>Ga0315280_10001692_pt1 | contig 37298 bp, 30 predicted proteins | sample YL17G06_40_MG_FD_203697 | JGI IMG/M metagenome (GOLD analysis project Ga0315280, IMG submission 203697) | Sediment microbial communities from Yellowstone Lake, YNP, Wyoming, USA - YL17G06_40 | ecosystem: Environmental > Aquatic > Freshwater > Lake > Sediment | place: USA: Wyoming | collected... | reverse complement strand
TCGCATGCGTGATCGCTGTGTCTGATCTCTGTGGGTCTCGGCTTCGGTTCGCTGAGGAGACGCTCGCCGTTTCAGCCGACCTGGTGCTGCGGGCCGGTGACGCTGCCGAACCACCGCTTCCTGAAGTAAAGCGCCACGTTCACAAGGCCGATCATGACCGGCACCTCTACAAGCGGGCCGATCACCGCCGCGAAAGCCTCGCCGGAGCCGATCGTGAATACTGCCACCGCGACCGCAATCGCAAGCTCGAAGTTGTTGCTCGCAGCGGTAAAAGAGAGCGTTGCCGTCTGAGCGTAGCTGGCTCCGATCCTCCTGCCCATTGCAAACGATACGAGGAACATCACGAGGAAGTAGATAAGCAGCGGCACGGCGATGCGCACTACGTCAAGCGGAAGATCGATGATGACCTTTCCCTTGAGCGAGAACATCACGACTATCGTGAAGAGCAGCGCTATGAGCGTGATCGGGCTGATCTTCGGGATGAAGCGCTTCTCGTACCAGCTCCGCCCCTTCAGGTTGACCAGTGTGAACCGCGTTATGACGCCGGCAAGGAACGGTATGCCGAGGTAGATGAACACGCTCTTCGCGATCTGCCCGATGGTCACGTGAACAGCCGTGCCCCTGAGTCCGAACCACGTCGGCAGGACGGTGATGAATATGTACGCATACACTGAGTAGAAGACAACCTGAAAGAGCGAGTTGAACGCCACCAGCCCCGCCGCGTACTCCGGGTCGCCGTCGGCGAGGTCGTTCCAGACGATCACCATGGCGATGCATCTTGCGAGGCCGATCAGCATGAGGCCCGCCATGTAGTCGGGATGGCCCCGAAGGAAGATGATGGCGAGCGCGAACATCAGAATCGGGCCGATGACCCAGTTCTGCAAGAGCGAAAGGCCAAGCACCCGATAGTTGCGGAAGACCCGGCCGAGCTCTTCATACCGGACCTTCGCAAGCGGCGGGTACATCATCAGGATGAGGCCGACCGCGATTGGGATGCTCGTTGTGCCGACCTGGAAGCGGTTGAGCAGCCCAACAACCTGCGGCACGCGGTACCCGAGACCGACCCCGAAGGCCATGCCCATGAATATCCAGAGCGTGAGGTAGCGGTCCAGAAAGGACAGCCTCCTGCTTATGCCGTCTGGCAACCGGATAGCCTCCTCACTCCTCCGGAACACCCGCAGCGGGCACCCTCGCGGCGCTCGCGACCTGCCGGAGAAAGGCAAGCGCGCTCTCTTCGAGCATGTCCGCGTTCAGCGAGTAGTGCACCCACTGCCCCTGCTTGCGAGCTCTGATCAGCCCTGCGTACCTCAGCCTCGCCAGATGATGAGATACGGCAGGCTGGCCCATGGCAAGCTCCTCGACTATCTTGCACACGCACTGCTCGCCCCTCTCGGCAAGCATGCTCACTATCCTGAGTCTCACAGGATCGCCAAGCGCTCTGAAAACCTCTGTTACGTCCATAGTTATATCCAGATATGTTTATATACTCATATGATACTGCGTGTGGCCGTAACCGTCAACTCGCAGGCCCGTTTCTCTTGAGGCCCCCAGGGGTGAGACCGGTGGCATCCCCCTACCCCCGGCGGACGAAGGACCCGGCCCCCTCTCCCGCCGGACCGGCCGCGAGGGAGAAGCGCCCGCCATGATCCGTGCAAAACCTCCCGCCGTTTTTCGCAAATCGCCGGGAAAGAGGGAGGAGAATCCGGGGGCGAAGTGGAAGTGGCCAGTGTCCGCTTAGAGGTGGTGGCCTAACAAGCAGGCTGCGACCCGGCGCTCGGAGCGCGCGCGAGCCGGTACTTCCTCCTGGCAGATAGCCGACCCGGCGATGCGGGCGCGACGAGCAGCGGAGATCAGCGTCAAGCGGGGGCCCAATGTGGGCCTACGGGCTAGATCACGAGCCCCACAATCCTCGTCAAAAACGCAAAGGGGCGGCGGACGTGAGCCGGGCCCGAGAGACGTTCGGGGTAACTTCGAGTCTTTCGAGCCGGGCTCCTCCAAATGCGTGATGCGGAGCGCGGAATGAGCTACGGCAGTAACGAGCACGAGTCCATTCCCCGTTCCGCATTCCGCATTACGCGTTCCGAGACCCTTCGAGTCTCTAACGGCGCGGGCGAGAGGCTGGACGCCTTCATCGCGGTCCGCATATCCGATCTGTCTCGGTCGGCCGTGAGGCGGTTGATCGAGCAGGGGCGGGTTACCGTCGGCGGCGCCCCTGCTAAGGCAAGCTACAAGGTCAAGCCCGGCGACGTGATTGCGGTCGAGATCCCGCCCGCTGCGCCGACCGTGATCGCTCCCGAGCAGATTCCGCTCGACATCGTCTACGAGGACTCCGATCTCATCGTCGTGAACAAACCCCGAGGGATGACCACTCATCCGGCGCCTGGCTCGCCCGCGGGGACGCTCGTCAATGCCCTGCTCGCCCGCACCCCGGACCTTTCCGGTGTCGGCGGCGTCCAGCGGCCCGGGATTGTGCATCGCCTCGATAAAGACACCTCAGGGCTTATTGTCGTCGCTAAGAACGACGCCGCGCACGCCAGCCTCCAGGACCAGATACAGAAGCGGACCGCGGGGCGCAGGTATCTCGCCCTGGTCTGGGGCGACACCAAGTTCGAGCAAGCCATCGTCGATGCGCCGATCGGCAGGCATCCGGTGGACCGCAAGAAGATGGCTGTCATTACCGACGGGCTTCGCGCTCGGCCTGCCGTAACGGACCTTTCCGTGGTGGAGCGGCTGAGCGGCTTCACGCTGCTCGATGCGTCGCTGCGCACGGGCCGGACTCACCAGATCCGCGTCCACTGTGCTTACCTCGGGCATCCCGTGGTTGGAGATCCTGTCTACGGCGGGAAGAGGACGCTGCCGGCGAGGTTCGGAGTTCGCCAGGGCGCTGAGTTCGACAGCCTCCTCGACGCCCTGGGCGGCCAGGCGCTTCATGCTTACCGCCTTTCCTTCGATCACCCTCGCACCGGCGAGCGAATGGACTTCGAAGCGCCCCTTCCGCAGGATATGAGCCGGCTGATCGAGTGGCTGCGCGCTCACTCGTAGACTCCGCGTCGTACACCCGTTTTCCTTTCTGCCTGCTCCGCATACTTTCGCGTCCGATGTTGGTAATAACCCCGCGGTCGGCGCCGCTTGTGGACGCAACTAAAGGAGGTGTCAGCAGTGACAAGAGGCATGGGTGGACGCTCTCCCGCCAACATCGCCGGTTTCCTGGAGGGGATCGACTTTCCAGCCACCAAAGACGAACTGGTTGACCACGCCGAGGACAACGGCGCACCCCAGGAGGTCATCGACGTCCTCGAGAGCCTTCCGAACCAGGAGTATACCAGCATGGCGGACGTTATGTCGGGTGTCGGGCAGGTCGAGTGAGCGCGACTGAGAGCGCCGAGTTCCGTGGCATGAGCGCCGAGGTTGGTCGAGGCCCCCTTTCCGCGAGGGGAAGGGGGCCTCCCGCAGACTTGCGTTTCCTCCTCCCGAGCAGGTGAGACGTTGCGAGAGTGCGAACCAGTATGATAGATGACTGGTGCGGCGCCCGATCTTCCGATCCGGCGGCGCGCACTCTCAACAGAGTCTTCAACCTGCTGTCCAATGCCGATCAGACCGTTTGGGAAAGCTAAGGCCGCAAGGCGGGCGAGGAAGCCGGAGATCAGCCCGACGAAGATCCGAATCTTCCTCGAATGCCTGCTTATGTACAAACTCATCTACGTAACGAAGATCGGCCGGTATCACTATCTGCCTAACGCTGGCGACAGCTTCGGCGGCTCCTTGCACCGCGCGCTGCACGACTTCTACGCAGCCGGCGGGCACGATACTCACACGGTAGACCAGTTCGTCGAGCGGCTGGACAACACCTGGATCAGCATCGGTTACGGCTCGCGGGATGAGGAGAGGGAGCACAGGGAGTTCGGCGTGCGCATTCTGGAAGATTTCTACACGAACTCCAAGTCCGGCGCACGAACGCTCTTCACCGAACGCCAGCTCCGGGAGGACATGGGTGACTTCGTGCTCATCGGCCGCATCGACAGACTCGACGCCAGACCCGACGGCGCGCTCGAGATAATCGACTACAAGACGGGACGCGAGTCCGTTACCGAAGCAGAGGTAGCATTCGACCTAGCCATGGGTATCTACCAGCTTCTGGTGAAGCACAAGCACCCGGATAGGCGCGTCATTGCGACGATCCATTGCCTGCGGACCGGTCTGTCGGCTTCGACTGAGCTTCAGCCTGAGGCGCTGGCGGAGCTGGAGCGGTTCGTCCGAGAGGCGGCTTCGAAGTTGCTGGCAATCACGGAGGATATGGAGATCCCGCCCGTGCGCAAGGACGTCTGCGACGGCTGCCAATTCTTCACGCTCTGCGAAAGACGGGCCCGGATTCTGGGACAGGAGTGGGAGGCGAGGAAGTCGTGAGGGCGGCGGTCATCACTGTGAGCGATCGGTCGGCACGGGGCGAGCGGCCGGACCTGAGCGGGCCGGCGGCAGCGGACCGGCTGAGGCGGGCCGGCATTGAGGTCGTAGTGGAGAAGGTCGTGCCGGACGAGTTCAAGGAGGTGTCGGCCGCGCTTCGCGCGTGCTGCAGCCCGCGTGGCGGGATCGATGTGGTCATCACGACCGGTGGGACCGGACTCTCGCCGCGGGACATTACTCCAGAAGCCACGCTCTCGATCATCGAGCGCCCGATTCCGGGCATTGCCGAGGCCCTTCGGCGGGCAGGCGCCGCAAAGACTCCGAATGCGATGCTCTCGAGGGGAGTCGCGGGTGCGGTCAGGACGACGCTTATCATCAACCTCCCGGGGAGTCCTGCTGCGGTCGAGGACGGCATGGACGTAGTGCTGCCGATCGTGGAGCACGCTGTAGGAGTCCTCAAGGGCGAGGCGCCGGATGGGTGACAGGCAGGCGGGTGCTGAGTGTCCGGCGCATAGGCACTGCCTCAGAGGCTCGGGCTGCTTGCCAATCCGCCCGTCGAACGCTAGACTGGAAGTATGCTTGCGAAGAGAATTATCCCATGTCTCGACGTCAAAGAGGGCCGGGTGGTCAAAGGCACGAATTTCGTCAATCTTCGTGACGCGGGCGACCCGGTCGAGCTAGCGGAGATCTACGACCGCGAGGGGGCTGACGAGATCACCTTTCTGGATATCACAGCTAGCCACGAGAAGCGCGACACGATCGTTGAAGTCGCGAGCCGCACTGCAGAGAAGGTTTTCATACCGTTCACCGTCGGCGGGGGAATCCGCACTACAGACGACTTCCGGAAGATTCTGAAGACCGGCGCGGACAAGGTGAGCGTCAACACGGCGGCTGTTCAGAACCCGAGGCTCATCACCGAAGCGGCTGAGATGTTCGGGAGTCAGTGCGTGGTTCTGGCGATCGATGCGAAGCGGGTGATGAGGGATGACGTGTCGTGGGAAGTGTACACGCACGGCGGCCGTCGGCCTACGGGAACCGATGCCGTTCGGTGGGCTGTGGAAGGTGAAAAGCTTGGCGCGGGCGAAATCCTGCTTACCAGCATGGACGCCGACGGCACCAAGATGGGCTACGACATCGAGCTGACCCGGGCGGTAGCTGACTCCGTGGGCATACCCGTCATAGCCTCGGGCGGCGCGGGAACACTCGAACATATCTACGATGCCCTGACCGCAGGCGGCGCCGATGCCGCGCTGATCGCTTCCATCGTCCACTACCGGATCTACAGTATCAAACAGATCAAAGACTATCTCGCGAGCCGCGGCGTGGTGACGAGGAGCATATGGAGTTGAAACTCGCCGATCTCGTCGTATGGGGCGACTCCGGGCTGATCCCGGCGATTATCCAGGACGACGCCTCGGGACAGGTGCTTACCCTCTGCCATATGAACCGGGAGGCGCTCGACAGGACGCTCGAAACAGGGCTCGTACACGTCTTCCGCCGCAGCGTGGGCAAACTCATGATGAAAGGCCAGACCTCCGGGCACACGCAGACCGTCAAATCCATCCGCATTGACTGCGAGGGCAAGTCGCTGCTCGTCCGAGTCGATCAGAAAGTGGCCGCGTGCCACAGGAATTACTTCACCTGTTACTTCAGGGAGTACGATCGGGGGGCCGGGGAGATCGTGACCCATGGCGAGCCGGTTGAGGACACCGGGTAAAAGCCCGGTGCGGAGCGACCTGATATGAGCAACCGCCCGTCGGTTATGTCTCAGCGATCAGTCGTCATCCCTGTGGCGGCGAGCGCCGCGGTTCTTGCATTGGCGGCCTTCCTGGTCCTCGCCGCATCGGTCAACATGCCGCACTACAATGAAGCAAGCGGCTTCTGTTACAACGGCGGGTTCGAGGCGGAGGGGGAAGGCTTCTTCCAGGGCTGGGGCAGGTCTGCCTCTGGTGGCAAGCTCGGCGAGGATGTGGTCATAGAGCCTTCGAGCGACGCGCACGGCGGCAGGTTGGCCGTGCGGATGAAGTGCACCGGGAAAGGATCGGCCATCCTGAACCCCGTGCCTCCGTTCTACATGCGTGTCATCCAGGGCCGCGTACGCTTCTGGTATAGGGCTGTCTCTTCGGCCTGCAAAGGCAAGAACCTGGCTGTCTACATCATCCCGCTCCTAGCCGATGGTGGAGAGGGAGGCGGGGCGCGCGTCGCCTTTACCGTCCCGGAGAGCCACGTGGCGGACGGAAGGTGGCATGAGGCTGAACTCGGTTTCGACTACCAGCGCGACCCTGCCGTGGTCAAGACGATCGTGGCGCCGCGGATCAACGAGGGCGGGCCGGTCGGGGAGGGCGAATGGTTGATAGACGACATCAGTGCAGAGCGCGGCAGCTATCTGCTGCGGCCCGAGCTTGTGATCCGCGGCCTGGCGGCTGCGGATGGAGTCGTGACGGGGCTGCCGAAGACCGTGACCGTCACGTGCAATGTGGAAAACGCAGGCCGGGTGCCTGCGGATGAGGTCAAGGTCCAGGTTCGGGCGTCGCGGCTCGTAGGTGGAGACCTGACGGACACGGGTGCCGCCAGTCTGACTATAGCCGGCCTGGGCCCGCAGGAGACGAAAGCCGTAACGCTCGAGTACGGCGTGCGGGAAAGTGGCTGGCTTGTGCTCGAGGCATCGGCCCAGGGCCGCTACACAGATCCGGACAACGGGAAGCGGGGGCTTGCTCCGAAAGTGATCGCGGTCTCGTGGGCGCCGGTCAGAAAGGCACTCGCGCCGTCTCCGACCCACGGCCCGTCCGGAAAGCACGGCCGCCGCAGCCTGAGCATCGTGGGCGGCGCGGGCATGATACTGCTCGACCGCGAGGAGGAGCCGCCGATACTGAGGTTCTTCGTCCGCAGAGGCAGATGGCGTGAGGTCGGCCGAAGCCCCTGGCTGGCGCGCATCGGCTGCGATGGGCAGAAGTTCGCCACCGTGGTGCCGGAGCTTGAGCAGGCCGAAGTCCGGGGCGGAGTCCTCCGATTGAGGCTCCGTACCTCGTCCGCTCTCTCGCCATCCGTCGGTTGGCAGATCGACGAGAGCTTCCGCTACGACTCCAGGCTCGGTGCATTCGAAGCGTCGTGCCTGGCCAAGCCGCGCGGCAGAGCCAGGCTTCGGCTGCTCGAGTTCCCCGTGATCCTCGTCGGAGAAGGCGCGACCGGCGTCGAGAAGACAAGCGCGATCTTCCCCGGCCTGGAGTTCCTGAAGGGAGGCGAGCGATCGTCATCGGCCCGCGATATCCGCCCTCCCGCGAGCGACCGATGGTCTCCTCACCCCTTCGCCGTGACCGTGCCTGTTATGGCAGTGGCAACGACTCGCGGCGCCGTCGGGCTGGCCTGGGACCCTCTCGACCGCTGGGACGGCAGGCGCCGCTTTACGACGCCGGTCTTCGCCTCGCCGAACTTCCTGGACAGCCAGGCGAACCACAAGCTCGCGCTTTTCGTGCCCTCCATCCCGGACTTCGTCCCCGAGAACGGCCGGGAGGCCGCGAAGCCGGTCGAGACGGACGGACCGGTCACGATCCGTGCGAAGGTGATCCTCGAGCCGGAGGGACAGGCGCTCGACCTCGTGACCAGATGGGTCGGCCGGCTGATGAAGGATTGGACCCTCCCACCAGAGCCGCGGAGTTACGATGAAGAGCTCGACCTGTCTGCCCGCGCGTTCACGGAGACGATCTGGAGCGATGAGGCGGCGGGTTGGGAACCGGTCAAGTCGTGGGATCCGACTCCTGACCCGGGCATCCTGCTCACCGTCCTGCGCCTGTCGCCTCTCGTGAAGGATTCGAACCTCGCGGACAGGCTTCGGGCGGTGGCGGACAATGCGCTTCGGACTCACGGAGAACGGCTGAGCGATCTCAACCTATCCTTTGCCGCCGGACGGGTATTCGAGTCGCTCACGGCGCTGCAGCGGCAGGCTGAGGCGATAATGCGCGAGCAAGGCCCGGACGGCCAGTGGACGTTTCAGCCCGAGGACAAAAAGCACGAAGAGCTCGGCGCGCGCGGCGACACCAACGTGGGCGTCTGTGCGACCAAGGCGCTGCCGCTGCTGCGGTATGCGGAAGTTGCGGGTGACCCCGAGGCCGTTGCCGCCTCGGTCAAAGCGCTCGCCTATATGGACCGGTTCGCTGTTCCTGCCGGCGCGCAACTCTGGGAATGCCCGCTCCACGCGCCGGACATTCTCGCCTCCGCCCGCGCCGTCGCCGCTTACCTTGCCGGCTACCGCATAACCGGGAACATGCGCTATATCGAGAAGGCTCGTTACTGGGCCTCGACTGGCATTCCCTTCGTTTACTTCTGGAGCGCGCCGGATCGGCGCATCATGAAGGGGGCTAGCATCCCGATCTTCGGCGCGACCTTCTTCACGCTGAGCTGGCTTGGCCGACCCGTTCAGTGGAACGGACTCGACTACGCCGATGCGCTCCTCGACCTGGCCCGGTACGACTCGTCGTTCGACTGGCGCACGCTTGCCAAGGCGATCACGATCTCCGCGATGAACCAGCAGGCCGATGCCGGTGAGAACGCCGGGCTGTACCCCGACTCCTGGGATCTCGCCCGCGACAAGGCTATGGACCCCTGGCTGAACCCGGCGATCATCGTAAACAACCTCTGGGATCTGCAGGGCAAGCGGTGGATAGAGACCTCTATACTGCCGGGCGGGCAGGCGAGGATCACCCTGCCGTCGGGCGCGAGTTGGACCGCCCAATCCGGCGATCTGCGGGTGCTCCTCAAGGGCGAACCGCTGCTTGGGAGCGAGTACGTCGTCGTGACCCGTGCGCGCCGGCCTGCATCGGTCACACTGAAGACCGGCTCCGCTGGCGCCGAGAGCTTCCTCCCGGAGGTGGCCGACCTGTCGCGCGCCGAATCCGGCTGGAAGTTCGATGCAGAACGCAGCTGGCTTGTCGTGAAGTCCGCCGGGAGTCGGCCCGCCATTCTCAAGATCAACGGGTTGCTCGGGACGCCGAAGAGCCAACGGTGATGGAGGTCACGGTCTTGAAAACCGCCGGCAAAGTGGAACTTGATGCGGAGTATGTCTCGGCGATCAGTGATAGACAAAGTGCCGCGCGTCGGCTGGAGCAGCAATCGCGCTAGGTGAGGATGAAATGTTCCGGAGGATCGTTGCAGTCGCTCTTCTGCTTGGTGCGGTAGTGCTTCTGTCGGGCTGCCCGGACGGTGGGTGAGGCAAGAAGCCGCAGAGGTCGCTCTCCGGTGCGGAGCAGCGAGTAGTTCACGTCGTGCGGAACTGACCTCATGAGCGGGCAAGCCCAGCCCCTGCGAGGTCGCCCGGGCCGGCGCACGGGTCATCCCCCCGAGGCTGGTGAGGCGCTGTGCGTCTTTGGAAACTCTTGAGCTTGTAAACCCTCGGCTTCGTCCGTGCGTTAACAAGTGTTAGGAACAGACCGGGCCGGCTGTGGCTGCCGCTCTGAACGGCCGTCGCCCGCGCAGTGGCCGGACGGCCTGCAAGCCCGGAGCAGCGCAGCAGTTACTTAGGACTCGGCAGCGCGGCCCGAGAGATGGGAGGCAGGATTGGAGACGTCACTTGGCTGGATATCGGTGGGGATGGGCGCGGCTCTCGCGGCGGCAGCCGCCACAGCCGGTCGCTCAGGTGAGGCTCGGGATGAGAAGGGAACCGGCGCGTGGATGACGGCGCTAGTTGCCGCGGTTGGAACCCTTGCCCTCTTTTTCCTAACCCGCAAGAGCGAGCCGCCGTTTTCGCTCGGCGAGAGGTTGGGCTACGGAATCCTGATTGGCGGCGCGCTCGGTGCGGCAGCGGGCGTGTGGGCGGCCCGCGCCCGCCCGGTCGGCCCGTGGAGATCGACTGTGTGCGCGGCCGGACTTCCTTCGCTTGCGCTCTTTGGCGCCGGCCTCACGGTTCTCATCTTCAGAGACTACCCGCAGCCCGCGCTCGGCGGGTTCATGATCGGCGCGCTTGGAACTGCCGTCCTCTACCGTCTTGCCGTGCGGGAGTCGGACCGCGTGGACATCTGGGCGCTTTCCGCGTCCGCTCTTGGCGCGGCGGTACTGCTCGCTGCGATGCGGTACGACACCGTGGACGGCCGGGTCTGGTGGCGAGCGCCGCTCATAGTGGCTGTGGCCGTGGTCGTTGCGCAGCTTGCAAGCGCCGGCACGATCAGGCCGGGCAGAAGGCTCGCGCTCCCAGCAGTCGCCGCTTCCGCGATCGTCCTGATTCTGAGCGCAGTCTTTGCATGGAAAGTGTTCCCCAACTGGGCGTTCTTCTGGGTTTCAGCAATGGGAGTCGCCACGTTCGCGCTCGTGGCGTGGCTTGCTTCGTCCGCGCCCGGCGCCGCGCCGGCCGCCGCTGCCCAGGCGCTCGTGGTCATAGCGTTCGCGACCGTTGCGTTCCGCCTGATGGCCGGATTCGGGATTGCGATTGGCTTGCTCGCGGCCTGGGCCGTCCTGCTTCCGGCGCTCGCATCGACCTGGCGGACCGAACCCAGGGAAGAAGAGCAGCCGACCCTGTCCCGCACCCTGGTATATGCGATGTTCATTGGGGTCGGCCTGCTTCTCCTCCGGCTGTTCCTTGAAACCTACGCGCTGGAGGTTCGAGGACTGGACCTCCGTGCCCACTACACGCTGATCGCGCTCTCCGTCGGAGCGGTCCTTCCCTTCGTCCTGGGATCGTTCTTCCCTCCGTCGGCTTTCCGCTCGGCGCTCTGGCGGGCAATCGCCGCGGGAGCGGCAGGGCTCTTTGCGGCAGCGGTTCCACTTGTCATCCTGATTATCTGGGGCTTCAAAGCTGAGCTGGGATTCCTCATCGGCACCATCGCCGCTGGGATCTTCGTCCTCCTCATCCATACAGGCGCGGTTGGGGTCAAGGGGCGGGCCTACACGGAGTCGGCTGTGCTCGTAACCGCCGCGCAGATATCGGCTGTGCAGCTCTCCGGCCTACTCGCCCCGGCCTCTGAGTCGCCGCGCCTGGCCAGGGTGATCGTTCTCGCCGTTGTCGTCCTCGCCGGGCTTCTCTGGGCTGGGATAACGGCTCTTGCGGCCCGCCGCGGGGCAAAGGAGGCAGCCTGAAATGCTTCGCTCTCTAACGTCGCGACCGATGCTTGCCATCGGCGTTGCCGCCGTCTGGTCTGCGGCGATGCTCGGCTTCTCCGCAGCGCGCGAGACTCCTGTCGGCGCAATCGAAGGCCGCGTTCTGGCAGCGGACACGGGCAAGCCGATCAAGCATGCCACGATCCACCTCAGCCGGGCGCGTCCCGTCGTCCCAGAGCAGGCCGCCTCGGAGGGCTGGCAGTCGAAGTACGCACAGACCGACGAAGATGGAGGATTCCGGTTTGGTGACGTCCCCACGGGCGAGTACACGATCGAGGGATACGCGAAAGCGCACAATCTCGCCAAGTCTCCGGTCACTGTTCGGGAAGGCAAGGTCGAGCCGCTCAGTCTCGAGTTCGGGCCGGTCGAGCCCTACCTGAACCTCTACATCAGCCAGCACATCTTCACAACCAGGGAGAAGCCCGAGATAGTGCTGGACGGGTTCACAGAGACCGACGAGGTCGTCGTCGCGCTGCTCCAGGTGGACACCGATAAGGTTCTTTCAGGTGAGTCCAAGTCGCTGCGCGAGGTCCTTATGAGTGACGCAGGAATGCTGACTCGTGAAGCGCTTGAGACGAGACCCGGCGTCAAGCCTCGCGGAACGCAGACAGTGCTGATCACCAAGCGCGACAGCGAGAATGCCTATCAGCAGAGGGTGGTCCTGGACCGCCAGGACCCGGGCGTCTATATCGTGATGGTCTCCGCCGGCGAGATCGAGAGAGCCAGCTGGATCTCCGTGAGTGATATCAGTGTCGTCATAAAGGAGAGCGGAACGGGACTGCTCACTTACGTCGTGCGGCCCGACAGCGGCGAGCCGGTGGCAGGCGCCGAGGTCAAGGTGTTCCAAGGCAAACGACAGACGGGCAGCGGCACAACCGATGGCCGAGGCCTCTGGGAACAGTCCGTCGGTGGGCCGGGCGCGAGAGAGAACAGGTTCGTCATCGCCCGGTACGGCAGCTCGGCGGCATTCGTGAACTCGTATTCGTATGAGCGCGCGGCCAGCCCGGTCTCGATCTACACGTATACGGACCGGCCGGTCTACCGCCCGGGACACGAGGTGCGCTTCAGAGGCATCGTCCGCAAGTTCGACCGGGACGCGTATCGCTGTCCGCAGCAGGGGCAGGCCCGCGTAGAGGTACGCGACTCTCGGGATTCGATGGTCTACGCAGCCTCGCTCCAGCTCAGCCGCTTCGGCTCGTTCCACGGTGGCCTGAGGCTTCCCGAGTACGCGCCGACAGGCGATTACCAGCTTACCACCTCCTTTGGGGGCAAGACCAAGACGAGCACCTTCAGCGTGGCCGAGTACCGGAAGCCGGAGTTCGAGGTAGCTGTCGAGATGCCCAAGCGCTGTGTGAGGGGCCAGAGGGTCAGAGCGAAGGTCCGCGCGACCTACTACTTTGGCGCCCCCGTCGTCGGCGCGCAGGTCAACTACTCGGTCTCTCGCGCCGATCACTGGTACTGGCCGGAAGAAGAGTCCGACACCTACGATACGGAGTACGAGGACTACGGGGAGTACGAGGACTATGGGGAGTACGGCGAGACGGTACGAGAAGGAGTCGTTCGGACCGGCCCCGACGGCACCGCCGTGGTCGAGTTCGTCGCCTACTGGAAGCAGGAGAAGGACGATTACAGCTCAACCGACCAGCAGTTCACGGTCTCGGCCGATGTGACCGATCCCAGCCGCCAGAACGCGGTCGGAGAAGGCAAGGTCATTGCCACCCAAGGCGACTTCAAGCTGGCTGTGGACTGTAGTGCATACGTAGTCTCGCCCGGCCAGAGCGTGCGCGCGAAACTCCTTGTGGCCGACTACGACCAGAAGCCCCAGCCGGGCGTCGAAGTCGAGGTTGTGGCAAGCCGTATCGAGTGGCGTCATGCTGAGGTGGGCGAGTCCGCAGAGACCTACTACCGAGTCGCCGGCTCGACGGTAACGACCGACCGGTCCGGCTCCGCGAGCTTCAGCTTCACGCCTAGAGAGCCGGGCGAGTACGTCGTCCGTGCGACCTGTTATGACCCCGGCGGACGCGAGATTCGTGGCTCTACCTGGCTCTGGGTGGCCGGCCGGGAAGAGTTTCGAGGCTACTCGTATCCCGACCTGCAGATCGTCCTCGACAAGAAGGTCTACGACCCGGGCGACACAGCGAAAGTCCTCATCAACTCGGGCAAGACCGGCGCCACGGCGCTCGTCACCGTCGAGGGCCGCCGGCTGTTCGACTACAGGCTCGTGAAGCTCACGAGCAGGTCCACCGTGATCGAGATCCCGGTCAGACCCGAGTACCGCCCGAACTTCTACATCGGCGTCTGCTACGTCAAGGACAAAAGGTTCATCACTCAGGAGGCGCGGGCCAAGGTCTCGCTCAGAGAACAGACGATCAACCTCACGCTGACACCTGACAAGAAGCGATACGAGCCTCGGGAACAGGCGGCGTATCTGATCAAGGCTCTCGACTCCCGAGGCAGGCCGGTGCAGGCTGAGGTGTCGCTCGGGGTTGTGGACGAGGCTATCTACGCTATCCAGGAAGATCGGACGACGCCGATCCGCGACTTCTTCTACGCTCGCCAGCCGAACTCGGTCACCACGCGTTACTCCTTCCCGGAGATCTACCTGAGCGGCGATAAGGCTGGATTTACGGGCATGGTCCGCAAGGAGTTCCTCGACACCGCGCTCTGGCGCGCGGATATTGTGACGGATGAGCGGGGCGAGGCGCGGGCGACGCTCAGGTTGCCCGATAACCTGACCACCTGGCGAGCAACCGCGCGCGCCTGCACGGTCGATACTGCCGTAGGCCAGTGCACCGCGTCTATCATCTCTTCGAAGAAGCTCCTCGTCCGGCTGGAGACACCCCGGTTCCTCGTGCAAAGGGACGAGACCGTGATCGCGGCTATCGTGCACAACTATCTTCCCGACGGCCAGCGGGTGGCTGTGAGGCTGTCGGCACCTGGCCTTCGGGTGCGTGATGACCTTTCTCGAACGGTGGATGTGGCGAGCCAGGGAATGGAACGGGTCGAATGGCGGGTCGCGGCCCCGACGCCTGGAAGGGTCACGCTGACTGCGTACGCGGTCGGTCCTGCTGCGCAGGACGCTATGCAGATCGGCCTTCCAGTTCGTCCTCACGGCCAGCGGCAGGTGGAGACGCGAGGCGGCGGTCTGAAGCAGGGGGCCATTACCGAGAGGCTCCTCGTCCGCAGCGACTCTGTGCCCGGCGCGAGCGAGATAAGGGTGAGGCTCGCGCCGTCGCTCGCCTCCGCCCTTCTCGGCAGCCTCGACTATCTGGCCCAGTACCCCTACGGCTGCACCGAGCAGACCATGAGCTGCTTCCTGCCCGACGTTGTCCTCTGGCGCACGCTGAAGTCGCTCAAGATTCGCAACCCGGAGCTCGAGCGCAGCTTGCCGGATATGGTCGGCAAGGGCCTCAACCGCCTCTACGACTTCCAGAATGAGAACGGCGGCTGGGGATGGTGCCAGTATGGCGGCGCGGACCTCTGGATGACCTCTTACGTCGTCTACGGCCTGCTCACTGCCCGCTCGGCCGGCTTCCATGTGAAGCAGGACGTCTTGGACCGAGGCATCGAGTCCGTCCAGCGCCTGCTCGAGACGAAGACGCAAGTTGCGGAAGAGGGCGTCTATGCCCTTTACGTCCTCTCGCTCGCGGGCAGGGCGGACGTGGTCAAGGAACAGCTTCCCGACATTCTGAGGCAGAACCTCGGCCCGCGCAAGCTTGCGCTCGCTGCTATGACCCTCGCGAACATCGGAGAGCGCGGGAAAGCGGCCGAGTACATGTCGAGGCTTTGGAGCATGGCCGCTGCCACGCGCGGAGACCTGCATTGGAGCGATGGCGGGGAATGGTACTCGGAGATACCGACGGAGACGACTGCGCTTGCGATGATGGCGGCTGTCAAGCTCACGCCAGACGACCCGCGGATACCCAAGGTTCTCCGCTGGCTGCTCAACCAGCGTGAGTTCAACCACTGGTATTCCACGCGCGATACCGCGCTGATCCTCTACGCGCTCTCGGAGTATATGGCACGGTCGAAGGAGTTGCAGCCCGACTTTTCGGCGTCGGTCTTCCACAACGGCCGCCGGATAGGTACACTACGCTTCACCAAGGCCGATCTCTTCCAGCCTGAGAAGGAGATCGTCGTCCGAGGCCGCGACGTGAGCGAGGGCGCGAACACGATTCGGATCGAGATGAGGGGCCAGGGCGCTCTCTACTACACGACGGAGCTTGCCCAGTATGTCGGGCGGGAGGACCTTCCGAAGGTTGTCACCGCCTCCGGGATCGGGATATCGAGGCAGTATCGGAAGCTCGTATCGCGCTGGGACGAGCAGCTTCGGACGAACCGCCTGCAGCCCGCGGACTCCGCTACGACGGACTTCCGCTCGGGAGATGTGGTGAAGGTGACGCTGACAGTGAGTTCGCCCCGCGCCTACGAGCACGTGCTGGTAGAAGACTACCTGCCCGCAGGCTGCGAGGCGTTCGACCGAGGCCGCCTCGACCAGTGGGAATGGGGCTACTGGTGGGTCGATAAGGACGTGCGCGACGAGCGTGTCTCGTTCTACGCCGATAGGCTGCCTGCCGGCAAGAGCGTGCTTGAGTATGAGTTCCGCGCGGCCGTGCCGGGGTCGTATCACACCATGCCGCCGCTCGTGCAGGCGATGTACCAGCCCAAGGTCACAGCCTGCGGCGCGGAGGATAGAGTACGGATCAGGGATTAGGGAACAGGTGACAGAGAGCGGATTCGCGCTGCTTCGGCTGCCTGCAGCGGCAGTTGACTGGGAGACGATATGAAGTTGCAGAGAGCCGTTACCTTCGGTTCGATAGCCGCCATCCTGGCGCTCGCGCTCTGGGCCGCGGGCGGGCCGGCGAGGTGGCGGGTTGTGGCCGCCTACCGGACAGGGCTGGCCCAGAGAACGCCGGCCCAGGTGCATAACCTTCGTCTGGCAGCCAGGTCGATCAACGGGCGGGTGCTTCAGCCGGGAGCGGTGTTCTCGTTCAACCGGATCGTCGGCTCGTGGTCGGCGGATCGGGGCTACGTGAAGGCGCCGGTGAGCTACGATGGCGAGCTGATTCCAGCATTCGGCGGCGGCGTGTGCCAGGCCTCCTCCACGCTCTACAATGCCGCGCTGCTCGCCGGGCTGGATATCGTCGAGCGGCACCGGCACCGGTTCCCCGCCCGCTACGTCCCGCCGGGGCGGGACGCGGCCGTCGCTCAGCTCGACATCGACCTCAAGTTCCGCAACCCCTACGAGTGGCGTGTCAAGATCGAGGCGGAGGTCCAGGGAGACTGGGTCATCTGCCGTGTTCTGTCGCAGCGGCCGCTTGGGAGGGAGATATCCGTCGAGCGGGAAGTGAGGCAGGTTACTCCGCCCGCAGAGGTGATGAGGCTCGCGCCTCCGGGCCGCGCCGGTTGGCGCGTCATCAACCATGGTCAGCCGGGCCTTTCCGTCGCCGTCTACCGCCGCATCACCACCGGCTCGCGCTCCGTCCGCTCGCTCGTCTCTCGCGATACGTACCCGCCGATGAACAGGCTGGTCGAGCGGGGGTAGGGTGGCGGCCGAATCACTCCGCAGCCTTCTTACCAGCCGCCGCTGCCCTTCTTGTGTCACCCTCTATGTCGATGAAGAGGAGAATCGCCTCGCCCACCGCCCACAGGAGCACGGCTGCGATGCTGCCCTTGACCAGGCTGTCAATGATGGCAAGCCCTGGGAAGCCCGCAGCCCTGAAACCAACACCCGGGGGTATGAACTGTTCGGCCTGCGCGAATACGGCGCGAGCAACAACCACCTCAACAAGGGTCAGCGCGAACAGGATCACCGCCAACACGCGGCAAGCGCCTGATATGAAGAGTAAGGCCTGGTAGCGGTCGTGCGGCTGCTCCCGATCGTCGGTACGGTCCGACGGCGGGGCGGGCGGCGGGGGCGGCGCCTCCCCGCGCAGAACCCTGAAAAGCCTTGTGTCCCCGGCCCGCATCCACTCGCCGTTGGTCAGGACCTGGCCCCGCAGCAGATCGTCCTCGGCTACGGTCCCCGACCTGATCCAGTCATCGAGTGTACGCAGATCGACAGGTACCTCTTCGCCCGTCCGTATGAACCTGACGCTGATACCGCCTTGCTCGTCCTGCATAGTGCTGCCTCCGCGCAGGTCGAGCCGATTGGTGTATGACTCGACGCCCGCCTGCCTGGTTCCCACGATACACGGCAAAGACCGTACCGTCAAGGCGCCTGCAGCCCTCTGACGCACTCCAACACCTCGTCCACGTGGCCGCCCACCTTGACGCTGGGCCAGATCCTGCGGATCGTCCCCTCCTTGTCGATGACGAAGGTAGTGTGCTCTATGCCGAAGTAGGTTCTACCGTAGTTCTTCTTCTCCTTCCAGACGCCGTAGGCGCTCACTACGTTTTTCTCTGCGTCCGAGAGGAGAGGGAACGGAAGGCGGTGGTGCTTGGCGAACTTCTCGTGGCTTGCGACGCTGTCGGTGCTCACGCCAAGTATGACTGCGCCGGCCGCTTCAAACTCAGCCTCAAGGTCTCTGAAAGAACATGCTTCCTTCGTGCAGCCGGGAGTCTCGTCTTTCGGGTAGAAGTAGAGCACGGCCGTCCGCTTGCCTCTAAACTCTGACAGGGATAAGGTCTTCCCTCCCGTGGCCGGCAGCGTGAAGTCGGGGGCCTTCTGACCTTCGGTAAGCATATCGGTTGCTCCTTTTCTCAAACTGGCTGTGCAGTTATACCCACCAGGACTTCGCATTATGCGCAGCACTGTTCCCTGCTCTCCGCCCGCTGTGCTATACTTGCGCCAGGTGAGGGATTTGGAGTTAACACGCTCGACAGAGCTTTTTAAGAAGGCGCAGAGCCTGATGCCGGGCGGGGTGAACAGCCCCGTGCGGGCGTTCAACTCGGTCGGTGGGCAGCCGGTGTTCATCAAGAGGGGCGAGGGAGCGCGCATCTTCGACGAAGACGGCAACTCCTACGTCGATTACGTCTGCTCGTGGGGACCGCTCATCTTCGGCCACGCCCACCCCAGAATAGTGGGGGCGATCAAGGCCGCGGCCGAGTCCGGGACTACCTTCGGCGCGTGCACCGCGGCGGAAGTGACGCTTGCCCAGATGATAGTCGATGCGGTTCCTTCCGTCGAAATGGTACGGCTCGTGAGCTCGGGCACGGAAGCCGTGATGAGCGCCATCCGCCTCGCTCGCGGCTTCACGCGGCGTGATAAGGTCATCAAGTTCGAGGGCGGCTACCATGGCCACAGCGACAGCCTGCTGGCAAAAGCAGGGTCGGGGGTCGCCACACTCGGAATGCCGGACAGCGCTGGCGTGCCGCCGAATCTGACCGTAGACACGATCACTCTTCCCTACAACAACTCCGAGGCCGTCCGCGCGGCGGCCCTATATGGCAAGAGCATCGCCTGCATTCTCGTGGAGCCCGTGGCCGGGAATATGGGGGTGGTACCGCCGAAGCGCGGCTTCCTGGAAGCGCTCCGCCAGGTCGCGACCGAGTACGGCGTCGTTCTCATCTTCGACGAGGTCATCACGGGGTTCAGAGTCGCCTACGGCGGGGCGCAGGAACGTTTCGGAGTCCTACCCGACCTCACGACCATGGGCAAGATCATCGGGGGCGGCCTCCCGATGGGCGCATACGGCGGCCGGCGTGAGATAATGCAGTTCGTCGCGCCATCCGGCCCGGTCTACCAGGCCGGGACGCTCTCCGGCAACCCGCTCGCCGTCGCTGCCGGTATCGAGACGCTCAATATGCTCAAAGAGCCGGGGGTCTACGACGAGCTTGAGGAGAAAGGCGCTGTGCTCTCGGCAGGGCTGCAGGATGCCGCCGAGGCAGCAAGCGTCCCCGTTCGCTGCAACCGGATCGGCTCGATGTCCACCATGTTCTTCACTGCTGATGAGGTCTACGACTATGCCTCAGCCAAGACCTCCGACACCAGCCGTTACGCGGCTTTCTTCCGGGGAATGCTCGAGCGCGGTTTCTACTTCGCTCCGTCCCAGTTTGAGGCAGCGTTTGTCTCGCTCGCGCACAGCGCGGAGGACGTCGCCGGCACGATAGCGGCGGCAAGGGAGGTTTTCCAAACGCTGGCCGACGGTGCAGCCGAGTAGGCCCGACCCTCCGCCCGGCCGACGGCCTCAGGATGAGATCGGCTCCACGTCCATAACAGCCGTGAACCCTGTTATGGTGAGCACTGTCTGTGGCTGGCTCCCGGGCAGCACGTGGACCCTCAGCCGCTCACCTTGCGCCGCGAGCTTCCGGTTCGCAACCAGCAGTTGCTCCAGACCCGCCGAGTCTATGTAGTCCGTGTCTCGCACGTCCACGATCAGCCGCTTCCTGTCCTGGCTCGCCAACAGGCTGTCCACGGCCGTGTGAAAAGCGCCGACGGACGTGAGGTCGAGGTCACCATCCACGCTTACTATAGCCTCGTCTCCAGTTCGAGCTGTAGTTACCACCATTGGAACACACTTCCTGCACACGACTCGCATGCCAGCCGGACCACCGACTGGTCATCGGGGGCCGAGCGACGGCCTGACCAGCCACTCGATGGGAGGGAACTGCTGCTGACATCGGCAATGAGGAACCGGCGGCCGCCGCCTTACTTTACTCGACTCCGCTCAGGATGAAGTTATCCCGAATCTCGGGGAACTCGTCGAGCGCCTTCCCGGTGCCGAGAGCGGCGCACGACAGGGGGTCTTCGGCTACATGAATCGGAATATTCGTCTCGATCGCCAGCAGCCTGTCCATGCCTCGGAGCAGCGAGCCCCCGCCAGTCAGCATGATGCCCCGCTCTATAATGTCAGACGCGAGCTCCGGCGGGGTTATCTCGAGCACGCCCTTCACACGGTCGATGATCGTGCCGACAGGCTCCGACAGCGCCGCGCGTATCTCTTCGGAGGTAACCTCCACGGTCTTCGGAAGCCCGGCAACCATGTCCCTGCCGCGGACCTCGAGCGCCATCTCCGTCTGAAGCGGATAGGCCGACCCGATCTTGATCTTGATCTCCTCCGCGGTTCGCTCGCCAACCATCAGGTTGTAGCGGTTCTTGATGTGGCGCATGATGACCTCGTCCATCTTATTGCCGCCGAGCCTGACAGATCGGGAGACGACGATGCCGCCCAGCGAGATCACAGCAATGTCCGTAGTGCCGCCGCCGATGTTCACGACCATGTTTCCACCCGGCGTCGATATGGGCAGACCAGCGCCGATAGCCGCCGCCATCGGCTCTTCTATCGGATATGCCTCACCAGCGCCGGCGCTTCTTGCCGCCTGGATCACCGCCCGCTTCTCAACGCTCGTCACGCCCGACGGCACGCACACCAGCACCCTCGGCTTGAACATCCGCTTCCGCCCGCAGACCTTCGTGAAAAGGTATTCGAGCATCTTCTGGGTCGTCGTGTAGTCGGCGATAACGCCGTCGCTCATTGGCCGGACGGCGGTAATGCTGCCTGGGGTGCGGCCTATCATAAGCCGAGCTTCTTCGCCGACTGCGAGGACTTTCTTGGTTACCGTGGAGATGGCAACGACACTCGGCTCGCGGAGGACGATCCCCTTTCCCTTGAGGAAGACGACAATATTGGCAGTCCCGAGGTCGATTCCTAGCTCGGGGACCAGAGTGAACACAGAGCAGTTCCCCTTCTTTCGGAGTCAACACGAACGACGGAGGCTCCGAGTGCTGTCAGCTTCTCGACTATGCGCTCGTAGCCGCGATCTATGTGCTCAACGCCGGAGATTTCCGACTCACCGTCGGCCCCGAGTGCGGCTACGACGAGCGCAGCGCCGGCCCGAAGGTCCGTGGCCGCTACTTGCGCGCCTGTAAGCCGCTCGACTCCCTTTACAACGGCCGTTCGGCCGTCTTGCTTGATATCGGCGCCCATCCTCTGCAGCTCGCTCACATACTTGAACCGACGCTCGTATACGTTCTCCGTCACCACCGAAGTTCCCTGCGCAACCGAGAGCAGCGCGACGAACGGCTGCTGCATATCGGTCGGGAAGCCGGGATGCGGCATAGTGACTATGTCTGTTGGCAGCGGCCTTGCGTTCGACCGCACCCGAATCCACGACTCATCCGCGGTCACTATCGCCCCAGCCTCGCGCAGCTTAAGCAGGAACGGCTCCAGATGCTTCGAAGCCACGCGTTCCACCGTGACATCGCCTTGTGTCATCGCCGCCGCGACCGCGTATGTCCCGGCCTCCATCCGGTCCGGAATGATCTCGTGAGCTGTGGCCACAAGCTCACCGACTCCCTCGATCCGCACAGTCGTCGTGCCTGCGCCTTCGATCTTCGCTCCCATCTCGACAAGGAACCTGGCGAGGTCAATGATCTCCGGCTCCATAGCGGCGTTCTGGATGATCGTCACGCCTTGGGCCAGTGACGCCGCGGTCATTATATGCTGCGTAGCGCCCGCGCTCGGGAAGTCCAGGTAGACCTCCGCGCCCCGAAGTCGCTCGGCTTCAGCCTCGACGAATCCGTGCTCCGTGTTGACGTAGGCGCCGAGTGACTGAATGCCCTTCACGTGAAAATCGATCGGCCGCGCCCCTATGTCGCACCCGCCGGGCATGGCCACCTTGGCATAGCCCTTCCTTGCAAGCAAAGGCCCGAGTACAGTAAACGAGGCCCTCATCTTCTTCACCAGATCGTAAGGGGCCTCGTTCGACCGCAGCTCGGTGGCATCTATGGTAACGACATCATCACCATCTATCTGGCAGTCCGCACCCAGCGACCGCAGCATCTCGACCATCGTGTAGATGTCGCCGATCCGGGGCACGTTCGAAAGAACAGTCCGGCCTTTAGCGAGCAAAGCGGCGGCCATTATGGCAAGGGTGCCATTCTTGCTCCCGCTTGCCCCGATCTTTCCCTCAAGCCGGGCGCCGCCGGCCACATATAACTTGTCCAAAGTATGATGACCTCCTGTCGGAGGGCGCCGCCTTCCCTCTCCCAGGCCTTCCTATCACCAGGTAATCTTACCGGCTAAAGTATAGAGGAAGGTCCCGCACGTGTCAAGCAACAAGCCCTTCCTTATCCCTGGGTGATTGGTTACCAACGGCCCATAGGTGGCGAACTGCCACTATGGGTTGTACCCCCTCCATTCGGCGCTCTAAGCATCCGCGCATAGGAACGTGCTTCTACCGGCGAGCAGAGAGGGTCGGTTCGAAGACCGCCCTGCGGGGTCCGCCGCTTTCCTTTATGCTCCCACACAACTCGTTCCGTACCCGACGCCGATTCTGTATCGCCGGAACTGCCGGAGATTGGGTTCGCGACTGCGGCAGGGCGGGTCCGCTTTCTCCTTCATTCGTAATAACGCACGCCGAGGCAGGAGGTTTACAACCTCGACAAATGCTTTGACGACTTGGGTCCTACTTGGTTCCGTCCCCTGATCGGAAGACGCAGGAGTCGCACAGTGATTGCACCGATCCACTGCGCGTCGTACCAGTCGTCTCGGCGACGAGCAAGCACGCGGCGAACAGCAGAGGCTGGCTTATGCGGCCCTCAAGCGCGCTGGCGAGACGCTCGCCGAATGAGAAGCGCCCGTGGAACAGTTCCTGCCGTGAGTGCCTGAGGCCCAGTTCCACCAGGCCGTGCTCCAGATCGGGCACAACAGCGCCGAGAGCGCCCCAGAACTGCGCCGATCTGGCGCCGTGGCGGGCGGCAACCACTGCCAGCGCTCCCACAGCCATCGGGATCTCATAGCGCGCCTTCAGGTCGCGATGCGGCACAGCATCGGCGAGGACGTGTGAAAGGATTCCGGCTGTGAACGCCAGGGCCGGTTTCCTGATGAGGGCGCCGAGCGCCGCGCCCATACCCGAATGGGCGGCCCCGGTCACTCGTACCCGCAGAGCCTTCGGTAGAGTGAGAAGACTCTGTTGATGTAGTTCCGCGTTTCGCGGTAAGGAGGTACTCCGCCGTATTTCCTGACCGCGCCGGAGCCGGCGTTATAGCTCGCGAGCGCAAGCGCTAGATCGTGCCAGGTCAACTCGTTCCACAGAGCATTGCCGGAGAGCGTGTCGAGGTGTCCACGGATCAGGCGGATGCTTCCGCCAACGTTCTCAACGGGATCGTAAGGGTCGCTGACGCCAAGCCCGGCCGCCGTGCCCGGCATGAGCTGCCCGAGGCCCATTGCGCCCTTTCGGGAGGTTGCCTCCGGTCTGAAATGCGACTCTGCGAGGATGACGGCGACGACCAGCCTGGGGTCAACCTGATACTTTATGCTGAACCCAAGAATGCTCTGCGCGATAAGGTCTGCGTCCGCATCCGATAGCTTGCGGTTGAAGGACTTTATCGCCTTTCTGTAGGCGGCCACGAGCTGGTTCGCGGACAATGTCCGGCCGGAGCGGCTGGCGGCCCTGTCACCGCGGCCGAAACGCTCCTGGTTCGCAGGCCACTGGCGCGTTTCCGACACAGCATACGCCGCTTTCTTCTTGGCCTGGGCTTCGGCGGCCCTCTGCTCGCGCGCAGCCACCTCACCCTGATACGCCAGCGCAACGAGCTTGAGATCCGACAGGCTGACCGTGCACCCCTCCCCCACCTGCACCAGCACGCAGACTCTGCAGCCAGGTGTAATGTCCGGCAGCTCGCCTGCGGTCACAAGAAGGCATCCGTCGGTCTCTGAGTTGAGGATGACCGATGTCTGACTCCCGGTCTTGGCTATGCCGGAGAGCATGCCGCGGACCTCGAAAACCATGCCCTTGCACGACTCCGGGTCGGCCTTGATCTGTGAGAGGTGGATTCTGTCGGCGTGATGCTGCCGGCGCAGGGCGAAGTACCGGTCTATCGGGGCATCACCGCTTGCCGGATGCCCCAGCGCGGCCAAGGCAACGGAAACCAGAATCGACCAGAAACCGAGCTTCAACGTACAACCGTCCTTGCGGCCTTCACCAACGTGCTGTCCCACAGCGGCCGCGCTTACCGCTTTGAGAAAAAGCCCCGAAATCGTCTGACCCGGGGCTCCATCTGGCGGAGAGACCGGGATTCGAACCCGGGGTAGGGCTTTTATGACCCTACAATCGCTTAGCAGGCGACCGCTTTCGACCACTCAGCCATCTCTCCACGGCATGCGTATTGTACCACAAAACGGCTCTTACTGGCAACCTGAATTCGGTGCATCCCGGGATTAAGGCAGCATAGCACAACCACGAAGAGAATCGGCCACGGATTAACACAGATTATAATGGATGGGCACGGATGGAAAGGGAGAAGGATACCTGGTGGGGAGGGGTTCTCCCGTTATCCGTGCTAATCTGTGTGAAATCCGTGCTAATCCGTGGCTAACTCCCCTTCCTGTCATTAACCTGGGATGCACCCACCTGAATTCCAAGGATGGGGGTGCGCCCCAAGATTGTGGCGCAGGACTGTGCGGCGGGCCTGGGCATCCGCCCGTTCCCTGAAACCCCAGATCCGGTATCCGAAATGCCGCGTGCCTACCCGATGACCTGTGCTCCGCCCATGTAGGGCCGCAGCACTTCGGGGATCAGCACAGTGCCGTCTTTCTGCTGATAGTTCTCGAGTATGGCAGCGACGGTCCGCGGAAGCGCGACACCGGACCCGTTCAGCGTGTGCACGAACTCCGGCTTTGCGCCCGGCTCGGGTCGGAACCTCGTGTTACCGCGCCGGGCCTGGAAGTCCTCGCAGTTCGAGCACGAAGACACCTCGAGCCATTGGCCCACCCCGGGCGCCCACGCCTCCAGATCATACGTCTTCGCTGGGGCAAACCCCATATCCCCGGTGCAAAGCAGCACTACTCGATGCGGCAGGCCCAGCCGCTGGAGGACCGCCTCAGCATTCCGAACCATCTTCTCCAGCTCCTCGTACGACTCCTCCGGTCTGGTTACCTTGACCATCTCGACCTTATCGAACTGGTGGACTCTGAGCAGCCCTCTCGTATCCTTCCCTGCAGCCCCGGCCTCGCGGCGGAAGCACGGCGTGTAGGCTGTGTAGTAGAGTGGGAGACGGGCGCCGTCGATTATCTCCTCATTCGGGATGTTCGTCAGCGGCACCTCGGCCGTCGGGATAAGGAAGAGATCGTCTTCCGGCAGGCGGTACATATCGAACTCGAACTTCGGCACCTGCCCGGTTCCGATCATCGTTCTCCGGTTGGCGAGGAACGGAGGGAAGACCTCTGTGTAGCCATGCTCGCTCGTATGGAGGTCGAGCATCCAGTTGATGAGCGCACGCTCGAGCCGCGCGCCCAGGCCCTTGTAAAGGATGAACCCGCTGCCCGCAAGCTTGCTGCCGCGCCCGAAGTCGATGATGTCGAGCGTTGCGGCGATGTCCCAATGCGGCGCAGGCTCGAAATCGAACTCGCGCGGCTCGCCCCACGTGCGCACGACCACGTTGGCGGATGCGTCCTTCCCGACCGGGACGGTTTTGGACGGAAGGTTCGGCATCCTCAGCAGTATCGCCTCGATCTCGGCCTCCACCTCCGCGACCTGAGCGTCGAGAGCCTTGATCTCCTGAGAAACTCCCCGCATCCGCTCGATCTCGGCGCTCGCGTCCATCCGCTCCCGCTTCATCCGCGCGATCTCGTCGGACACGCGGTTCCGCTCCGCCTTGCGCCCCTCAGTCTTTGTGAGCAGGCGGCGGCGGTCCTCGTCGAGCGCGAGAAACCGATCGAGCTGTTCCGTATCTTCGCCTCGGTTTATGAGCCCCCACCGGACCTTCTCCGGCTCGGCTCGGATCATCTTGGGATCTAGCATCGGTGCTCTCAGCGGTCAGCTATCATCTCTAACCCGTGATAGCCAATCGCTGACCGCCAACCCCCTTCTTCCTGTCTTCGCATTATGCTCAGCTTCTGGTACAGTCGCTCGTCCGGAGCCGACTGCCGACTGCTGATAGCTAGGATCGTATGATCCTCAACAGCTCTTCCGTCTTCTCCTCCATCAACTCCTTGGTCTTTGCCTCGAGGTTCAGGCGCAGCAGCGGTTCGGTCTGGGAGGGCCGGACGTTGAACCACCAGTCGTCGAACTCCACGGTCAGGCCATCAAGCTCGCTCATCTTCCCACCGGCGTAGATGGTCTTCAGCTCAGCGAGCTTGGCGCCGACATCGCGCACCTCCGAGTTGATCTCCGGTGTATGGAAATAGCGCTTGAGCGGCGCAACAAGCTCCGAGAGCGGCTTCGCTTCGTCAAGCAGCAGCTTGACCATGTTCAGGAACGCAAGATCGCCGTTGTCGGTGTAGTAGAACGTGCTGAAGTAGTAGTGCGACGATAGCTCTCCGGCGAAGTACCCGCCCTCGGCGCGCATCTGCCGCTTGATAAGCCCGTGTCCGACGCGGCAGGGGACGGCAATGCCGCCCGCAGCTTTGATCTCCTCCGGGACGACCCAGCTCGACCGGATGTCGTAGAGGATCTTCGCGCCGGGCTTCTTCCGAAGCATCCGGCGCGCAATGAGAGCAGTGATCAGATCGCCCGAGATAGTCTCGCCCTTCTCGTCCACAAACCCAACCCGGTCGCCGTCGCCGTCGAACGCCACGCCGATGTCCGCCTTCTCTTTGACTGCCGCATCCTGCAGCCACCGCAGCGTTTCCAGCTTCAGTGGGTTTGCCTCGTGGTTTGGAAACCGTCCGTCGATCTCCCAGAAGAGCTTGATCGGCTCGTTGCCGACCCGCTCGAACAGCTTCGGCAGGATCAGCCCGCCCATTCCGTTGCCAGCATCTACCGCGATCTTCAGGTCTCCGAAGTTCGCAACTCCGGCGTTCTCAAGCACCGCTTCGATGTAACGGTCCAGAACGTTCTCCTTCGGTTGTACGGAACCTTTCCGGTCCGGGGAGGGGAACTGTCCGGCGCTTGCCTTCTGCCAAAGATCGTCGTTTGAAACGAAGGTAATGCTCGGGATGGCCTCCGGACCGGTCATCTTATAGCCGTTGTAGGCGGGGGGGTTGTGGGATGCGGTCACCATTACTCCCGCATCGCCCTTGAGCAGGTTGACCGCGTAGTAGTACATCGGGGTGCTGGTCAGGCCGATCGGGACCACATCGGCCCCCTGGTCTGTTATCCCGCGTACGGTCGCCTCCACGAGGGTATCGGCGGTCTCGCGCATGTCGTGGCCGACCACGACCGTCTTGCATCCCAGACTCGACACGAACGCCCGCGCGATCCTGTAGCACACGTCCTCGTCGATCTCGTCCGGATAGGTGCCGCGGATGTCGTAAGCCTTGAAGATGCTAGGATCGATCTGTCTTGCCGTCATCTGCTCCATACTGTAGCTGCCTCTCTTGCCCAAAGCCCGGTCATCCCCGTGGCTTCGGCCATTATAGCCCGAGCGTGGAACGGCCGTCAAGGAAGGCGACTGGTAGTGATCAGCAGCCAGCAGGCGCCTCGCTCCTCAAGCCTCGCCCCTGCCCACCACCACCACCACCGTCTGGCGTTAGCCGGTTTCGCGGCGGTCTATGGTATACTGCTAAGCGGCGATGGAGGATGTGCATTTGAGGGCTGGCGAGGACAGGGCTGCCGCTCGCGTCAGCGGCGTGAAGGCGGGTGTCGAAGCAAGCGCCCCGGGACGCGCCGGGATCATTGGGAACCCGAGCGATATGTACGGCGGCAGCGTGATCTCCTGCACCATCCCCCACAGAGCGCGCTGCAGGATCGTGCCTGCTGGCGAGCTTTGCCTCCAGTCCGGTTCGCTGACTGCGAGACCCCGATCCCGGGCGGATCTGGCGCTCAGAGGCGACAACCTCGACATCCAGCGGGCCGTGCTCGGTTGGCTCGGTCTCGATCCCCAGCGGTTTGCATTTCACATCCGTACGAGCACCACGATACCTTCCGAGGCCGGACTTGCTGGATCGACCGCGATGCTGGCCGCGGTCCTCGCGGCGGTCGCGCGCATCCTCGATCTCCACCTCGACGGCTACGAGATGGCGGAGACAGCCCGCCGGATCGAGGCCGAGCAGATGGGTGTCGCCTGCGGCTTCCAGGACCAGCACATGGCCGTCTTCGGAGGCTTCAACTACATGGATTTCAGAGGCAAGGAGAGCCTGAAGCAGCATCCTGACGAGCCGTATGCGACGGTAGAGCGGCTTCCGGCGCCGCGCGGCGGCCTGCCCTTTCTGCTCGCGCATACTGGGATCAAGCGCAGCTCCGGCGCGGTCCACCGGACCATCCGCGAGCGGTGGGAGGCCGGAGATAGGGACGTTGTCGAAGGCCAGTCACGCATCGCGCAGCTCGCCCGGATCGGCAAGAAAGCAATCCTTGACGAAGACTGGAAGACGCTCGGCCGACTGATGGACGAGAACCACGAGATCCAGAGCGCACTCGGCGGGTCGGGCGAGGTCTGCGACGAGCTGATCCGCACGGCAAGACAAGCCGGCGCCCTCGGCGCGAAGCTGGCAGGCGCCGGCCACGGCGGGACCATAATCGCGCTGACACTCGACCCAGGGCCAGTGGCTTCCGCTTTGATCGCGGCCGGGGCCCAGAGGACGCTGACGCCCAGGCCTGTGCGCGGCCTTCTGGTCCGGCCCCTGAATCCTGACTCCTGACCCTTGAACCCGCACTCGCCAGCTAAACAGCGACAAATATGGCCGGAACTGTGGAACTCTGCGACAACTCTCTACGTCAAATCAAACTGAACGTAAGGACGGGAAAGCGGCGGAGCCACGCCCAGGCTCCTCGCCGGTTCCCTCCGATATGGCACTCGCCGTCAACCTCTGGCCATGTCTGCTGTGGATCGAAAAGGAGTGAAGAACTGGGCATGGAATTCCTTACGCGTCTCGTAGTGCTCATGCTGCTCGCATCCAGCGGTCCAGCCCTGGCCGCGCCATCTATCGGCAGCATCTCCGACAACCTTTCGAGCTTCTCAAACGGCGCCGTACCTCGCTACGCTAAGTACGAGGCGAGCTTCCAGGTCTCAGGGGTCGGCACTCACCTCACCGACTACAACGCCTTTAACCCCAACGTTTCTCAGCTATCCAGCAACTACTGGGACCTGAAGGGCATACGGGTAGACGCCGTCCTCACCTCACCCTCCGGCAAGACCATCTACTGGCCGTGTTTCTGGTACGATGACGGCGCGGGGTGGACCGGATGGAAGCTCCGATTCGCCCCGACGGAAACCGGAACGTGGTCCTACTACATCTACGTCAAGCACTCTTCCGGCACCGCGCAGTCGGGCGCGCGCACGTTCAAGTGCGACCCGTCCGCCAGCAAAGGGTTCATCAGGGTCCGGAAGTCCGATGTGAGGATGTTCGAGCCATCCGATGGTACCCCGATTTACCTGTTCGGGGTCTGCAGCGCAACTGCGTCGATGATCCCGAAGCTCGCCGCTAACGGCGGCAACTTCACGCGGTTCTTCTACTCGTCGCTCGCTCTCGAGCCTTACTCCAGCACGGCAAGCAACCTGAACCGGTACGCCATGAGCCGGTGCCGCACAATAGACGACATAATGGACACCGCCGGGAAGTATGGTGTCTACGTCCAGTGGCTGCTCGATGACTGGAACTACGTCCAGGGCACCAGCTTCCCTTACACGGCCTCAAGCTCAAGGCCGGGGCCGTGCGCCGACGTCGGCGGGTTCGCTGCCGGCACGAACCGCGCCCGCGAGATCTACAAGAGAAAGCTCCGCTACTTCATCGCGCGCTACGCCGCCTACACCAGCCTGATGAGCATCGAGTTCATCAACGAGCTGGACTGGGACACGACCGACTTCAAGAACTGGCATGCCGAGATGGGCAACTTCGTCCATGGCGCGAGTGGATCGGTGCCGAGTGAGTGGGCGCTTACCCAGAACCTGGAGGCTCGGCCGCTCTTGGCGACCAGCTCGAACGGCTCCGGTTGGATGGATGAGCGCGGTATACCCTGGAGCGACCCCAGCATGGACTACTTCAACGAACACGACTACGCCAAGTTCACCGCCACATGGACCGGGCTTAACGGCGTCTATAACTACGACAGGCTGGGCAGCGTCCAGGATTACCCGTGGGAAGATACCGGCGTCTGGATGGACCGCTGCAACCGGGCCTTCGTCAAGAACTATACCGCCGTGCCCGGCTGGAAGAAGCCTCATTGCTTCACCGAGTTCGGGCTGATCTACCGAAAGCCCGGCGATTCGGGCTTCCCGGACTGGGACGATGGCTACAACAAGGACACAACCGCGAGGCATTTCCGCGAGGCGCTCTGGCCCGCTGCTTTCCGCCTGATGCCGCTCACACACTGGAAGGTCCAGTATATCGACGGCACCTACGGCCAGGGCGGCGAGAAGTACTGGGTCTTCCAGCCGCTCAGGAACTTCATGAACGGACTGGACCTGACAGGCTTCGCTCAGGAGACGGCTTACCCGGGCCAGGTAACCCCGAACCGGCTCGAATGCTCGAATGCTAACGTCCAGGCGATGGTCCTTGCGGGTACGGACCGGGCTTATCTCTACGTCAAGAACCTGACGGACTGCTGGTATCGGATCGTGAACGACCCTTACCATTCGTGCCCGCCGCCGACGCCAGCCAACCAATCGGCCACTGTGAAGATCAAGGGGCTGAAGGCCGGGACGTACAATGTCCAGAAATGGCTCACGCACACGGCCACGAACCAGATCGCGTCGACCACGACTGCCACTGTCGGCGCGGACGGTGCGCTCACCCTTTCCGTGAGTCTGGGCACCGGAACGACGTCGGGCTATGACGCAGCTTACAAGATCGAGCCGAGCGGCCCGACGCCCCCGCCAGACGTCAACCTAACTCTCAGCCCTGACAAGACAAAAGCGGCCCCCGGCGAGACTGTGACCTACAGCGTTACCTACAAGAACGCCGGCGCCGGCGCCGCGGCCAACGTCTCGATCTCGGTTCCGGTGCCGACGAACACGACCTACGTCTCATCGTCATCGGGAGGCATCTACAGCTCGACGACGAAGAAAGTCTCGTGGACCATCCCGAGCCTTGCGCCGGGCGCAGGCAGCTCCGTGACGTTCCAGGTCCGGGTGAACTGAAGGGCAGATGACATCCGGAAAGCTCTGCGAGGCTGCGGGCGACCGCAGCCTTCTTCCTTCCAGTCCCGACACCACATCCAAGCATTCCGCTTGTCGCGGGTAGGTCGCCTCCCTGGTCTGCTTGCTGTCAGAACCTGCCAGCACGTGAACCGAGTCTTAAGAATCTTCGTGCCTGGGCGTTTGTTTTGGTCGGTTCATGGATATGATATGGTCGCAAAATAGCAGGCGGCCGACTGACACTCCAGTCGTGAACACGCGGCAGCGCCGCGAATCTGTGTCGCAAGAGGGCCATCATCCTGCTCGTGATGGCAAGGGGGCGGGGAAGGACTATGAGCGGAACATCGGTCCACTCGAGCCGGTGGACGTGGCAGGGCAGACGCGGGTTCCTGTGGCTCCTACTGCTGCTGACAGTTGCCGTAGGCATAGCCTATTCGCTTCGCCTGGCCGGCCACCTCCGGTTCGCAGACGAGAAGGAATACTACGGCCTGGCTGTGAACCTGGCGCGGATCCGGCAGTACAGTCTCTACGGCGAAGAACCGTCTGTCTTCCGCCCGCCTGGCTACCCTCTGCTGCTATCCGTCTTCACATTCCTTAGGGCCGGTGTGGTCCATCTACGCATTCTGAACTTCCTACTGCTCGCCGGATGCATCTACGCAGTCTACAGGATCATCGAGCTCCAGCTGTCTTATCGGGCTGCAAGAATTGGCGCTCTGCTCGTTCTCTGCTATCCGGTGCTGTTCTACACGGCTGGCAGCCTGTACCCGACCACTCTTGCGTCATTGCTGTTCCTACTGGCAATCCGCCTGCTCGCAGGACCGGATAGGCGGTTGCGGGAGTGTGTCCTGCTCGGCATTCTGTTCGGTCTGCTGATTCTCACAGTGCCGATGTTCGCGTTCACCTTGCTCACTGTCGCTCTGTGGATGCTGTTCACCAAGTGGGCGGGTGGGGCAAAGGGCGTAGTGGTGACCGTGGTGACGGCCATCCTCATCTGCAGCGTCTGGTCCGCAAGGAACCTCGTAGTCTTCCACTCGTTCGCGCCTGTCTCAGCGAACTCAGGGCTGAATCTGCTGCTGGGGAACTCGGAGCGCACAAGTCCGGATGCCGGCTTCAACGTGGACATCTCCAGGTACACGAGGAATACGCAGGCCATGGACGACGTTCAGCGAGACGCATACTACCGGTCCAAGGCCTGGGAGTTCATCGTCAAGCACAAGGGCCGAACTCTCAGACTGTACGCGCTCAAAGTGCTGCACTACTTCAGCTGCTATGACGACACCCGCACGCCGGCCGTGCCTCGTTGGCCCACACATGCCGCGATGCTTGCCACGTACGGCCCACTCCTCCTTCTCTTCATAGCCCGCATCGCTCTGCACAGACGCTTTCTCTTTACGCAGTTCGAGATCCTGTTGGCTCTGCTGTACTTCTCGAACGCCTTCTACACAGCCATCTTCTTCACACGCATTCGATTCCGGCTGCCTTTCGACTTCGTGCTGATCATTGTCGGGGCGATGTTCGTGGACGCGCTCATCCGGTGGAGACGGAAGTCCACCCTGCGAGGCAAGGCTTGACCGTGTCAATCCGCTCGAACTGGCAGGCTCTCCTGCTGGCCCGGGACTTCCGTCTCCGGATCTGGCGACGAAGCAACGCAGACCGGGAGAACATGCCTAACTGCTCCCACTCAGGCTGGGGAGCGGATGAGCAGCACGGGGATCGATACCTCGTGCCGGACTTCCTCCGCAACGCTCCCAAAGACGAGGTCGTAGATCCCACGGTGACCATGGGTGGACATCGCGATCAGGTCGGCATGGAGCTCTCCTGCCTGGCGAACGATCTCCTGCGTCGGCTCGCCGCGCGCGACCACCGTCTCCACGTCTATCCCCTGTTCGGCAAGCCGCTCGGCCACCTTTTGGAGGTAGTCCTCTGACTCCTTGACCTCGTGCGCCATCCCGTCCCGAGTGTGGTAGTGCGCCACCCGAAGCAGGATGACGTGCGACTTGTGGATCGGCGCAAGCTCCGATATGTGCTTGATTATCGCCTCGTCCGTAGGCGTCCCGTCCAATGCTACGAGTATCCGATCATACATGGCATGCGCCTCCCTAGAACGTGAACCTGCCACCGAACGTCTGGTACAGAAGCAGCAGGTTCAGGCCGACCACGATAACGGTCACAATGATACCCAACACCCACTCCGCGCCCCGGCTCGCGAATTCTCCCATGATCCGCCTGTTCCTGGCAAGCAGGAGAAGCGGGATCACCGTGAAGGGAAGCTGAAGGCTCAGGACGACCTGCGAGAGGATCAGCGCCTTGTAAGAATCCACGTTCAGTGCTATCAGCACCAGGGCGGGAATGCCCGTGGTTACGAGCGCAAAGCGGTACAGACTGCTGTGCGGATCCTCGGGCTTCCCAAGGTAACCGGTGACCACGTTGGCTTGCGAGAGCGAAGAGGTGATCGAGCTTCCGATGCCGGAGAGGAGCAGCGCGACACCGAACATCTGATGGGCCGCCGGCCCCGCAAGCGGCCTCAGCGTCACCGAAGCTTGCTCGATACTTCTGACCACGACGCCGTGGCGGAAGAAGACTGCCGCCGCAACCATGATCATAGCGCTGTTTATGGCCCACCCTACCGTCATAGCAACCGTTGTGTCCACCATCTCGAACCGCATCAGCTTGCGCCTGAGCACTGGGTCGGTTGCCCATTCGCGGCTTTGGATGACGTTCGAGTGAAGATAGATATTGTGCGGCATTACGACGGCGCCCAGCATAGCGAGCGCAATGAGAATGCTCCCCGGCTCGACCCGCGGGATGACCATTCCGCGCGCGGCGGCTCCGAGGTCGGGTCTGACGATGAAGATCTCGACAAGGTAGGCCGCGGCAATGGCGGCAAGGAAGATCACGATCATCCGCTCGAGCCGCTCGAGCCGCTCGTACCTCTGTGCAAGGACGGCAATCACGACGATCCCCACGGTCAAGAAGGCGCCGACGATGGTCGGCATGCCGAAGAGGATTCGGAAGCCGAGAGCGGCCCCGAGGCACGCCGCCAGGTCCGTAGCGGCGCATGCGGCCACGATAGTGGCGCCCAGGAAGTAGGAGGCGGGCCTTGAGAAGTGCAGTCGGACATTCGCGGCGAGCGACCTGCCGGTTACTATACCGACCCGCGCGGACATGCTCTGGATGAGGATCAACATCAGCGTGGAGAGCGTGACGACCCAGAGAAGGCTGTAGTTGAACCCGGCGCCGCCTGCAATATTCGTCGCCCAGTTGCCGGGGTCGACGAACCCGATCGTTACCAGGAACCCCGGTCCCAGGTAGCGCAGCAACTGAGAACCGGCGACCTGCGCGAGCGCACCGCTGAGCAGCTTCTTCATCAAACGTCCCGTCCGATGGGAGCAAGGTGAGCTGTATACACCCGTGTACTTCTGCACTTCGTTCGTTACTCCTCTCACCTCGGGCGTATGGTTCGACGTCTGCTCTCTCGGGTATCTGCGGTACAAAGCCGCTGCGGCGAGTATGACAGGCCGGACGGTTCGGGATGATCCAAGGCAGCAACTGGGCGTTTGCCCGCCTGAGACTACGATTGCCACTTGGGTGCCTTTTCGTGCTGCTTGCGCCGGCGGTGGCGGTTCCATCTGCCCGGAACAGGCAGGTGACGGTCGTGCTCCGGTACGATGACTACTCCGCCGAAAGCCCCACCGGCCTCGAGGTAAGACTGATCAAGGCGCTGCAGGAGTGTCGGATTCGTGCTACGTTCGCCGTGATTCCGGACGGCTCGGCACACGCCGCCGGTTCCGGCAAGAACCGACCTCCGGCGGCGCTGACTGAGGAGAAGGCAGCCATCCTCCGTAGCGCAGTTCGGGCCGGCACTATCTCCGTAGCCCAGCACGGCTATACCCACGAAGCTCGGGAGCATCGTCCGAGGTGGGTCGGGCCTGCCATCCGACTCGGCGAGTTCGCGGGGCTTGGCTACCAGGCCCAGATCGAACGGATAGCAAAGGGTAAGACGGCTCTCGAACGCGCGATTGGCATCCCGGTGACAACCTTTGTACCTCCAGGCAACATCTACGACCGAGATACCCTTCGTGCTCTCGATCATCTCGGGTTCCGGTGCATTTCCGCCTGCCAGATCGGCGATACGCTGCCATCTACCAAGCTCAAGTTTCTTCCAGCAACAGCGGAGGTTCTGCGTCTGCGCCATTACGTGCAAGCCGCAAGGCTGAGGGCCGGCAGCGACCCAATCGTCGTCGTGATGGTCCATCCGTACGACTTTGTGGAAGTGTACCCGAGTGCGGAGGGGATGACCTGGGCAAGCTTCCATCGGACACTTCGCTGGCTGTCCGCCCAGAAGGACGTTCGTGTTCTGACGATCGACCAGGCATGCCGTGAAGTCGGCGATCTCAGCGCGCTCCGTTTTGTGGAGAACGAACGCTACCAGTCTAGCGAACTCTACCTCCCGCCGCCTCTGCAGCCCGCCTACGGGGTGTATCTGTCCCGGTCCACGGCCCACTACCTCCGGATCAAACCTCTTGTGCTTGCCCCCCTGTTCTACCTTGCGGCGGCGCTGCTCTCGGCACTCATCTTTCTCGTCATCGCATCGGCGTTGGGCGGTACACGGTTCGCAAGGCTGGCCTACGGCTGGCCTGTCCTTCTCTCCGGACTCCTGGGGTGGTCTCTTCGAGACCTGCAGCTTGGATGCAGGGGGCTGCTGCTGCTCTTCCTCGTGCTTGGCGCCTGGATTGGCTCGTGGCGCTGTGCCCGAAGGCCCCGGAAGCTTCGAACGCAAGTCGGAGGCACGGGATAGGACACCGGCCCCTGTCCCCGCCGGGCGCGATGCGGATATCTCCGTCCAAGCCGACCCGCCGCGCGTTGATCTACCCCGCCGATGCTGCTACAATCAAGCGTCTGAACCTGTCGGCCTAGAGAGGAGGTAGGCAATGAGCAGGCGAATCGTTCTTGGAGTGCACCTCGCCGCCAGGGTCAACACTGCGGTGGACGTCCAGAAGGTGTTCACCGAGTACGGCTGCAACATCAAGACACGCATCGGGCTGCACAACGTTTCTGGCGGCACGTGCTCACCGAGCGGGCTGATTCTGCTGGAGACGTATGGCGAAGAGCCCAAGGTCCGCGAAATGGAGGAGAGGCTGAAGCAGTTGCCGGGCGTGACCGTTCAGAGCATGGTTTTCGAGGAGTAGCGCCTCTCGTTCTGGTTCGTCGGTGCAACCGAGCGACAGTTCTGTTCGGCTTGCAGGGCGCGCCAGCGCCTGTAGGCGGCGGAAGGCCCACTGGCCGGTGGCCTGGCGAAGGAGCCGAGGGTCTTCACACAGCTGGGCCTCGTGATGGTTGCGGCCCAGACTCGCGGGTCGAGACGGTCACTTGCTGAGGATCTTGAGTTTGTCCCAGTCCATGTAGGCGGCGACCACTTCCAGCAGAGGGAACTCGCCCCGGATGATCTCGCGCGCCTCGTCGAGCCTCGCAGCGTGGAACGCCTCCTCGTCTTCCGGGCCGGCGAAGGCCGCGCTTCCGCCATACGCGCCGCAGTCTATGTGATCCACGACGATAATGCGTCTCGGGTGATGCAGCGCGAGCGACGCTTCGACAGCATGGAACAGCACCCCTCGGCTGCTCTCTTCGATCACCGCCTTGGACGCCCCAGGCAGCGCGACCAGATCGAAATCGCGAAAGCCTGCCCGGGACAGTAGATCGCCCACCTCCTTCCGGAAACGGAAGTCGATGCAGGTAAGGACGATGCTCTCGCATTCCCGTCCCACGTAACGGGACATGTTAAGATAACCGACGGTCTCCATCTTGCCCTCGCACCCCGCCGTCCACGTCCGGCGTGATACCAACACTGTAGGGGCGAAGCATTTGTCCTCCGCCTTCCCACTGCTTGTCGCCTCCCGCCGCAAATGCTTCGCCCGAA
>Ga0315280_10001690_pt1 | contig 37344 bp, 36 predicted proteins | sample YL17G06_40_MG_FD_203697 | JGI IMG/M metagenome (GOLD analysis project Ga0315280, IMG submission 203697) | Sediment microbial communities from Yellowstone Lake, YNP, Wyoming, USA - YL17G06_40 | ecosystem: Environmental > Aquatic > Freshwater > Lake > Sediment | place: USA: Wyoming | collected... | reverse complement strand
CTCCTCTTGGGTTAGATACATGCCTAAACTCTCCTTGAGACGGTTATGACTCCCTTTTTGCCGTCAACTTCAACTTCGTCGCCTGTAGCAATTTGGCTTACGTCAACTCGATCAACCATGGGAATGTCCGCTATTATGGCTCCAACAACGATCACCGGGTCCATCACCTCATTAATAATTGCCTTTGGTCCCAATCCCTTCTTGGCTAAAGAGTAGAGCACATAACTCCCAACCGTGGAACCGTGGCCGTGCGGAAAACAGAGAACCTTTCCCTTCACGCTTTTCCCTTCAAGATCGTGGCCCCTCTCTATGATTATCCCTGTTTCGGGATCGACGCCTCCTAGAAAACTAATCGGCTTCGTAGATACTAATGCTGATCCTCGGCTTCGCCCTGGAACAATTGAACGACCCTTAAGCACTTTGATTTTGTTTTCCTCCTTGTTAGCCTAGCTCAGCTTTACTGGGATATTTTCGCTGATGAAGGAATTCCGCCGAGTATTTTTTCTGCAGCCAATTCGATTTTTTCGCGGTTTTCTTCTTCAGTGTAAACGCGTAGGATGTTTATGAAGCCTTTTAGTGCCTCGAAAATTCCTGAGACATCGCTTAGTCGCTGTGGAACTTTTCTCCCGTCTCGTGTTTTACGAAATGCAGGGATTTCCATGGGCTCAAGCAGAACTGAATGCCTGTAGGGCACTGATGGAAGCGTTGGGACGTCGATCACCACTGATTGCGGCTCGACTCCTGCCTCAGACGCTATTTGGTTCCTTATTTGTCTGCGGATTTCTTCGGCGCTGAATATGCTTGATATGGCTTTGTCCCTTACGTAGAAGGGTTGATCATAAACGCATTTTATTAGCTTCCGCCTCTCCAAATTTTCTATAATCTTTTTAGATTTTTTGCATTTTTTGAGCATGCCCCATACGGTGTAGTCGTCGAAGGCCAAGTATTCGTCAGGCGATTTAAAATTCACGAGCCCCAATTCGTCTTTAGCTTGCTCCATAGCCATGGCAATCATTATCTGGGCTGCTCGTGCTACTCTGTGGAAGTATATGCTTTTGAAGGACTCGACTCTGGCTAGTATGAAGGATTCGAGGGCTGAGAGGGCGCCGAGGTCCACGGCTAGGTTTTCGTCCAGTACGTCTAGCATGTAGATGAGGCGGAAGATGTCCACGTATCCGTATTCGGCTCCAGTGTGGTGAGTGTCCCTAACAATGAAGTCAAGTTTGTCCACGTCCACTGCGCTTTGGATTATCTGGTCCATGAAAGCCTTGCCTGGCTCATGTAACGATCCTACCGCGAGTTTTCCAATCGAGTCTGGGCTATATCCTAGCCCGCTGATTATGTCCTTCAGCTCAGATTCTTGGATGATCCATGTGGTCATGTCCTCGTGTGTTTTGTTGAGGAATTTCACGAGTAAATGCTCAAATATGTGGGAGAAGGGGCCGTGTCCAACATCGTGGAGCAAGGCGGCTATCTTGATCATTTGGGCTTCGTCCTCTGTTAAAAGTTGGGAGAGGTTAGGATTTTTCACTAATAGGCCTGCTAGGTGCATGACGCCTATGGAGTGCTCGAATCGGGTGTGGTTGGCGCCGGGATAAACCATTTCTGCTCCTGCAAGTTGCCTTAATCGTCTTAGTCTCTGGAATGGGTAGGAGTCGATGATTTCTTTCTCGGCTTGTGTTATGTAGACATAGCCGTGAACGGGGTCCTTTATTTCGCCCCATCGTTGCATGGCACATTCTCCATGTTCTGAGTTTTTAGCATAGTTATTAAAGTTGCTTGTTTGAGCCTTCTCTTGCCTAGTCTACTCGGGGGAGGGGGTATATATATTATTTTGTTAGAGAGGACACTGTTAAGTCTGATGTGATAAACAGATTTTTGTGTGACGCTATAGCGTACATTCTAAAAATTCTGTTGAGCTAACTTCCTCTTCTGATATAATTGGTATTAGTTCTTGCCATCTGCCTCTAGGGTTAGGCGTGAAGGAGTTCTCCACATACTTCCAGCCGAGAACATTTTCAGGTAGGAAACACCTTACATTCCTCCTCATTCTGCAAATGCCCCATAGCCCAAAGTTTTTGCCATCCCTCGACCATCCATAATAGTCAGGTTCAACTTCCCTGACTGTTGTTTGTTTTTTCGTCTTTCCGCTATAATATGTAATTGCAAGAGTTTTCTGTTCTACAGCCGCTTTTATCCAAGCATCCACAACTGACATCATTTTCTTTCACAAGAAACAAGCTGATCACAGGACTATTTATCTCTTCAGCATCACTAGTACTGTTAATTAATTCAAGAAGGATACCCACCACTAGCCTTGCAGAAATTCTCTTTTATTTCCGCAATTAGTATTTATGTCACGTAGAATTTCCTTTGGCGGGAATTAGATTGAGGTTGTGACAATCTGTCTTTGGCTATGCTGTGAAGGTCTCTGAGAAAATTCCTTTCCTCCGCAGAAATCTCCGTTTCGGGTCGTTTCTCGCTTTTTTGTTCAAGTTTGTTCAATAGGTTTATGGTGCTTTGAATTTCCTTACCGAGAGAGTCAATCCTACCAGATTGTATACTGAGGCTAAGTTGCACCTCTCGGTCATGTTTTCCCTGATTGAAACTCTGTAAAAGGATTAAAGCATCGCTTTTGGTCCATCCGAAGATGCCTAGAAGGCCTTGCGATTTTAGTTCCTCTCCATTCCATCCTCTTTCATAGCTTGCAACATGAAGTTTCCATGCTGCATATAATACTAATCCAGTTCCTACTATTCCTGCGCCTACTCCAAGCCAAAAGTCATCTTTACTCATTTTTTTCCGTTCCCTTTCTTTTTACATACTCTTGTATTAGCTCCTCGATGATATCGTTCTTTTTTCGGTATCCTCTTTCTTCTATCACTCGGATGCTGAACTCTCGCCAAAGTTTCTCATCAATGCTTATAGTAGTTTTGATTGCTGTCATATTCATCGATGGATAGTAACCTTTTTCGCCTTATAACCTTTTTCCCTTCTATACGGGTTGGAGAGGAACCTTTTTAGGATTCAAGTTTTAAAAGTTAGTTTTAGGAGCCGGGTTGCCCTAGTCTGGTAGGGGGCAGAAACAATAAAAAGAGCCTAAGCCTGCTAAGTCTGTGGCCCTAAAGGCCGCGTGGGTTCAAATCCCACACCCGGCGCCATGTGACAAACCTCTTTTCCTAAACTACGCCAAATAGTTATAACTGTGAGCTAAGCCAAATTTTGCTTGGTGCTGAAAGTTGCCTGAAGAACCCGTGTCCTTTACTTGCAAAGGCATGTGCATTTGGGGCGTGCTTCATACTCCGAAGCGTGTTCCAGCTCCTGGAATTGTTTTCTGTCATGGCTTCACTGGAACGCGGGTTGAGTCGCATCAGCTTTTCGTTCATGCGGCTAGGCATCTTTGTGAAAGGGGTTTTGTCATTTTAAGGTTTGATTTTCGTGGGTCTGGCGAAAGCGAAGGACTTTTCCAGGATATGACCATCTCAGGAGAAGTTGAGGATTTAAAGACGGCGATAAGCTGGATTCTGAGAAGGAAAGGGGTCATTAAAGACAAGATTGGGGTTAATGGGCTTAGTCTCGGCGGCGTAGTCACAATGTTAACCGCTGCAACGGATCCTAGAGTAAAGGCTGTTTCCCTATGGAGCACTCCATCAGAACTTAGTGGCTTTAAACAAGTTGAGCCAGGCCTCCCTCATAGGCTGTTAGAGCAGGGTTATGTGGATTTGTCCAGCGGCCACCGCATAGGCAAAGCCTTTTTGATGGACCTGAGCAAACACCGCATAACGGAGGCTGTCTCAGAAATTGCGCCCAGACCCCTATTAATTGTTCACGGCACAAAAGACGAAGTTGTAACCCTTTGGCATGCTGAAAGGCTTTATGAGGCGGCTGGAGAGCCTAAGGAAAAATTCTTTGTGGAAGGAGCGGACCACACTTACAAGCGTTGGGATTGGCAGTGGACCGTGATAAGGCGTACTGCCGACTGGTTTGAGAAAAATCTTCATCCATAAATTGTTATGGCTAAAATAGAGGTTATGGGTCTTTGGCTAAAGCTAAACGTTTGATAGTATTCGATGTGGAAGGCATACTACTACCGAAGAGACGTTATCTGCTCTTCGTGGCAGCAAAAAAGCCTGGCTTCTGGGCATTTCTAAAGATTATTCTGTTAGGCTTATTCTATGAAGTTGGACTATTATCACTTGAATCCACGCTTAGGAAAATCTTCAAGCTTTTTAAAGGGCTGTCAGCCGACGAATTTTTTCAACTCTACAAAATGGTTCCCCTCATGCCCAGCGCAGAAGAAGTTTTTAAGAGGCTAAACGAGGCAGGATATAGAACTGCCCTCATAAGTTCAGGGCTCCCTAAACATTTTGTCGAAGACTTAGCAACTAGACTAAATGCAGATTTTGCCTTCGGCTTAGAATTAGGAGTGGCTAACGGACATCTAACAGGTGAGATCAGAGGCGATGTGCTAAAGCCTAAAGGGAAGGCGCTTGTTTTAAAGAAAATTCTCGAAGAAGAGGGCTTGTCGTCAAAGGACTGCGTTTTGGTTGCTGATGATCGAAACAATTTGCCAATGTTTCCTCTCTGCGAATTAAAGGTTGGATACAACCCTGACTTCCTTTTAAGCGCCAAATCAGACTTTGCAGTGAAGGGCAACCTATCCGAAGTCTTACCGCTTGTAATGGAGAATGCGGTGAAGATTCCTCATGCCGCTTTTTCGAAGAGCGAAGCCATCCGTGAGACAATTCACATGAGCGGCTTTTTAGTGCCATTTGTTTGCATGTACCTCCTAGACCACTATTTTGTTGCCTTGCTCATCTTCCTCTTTACTCTATTGTATGTTGCATCTGAATTCGCCAGAATGGAAGGAACCGAATTCCCCATATTATGCACGCTAACCAAAAGGGCGGCAACTCAGTCAGAGCTTTACGAATTTGCAACCAACCCGATTTTTTTCGCCCTAGGCATAACATTCTCGCTCATTCTTTTCCCTAAACCCGTCAATTACGCATCCATTTTAATCCTCGCATTAGGCGACGGTTCCGCCGTAATCTTCGGCAAAAAATTTGGAAGAACCGTTTTTCCACTCAATAAAGGAAAAATGGTGGAAGGCTCAGTTTTCGGCTTCCTATTCGCCTTTATGGGCACCCTCATTTTTGTAAATCCAGTGAAAGCGTTGATAGGCGCAGCCGTAGGAATGCTTGTAGAATGCCTTCCACTGCCGATCAGCGACAACATAACGGTGCCTCTAGCCTCCGGACTAGTGATGACAATAATCCCGTAAATGCTCGTCAATAAACCTTTATACCTTTGAAAGCAATCAACTATTTTTTGGCGGCGGGTCTAGGCGGGGGGATAGGGGTCCCCTGAACCGTAAACCCCCTATAAGACGGGCCGAAAGCTGAGGTGAGGCGTTAAAGAGCATCAGACCCTTTAATCCTCTGACTATGAATATCCGTCCCTTGGGGCTGACGGTTGTGGGGCGGCTTTCGTAGGGAAGCCGTGAACCGCGTTAATCAAGCGAACCTGGCCAGGCCCGGGAGGGAACAACCTAAGCTTGGGCGTTCAGCGCTCAAGGGGGTGCGGGTACGAGTAAAGAGGTTAGAGGAGCTGGTGAAAACTGGGCGTCGAGCTTCGGTGACCCGCCGCCTTTTTAGTTTATGGGATAGGTTTAAATATAACGGCGTTATAATCCACCTTTCCCATCGTAATAATGTTATGCGTGTCAGCTTTAATGGCATAACTAGATAAGCTAAAGGCGAGCTGCGAACACCTTAAAATAATTTGCAATTTCATAGAATGGACAGCCCTCGTAGCATTTGGCATGGTTTGCATATTTCGCCGACAGTGGGCTCTCCGCACATTTTGCAGTCTTTTATTTCCGCTTCCTTTGCCGCGGCTTCCAGCGCAGGTCTTATTTTTTCAATTGATTTAGATATGGTGAATTTTATGCCTGGATGTTTTTCCTCCATTCGGTTAAGCATGGTTCTTATGTCGCTTCTTAGGGCAGTTCTAGCATATGGGCACGGAACGCTCTGAAGCTCAATTTTTTTCAAATAGGCGTAGAGGGCGATTTCCCTTTCGGGCACTTCGCATAGAGGTTTTATGCGTCGTATGAGCCTAGGATGCGCTTCGTCGAGAACAGGCTTAACGCGAGCTATTCGCGGAGCGTCACCATGAATAATGTTTAAGATTATTGTTTGGACTTCGTCGTCTAAGTTATGAGCTGTGGCTAGCTTATCTGCATCTGCCTCCCTAGCAGCCACGTTCAAGGCTCGCCTCCTTAAAACTCCGCAATAGGAGCAGGGCGTCAACTCCTTCCCTTGCGCCATAGCCACAATTTCATCCAGTTTATAACCATACATTTCCTTGAAGGAGACAACCACATGTTCTATGCCCAGTTTTCGACAGTTTTTTGCTGCCACCTTCAGAGCTTCGTCTCTGTAACCCTTTATCCCCTCGTCGACGGTAACTGCGCAGACCTCCGCTTCAGGAAAAGCTCTCTCAATCTTCGTTAGTATGTGAAGAAGGGTCACGCTGTCTTTTCCGCCTGAAACAGCCACCATAATCTTGTCGTCCAGCCTAAGCATTTCGTATTTTGAAATGGTGGTTCGAACCCTATCCTCCATTGATCTGAAAAAACATCTTCTACAGAGCCTTTCTCCAGAGTAGGGGCGCATGAAAAAGGCGTCTTTTCGCTTGCACAGAGTGCACGTTGGCATATCCTTCTTTTCCGTCCTAAAGGAAGAATAAGCCGTGCTGTATGAAGCTTAACGCTATGCTGGTGGCCATAAGCCCAAAACAAATGGCAGTGATTAGTATGCGAGCTTCGCGAAGTCCTCTCTTCATAACCCTCTCCAAAATATAGTAAACCATTTTATCTCCGTCAAATGGATAGGCTGGCAGCATATTAAAAATGGCTACTGCAACCGCTAAAAGTAAAATCCAAGTTAAAGCCAGCTGAAAGTGAATGGCTGGAGTATAACCAAGCCCCAATCTGCATCTAAAGTAATTCCAATAATATGTAAGACCGATTGCATCAATCCATTCACCCTCTGTCACATTAATAGGAATAGTTCCTTTGTTTGTATCCAAATTTAGAATATCGCCAGCGCTCACGTTATTGTCAGAGGCAGTCATGTAATTATAAAGTTCTAAGTCATTCGAGATTTGCGTTCCGTTTACAGCGTATATAGAGTCCCATTGTCCAAGTCCTGCCTTGGCAAGGGGTCCCCCCTCCTTTGTTTCAAGAATCATAATCCCCGCTGGAGTGAAAAGAGTTAATAGCAACAATAAAACAAGAAGTCCTGTTACAAGGTTTGTGGCAGACCCAACTGCGACCATTCGAAGCTTCGAAAGCGTCGGCGCCTTCTCAAACTTTTCTTCATTTGGTTCAACAAATGCTCCAGGAAACACTAGGGCTAACATGACTCCTGCTGATTCTATGGGAATTTTTTCCAGTTTCGCGGCTATGCCGTGAGCCACCTCATGTGTTACAACGATTACGGCTCCAGCAATCAAAAAATATGGTATCCAATAAAGTCGTAGAGTGATTCCGGGGATAATGAGAGAAACTCTAGTGGCTACTTCGCCTAAGAAAAAGAACCCCAGAATGTTACTTACAAAAAAGTATACGCTGTAAATTACTAGTCCAATGGCTATAACAAGGCTGACATTGCACAAGGTTCTCCAAAGTTTGCTCCTTTTTTGAGCCAGCGCCTCCACGGCAGCCTTCATCTTACCCGACTTGTAAATGAAGTATGCTGGACCCACCTCTAACCCATATTTTTCCAGATGAAAAACACGACCTAAAACGTATAGTATTGCCCAGAATGCGATTAGGATCAGCAGGAACGTTGGAATGGTGAGCATTTTTCATTCTCCAATGAACGCGCTGAATTTAACCTTTTACTAACAGCATCTAAGATATAAATGAACCCCTCGCCATAAAATTATGGAATGTAGTTAAATTTAGAAATATTTTAGTATATTGTGGTGAACGTGATGTCTTATATTTTTGTTGTGATGACGGCCGCGAATATGGAAGAAGCAGTTAAGATTGTTCGTTGCTTGCTTGATGAAAGGTTGATAGCGTGCGCTAACATAGTTGGTCCCGTGTCTTCTCTTTTTTGGTGGGAGGGCAAAATCGATGAGGCTAGCGAGTTTTTGGTTTTCATGAAGTCCCATAGAAGCCTTTTCAAGAGAATTTCGGAAAGGGTGAAGGAAATTCACAGTTATCAAGTGCCAGAAGTCATAGCGCTTCCCATAATAGAGGGTTCGCCCCCTTATCTAGAATGGTTAGGTGCGTCTCTTCAACTGGTGGATGAGAATGGCTAAGAAGCCTATAACTCGAGCTGAGCATATAGAAGTGGTTTACGACGAGGAGCATTGGGCTCTCCTAAAAGAACTGAGGTCTAAAGCTCTGAAAATAATGGAAGCCCTAAATCGGTTTCGCTTAAACTCAATTGTTCATGGAAGTATTGCCCGAGGCGACGTTTCAGAGAAAAGCGATATTGACGTGTTTCTGCCAGATCCGCCCTCATCCTTCCTTATCGAAACAGCCCTTGAACAAGCCGACATCCCTATCAATCGTCGGGTTATTGTGCAAGCCACGCCCGTTTACGCGGTGAAGGGACACATTGAAATAGATAAGCAGCAGAGCGTTTCTTTTCCTCTTGTGAAGCTTCGTCCCGTGGAGAGGGGCTTCTACAAGTTTGGCGGTGAGGCCTCTTTTCAAATGCTTGAAAGAGGCGTGAGGGTTTCTGGCGTGGACAAGCGCCTTATGTTCATCGAACCGACTTCGAAGGGACACGTGGAAAGCACTGTTGTAGGGCGCGAAGAGGCCGTCGCCCATCTTTTAGGCGTTTCCTTAGAAACGGTGTTCGATCGGGTTCGAGCCCTTCTGCATCGTGACGAGGTTGGCAGAACAGGGGTGTTCATTGAGAGAGAACTGTTGCCTGACGAAACCTTCGAAATGGCGCTAAAGAAACTTGCGGATCAAAATCCCGCGGTTCGTAGACGCCTTAAACTATTCGAAAAATAGCTGACATATAGGAAGCTGGTTAGAATTGCATTGTTTCAGTTTCGGGCAATAGCGGAGGCTCTGCGGCTTGTTCTCTTCGTCTTGTTCCCACAATGATAAGCATGCATAAAATGAGTAAAGCCATTGCCATGATCATAGCCATTAGCCACTCGATGGGGAGAACTGTGAGAGCACATACGATGCTGTCTGCTCCAGCGTGTTCTTTGTCTCCAGACCAGCTTGCCATAATGTGGTATATGCCAGCCGATCGTGGTTTCCATGTATAGGAGTAGTGTCCGTTGGAGTCGGTGGTGGCTGTTCCTAGGGTATTCCATGTGAGTCCGTCTGGGCTGATGTAGATGGTTACGTTTTTGTTGGAGGAGACTGGTGAAATTGATCCGCCAATGGTTACGGCGCTTTGCGTGAGCGCGAAGTTTGAGGATAGTTTCAAGGTTAATGAAGATGAAGCTAGGGCGCTGTAGCTTGATGAAACCTGTCCTGGAGATGTTTGTTCGCAGTTTTCAAGAGGGATAATCTCTGCTGATGCATCCTTGAACTCGTCTGGGTATTCGCCTACTCTCCATCCGTTCTCCCAGTCGCCTCCTGTGCATTCAGCCACATAATACTGCTTTCCATCGTAGGGAAAATAGTGAACCGTAAACCTTGCGTCGTTTGGCGGATTCGTGAGGTAAACACCAATGTTTATGTGGCTTTGTTCCTCATAAAGAAGTAAGACTACATCTAGTCCTCCAGCCTTCATTATTGAGGCTGCTATGAAGGAGAAAAGGTCGCAGTCGCCTTCATTTTCGACGATGGTTTCCACAGGATATTTTTGGGGGTCGATTTCCTTGTAGGGTATTTGATGGACAATCATTAACACGCCGTTGGCAAAGTCTTCCTCGTCGCTGTAGATGCTCCAAAGGTTGTTGGCTATGGGACGGAGAGCATCAGGCGTCACAAATCTGGCTAAATCATCGTAGGAGTATACGTCATGGTCTTTGCTTTGATAATAATTATACAATGAGGGCGTCACTGAAACCGTCAACCCATAATAGGTAGAGCCACCAGGCTGGTCAAGAATTTGATAAGTATAACTATAATTGGCTGCGGAACAAAAACTCGGCGCAAGCAGCATTATCAGTAAAATCGATAAGGTCAACGTGGTTGTTAAACGCCTAGACTTAATCATGATTTAACCACTTTTTCGGTGGGAGAGAGTATCTATATTATGTTTAACTGTTAATCGATAAAATCTTTTCGGTTAGTAAAACGTCCTAAAACTTTTAAATTAAACCTAAAATTTCAGTTATGCCCTCTACGATTTTCACACCCATTTCTCTGATCTGCGCAATTTGATAGGGGTTGTTGGCAACAACCACGATGGGCATGTTCGCCCTTTCCGCGGCGAGCACGTCGAACACAGAGTCTCCAACCATTAGGCAGTTTTCAGGTTTCACTCTTAGTTTTTCGGCGGCTTTGAGCAACATTTCAGGATTCGGCTTGCACTCGGTTACGTCTTCCACGGTTACGATAACGTCAAAATATTCCTCAATCCCCATAGCCCGAAGAGAGGAGTATAGACTTTTTCTGCTCATGGAAGAAGCAAGCGCAATAGGGACGGATCTTTCCTTTAGCTTTTTCAAAACATTTTCCACGCTGGGATAAAGCTTCAGTGAAGCTAGGTCTTCTAAGTAGTATTTTCGCTTCATTGCAATTAATTCAGGAATTTTTCCATGAAGCCTAGGCGGTAGAGCTTCCGACAGTATGTCTTCGGTGGGTTTACCAAATCTGGCTACTATTTCCTCCAACTTAACCTCAATGCCAAGTTCCGTGAAGGCCTTCTTCCAAGACCTTAAATGAACCTCTAAACTGTCCACTAATGTTCCATCCCAATCAAAGATGACAGCAGACACCATGCTTCATCAAGCCACCTTGGTTTCTCATGAAGAGGGGGCCTTTTCTTATAAAGGCAATTACTTAACCCAAGTTTAATTCATCCAATTATTTCCACTTGAGTTCCCAAAGCAAATCCAGGCAAACCTTTCCTAAAACGGGCTATGACGAGACCGCCTTCACCATGTAATGCCACAATTTTTCCTCGACATTTTCGTTCTCCTACAGGCCACGCGACTTTACGACCCATTAGCCGTGCGGCTTCGCCAACCGATTTTACGTTTGGAAAGCGAAGTATGCATTCCTTTGGATTCTGGGTTTTTGGGCCCCTCCGATAATTGACAACGGCTCCTTTTAGGGCATCCGTCATGGTTTCACCTCCATTATTTTGCCTTCTTAATCTCTAGTAGTATGTTCCGCATTTTTATGGAATCTTGGTCGAGAACTGGTGACTCGCTGATGACCACAGGCCTTAAGTCAAGTTCGTGAATTAATTCGGCGAAGGGCCTAAAGTTTGGGCCATATCCAGGCTCGGACATGGTGTGGTGCACTTTTTCTCCTCTCTCAGTATATTCAATTAGGGTGTAATGAACATGGAGGTTTTTGACAGCCTCTATTCCAAGTCGGTTTTCAATTTCGTCTAGGATTTTCGCATAGTCCTCCTTAGTCTTGATGAGTCCAGCGCCAAGGGCGTGTATGTGAGCCCAGTCGACCACGGGCTCTGTTTGTTCGACGCCTTCGCATAATGTTAACACTTCGTTTAGGGTCCCAAGCTGGAATTTTTTGCCCATTGTTTCAGGTCCAAAACATACCTTAGAGATTCCTAGGGCTCTGAGGCGTTCTAGAGTTTCATCCATGGCTTTCGCACAGACTTTGAGGGCTTCTTGAGGCGACCTCTTACCGTAGAACCCTGGGTGGAAAACCACTGTGTGGGCGCCCATCCACTCCGCTGCTATAAAACATGAAATCAGGCGGTTTTTGCTGGCTTCTATAGTTTTCTCGTCTCCGCAAAAATTAATGAAATATGATCCGTGAACCGTTAACCATACGTCGTTCTCTCTAGCGTTGAATTTGAGCTTCTCAGCCGACTCTTTCTTCATTTGGGGTTTCGATCCCCAACGAGTCGCTTGATATTCGAAGGCGTCAAGTCCCTCCTCGCGAAGATATTTAGGGCACTCTTCCACCGGGCGTTTAAGTCCTTTAAATTCGTATGGAACTCCGGCGGGTCCAAACCTCGGACGGTCTGCCATCTTACCACCTCACTAAATCGGTAAAGCCCTTTTTAGTTAAGAAAGTTATTAATCATCCTCTACGGCGGTATAGGCGAGATGCATACCGCCCATAAGCTAAGGCAATGAAAGCGGAAATCCACGCTGCAAGGTTCTGGCAAAGAACATACTTTCCCGTAAGATCAATTTTAGCTACTTCGCCTATTATAGGTGTCCCTAAACCCTGTAAAGCGTCTCTGAAGCCAGGAGCAGCGGCGAGCAAAGCCTTGTTTATGGCTGATGCCAACCAGCCTAATGGAGATAAAGCCTGCCCAACAGCGTGGGCCAAATTAGTGATCCACAAAACAAACCCTAGGAAAAACGGACTCCTTTCATATAATCCAACAACTGCGTCGTGGATCAGGTTTGGGTATCCTAAGACGTAGAGTGCAAGAAATGCTAAAAGAAAAATCACGAGAACGGTTGCGGCGCTTTTGATGGCTGCCCGCGCAAAATGCAACCGATTTAGCACGTATGACACGCCGCGAACTCGAAGTGCAGCAGAGCTTATTCGGCGATAGAAAGCTTTGAAGGCACGATTGACCCCTCGAAATTTTCCGCCTATTCTCTTGGAAAATTGCCTAATCGACTTTAAGCGTAGTCCAAGCCATCCTAAACGCTTTTTCTTTGGCTTTATCAACGTCTTTTTAGGGGCTTTCCTCATTTGTGGCACTACTGCTACGAACTTTGTGAGGTACGTCCAACTTGAAACAAGGACGACTATTACGCCTATTGGTACCAAATGGAATAACGGGCTAATAGTCACGGTAAAAGAAAAGCCAGGGTAGGGTATTTGAAAGGTGTTTGTGAGCAAGTTGTTATCTGTCAACCCGAAGGAAAGGAAAACGTAAACCAAAAAATACTCGATAAAAACAGCCAGCAATATGAATAAAACTATGGCGGCAAAACCCTTAGGCGCCGTCCACCTAAAGAATAAGCGCCTCCGACTCCTTTCTGAAGACACGCATTTCTCACCTAATTGCGGCTTTGTGCTTAATCATTGTATAACAAGGAAATTAGGTTAACGGTTTATGGATACACTCGGTTAATAAGCCTAGGAAAGGCTATGGCGTCTCTTATGTGTTTTAGTTTGCATATCCACGCTACTGTCCTTTCGATTCCTAGGCCGAATCCTGAGTGGGGAACGGAACCGTACCTTCGCAGGTCTACATACCATTTATAGTCTTCAGTATCCAAGTTTTCTTCCTTCATTCTTTTCAGCAGTTCTTCTAAACTTTATTCTTTGCTCGCCTCGTCTGCCGCGTTTACCTTGATCATTCGAGGAATTTGCCCCGCTTTTCCAACCATCCCCTTGTATAAAATGAGCACTCCGCTAACCCCTTTTATGGATAAGGCTTTGTCGATTCCGCGTTCAATTGCCCCACGATAGTCGTCGCCTCTAACCAGATTTCCAACAGCAGTAGCCACAGCGTCAGCCAGTCCAGCATTCTCAGCGAAGACGGTAACCGCTTCAGCGTCACCGAAACTTAAAGCGTGGCTGAATACGCCTGAGCTTGTGGCAACTCCTACTGGAAAGTTTTCCAATCTAAAGCCGATCTGTTTTGAAAGGGGAGAATCGCCAGCTAACAACGCGACGTCTATAGGCATGTTTGAAACAGCGTAGGCTTCTCCGCCGTTTTCAACCACCGCTACTTCTGCGCCCTTCAAAACCATTTTCTCGACGGCGAGGTCGGCCAAAACCCCTGCAACGGCGGCCATGGGACCTACATCGGCTTTCTCCGATGCTTCAGCCATCAACTTTGCTATTTTTGGGCCTTTGTCTACATGAACGGGTTCAAGGGAGTAAAGAAATTTCGGGTATTTTCGTATGTATCGTTCAAGGCGTTTCCTATTGGATTTAATGGAAGATATTGCTGCTTTAATGGCGCTTTCGTTGTCCGCTATTATGGTGCACCTTGTTTCCTTAAACTCGAAAACTTGTTTAAACAAGTTCTTCGACTTTACTAACACCATTACTCTGTGGCTCCCCTCGGCATCTTGCCTCCTTCGCTCTAGGCAGTGGTTCCGCTTGGAATTGGGCTATCCGATTACTCTTATGGCTCTTGTTGGACAAGCGTCAACGCATGTACGGCATGTGGTGCCGATGCACTTATCTTCGTCGAAGACCACGGAGAAGTCTTCGTTGATTGTGATGGCGTTTACTGGACATAGGGAAACGCATGCGCCACAGTCTAAGCATTTTTCGCTGTCTACTTCTATGAGCTTGCGGACATCAACGGTTACGCCTCTTTCGCGGAAGGCTTTAATCGCCTTTTCAGCGTGGGTTGAAGGTATGTCTGCGAGAATTTCTCCGCCTTGTTGATTAATGTGGGCGCCTAGAATGTTTATAGGGGCTTCCTGTTCAAGTATTATTTGCGAAGTTATTGGCTGATCAACTATTTCCCTTGAAAATCTTAGTAAAACTCTAACCAAGGCTTCTACCTCCCACGAGCTTAGAAATGTCTTCAGATGTGACTATTCCCAAAACCTTTCTTTCAAGGTCGATCACTGGCAAGGCAGAAATCTTGTGTTGCGCCATTTTCCTAGAGGCTGATTCCACAGGCTCGTCAGGCGTCGTCGTTACTACGCGCCTAACAATTATGTCCGTCAACTTTGTTTTTCCTTCAGCAATGGCTTTGGTGATGTCCCAAGAGGTTACTATGCCCTTTAGCTTTCCCTGTTCATCGACTACAATAATGTGGTTAATTGAACGGCTTATGATCCGATGTGCCACAGCCCTTATTTCCTCGTCTTCTCTGCATGTGATGGCTGCGTGGAAAATGTTCTCTACGAAGGCTACTTCCTTAGTTTGTTTCATGGGCTTAAACACCGTGTCAATTGGAAGACGTTCAGCAGGGGCAGATAAGTAGAAAGAGCCGTTTTCAATCCAAGACTTCAGCGTTTCCGCAATTTCCCTCGCCTTTTTCAAGCTTGAAAGCGAACTGACCCTAACCGTTTTGTCGTTGACTGTTATCTTGCCTGACTTCAGCTCCTTATAACTTACTTTTCCAAGTTTTGGGCGGTCTCTACGCGGGACGCCGTAGTCAACGATGTTAGTGAAAATTTCATCATCGCGTATAGCGACTTTTTTGGCTAATCCTTCGTTCAGTATCGGAATTGGTATGCCAATGCCCACATAAAGAGTAGTGCCATATTTTGTGTAGGTTGCCCCTTGAATGAACTCTGGGCTCATTTTTTTGCAGTCTCCACGAACCATGATGGTGCCAGACTGGCTTCCAGGCTCATGCTGAGTTCCCTCGCCTATCACGTATCCTTGAGCGCCCCCTAGGAAAATGCGGGTTCCGATGCCTATGGTCTCATAGTCCGGGTCATTCATTAAAGGATTCAGTTCTCCAGCCCCAGAGAATGTGGCATTTCTAAAGCGGGGAAGAAGCTTTCCCATGTAGGTGTAAATGGTCTCATCGCGGCTGTTTGTAGCGCAAACATAGTGTTGATAGCAGTTACGGAAATTCAGCAAATAGAACTGATTCAAATCGTCCTTAGTTAAAGTGGTTTCAAGCCTAGTTCGTGGATAGCAGTCCGTTCCATACGCCGTGGCTCTAAGCTCAACCTCCTTGCCTCTGATCAAGTCTTCTATAACGTGTCCTCCACCATATTCGAATGGTCTGGTCTCAGACATCATCGATGCACCAATGTACAAGTCAACGGCTGCGCCAGAGTGGCAAACCTCCACATCGTTTATCCAAGCCCTATTAATCTTGATGGGCGGATCCGCATGTCCAAGGTTGATAACGGCTCCTGAAGAACACATCGCTCCAAAGGTTCCAGTGGTGACGACGTCTACTTCCTTATAGGCTACTTCTATTCCGCTGCTTTCCACTAGTTTCTTCATTTCCTCAGCGGTTAAAACTTGGATGTCGCCTTTCTTTATTTTCTCGTTGACTTCAGCTATAGACCGCTTTTTCTTTTCGGTTGCTATTTTGTTGAGTTCTGTTCCCTCCTAAAGATGTTAGCTATTTAGCCAATAATTCTGGTATTAATATTTTTTTGAAATTTTTATTCCAAAAAGAATTTATACCCTTAAAACAAATTTAGGGGCATGCTCCCTTCCCTTGAAGAGATTTCTAAGAGAAGGAGAATGCTTGGCTTAACGCAGAAGGAGTTAGCTAGGCTAGCGGGGGTCAGCCAGTCCTTAATTGCTAAGTTAGAATCGGGAAAAATTGACTCTTCTTATACGAAGGCTAAGGCTATATTTGACGCTTTGAAGGGAATGGAGATAAAGAGGGGTGTTCCTGTTGGGGAAATTCTTCACAGCGAAGTTGTCAGCATTCAGAAAGACGATAAGGTCTCTAAAGCAGCGCGGTTAATGCGAGATTACGACTATTCGCAGCTTCCTATATTTGATGGGGAACGCGTGGTTGGCAGCATATCAGAAAAAACCATTTTAAGCCAAATCTTAGCTGGTAAGGAATTGTCTCAAGTATCTGAGCTGCCTGTTGAGGAAGTTATGGAAGAGGCTTTTCCACAAGTCGGAGAAGACACCCCATTATCCCTGATTTCAAGCGTCTTGCAGGTTTATCCAGCTGTCTTGGTTTCAAGGAAGGGGAAAATTGTCGGAATCGTAACGAAGGCAGATTTGCTGAAGATACTTCCCTAAAAAGCTGAGTAAAATTCTATATTTTCCAAGCGGAGTGTGCGCTTAATAGTTACTAAACCGTGGTCCCCTTGGAAATTCTGCCCCAATCAATTAATTTCGTGACAATTTCCTTAAGGTGGGATTTTAGAAGTTTTTCCGCTTTTTCGTGTCCCATTCGTCCAGCGTTCCAAGTTACGAAGGGCGGGTAAAATGCGGCATCCTTAAATTTAGCCTCTTTGTCATGCATGTCAAATCTGGCGTATCCAAGCTCCCTCAGGTAGCATGTGTCACTTGGGCATAGAATGTCTATTTCATGCAGTTCTTTTTTCAGGTATAATACTTTGTATTCGCTTGGGCTTTCAATAATTCTGCCACATGGGCATTGAACTTTTTCAGACAAGTTTATTCACCTTAGGCTTTAAGATCCTCAGCCGTTAGAACGAGGCTACGCCTTTCTTCAATGTGCTCAATCACTCCGTCCCTTAGGAAAAGAACCCTGTCGCTGATGTCAATCATTTTCAGGTCATGAGTCGCGCAGATTATCGTTGTGCCCCTCTCCACCTTCAAACGATATAGAAGTTGAACTATGGCAAAGCCAGTATTCAAATCCAGGTTGCCCGTGGGTTCATCTGCAAGAATAATGGCTGGGTCATTTGCTAAAGCTCTAGCAATGGCCACTCTTTGTTGCTGTCCTCCACTCAATTCTGAGGGTCTATGATGAAGGCGGTCGCCAAGTCCAACCAACTCTAAAAGCTCTGTTCCCTTTTTAACTCGTTGGTCTCGTGGTACACCAGCAAAAACTAAGGGTAGGGTAACATTGTCCAGCGCGCTCAGTACTGGTATTAGGTTGAATGTTTGGAATATGTATCCGATTTTTCTGCACCTAAGCCAAGCCAGCTCCTTAGAAGACATTTTAGAGACTTCGGTGCCTTCAATAATCACATGGCCCTTAGTTGGTCTGTCTATTCCTCCAACCATGTTGAACAGCGTGGTTTTTCCCGAACCTGAAGGCCCCATAATCGAGAGGTATTCGCCCCGCGTAATTTCAAGGTTGATTCCGCGAAGGGCGTGGACGGTTTCACCTTTTAGGTAATAGTCTTTGTGAAGGTCTTTTACTTCAACTGATGGAGCCTCTTTCATGTTGATATGCCTCTTTTATTTCTTAGAAATGTTTATTCCCTATATATATGCTTTCAAACTGATCCTCCTTTAATTTTTTCGAGGCTATATTTCAATGTTATGAAACTATTGTTAAGGGGCAATTTGAATGGCTCTAAGCAGAACATGTTATTCCTAACAAACACAAAATTTAAGGATTAGTTCCCAAAACACTTAGATAATACTTGCAAATGGCATGTGAGGGATGAACCATCAGCTTCGAGTATGTTGTCGAAACCGAGGACCTCGCCAGATACTACGTGATGGGCCCCATAACAGTTAAAGCCCTCGACGGAGTTGACATGAAAATCAAGCGAGGCGAATACCTTTCTATCATGGGGCCTTCAGGCTCCGGAAAATCTACGCTGTTCAACGTGGTAGGTGGAATAGACAGACCAACCCGAGGCCGAGTTTACATAGACGGAGTTGACATAGCAAAACTTGATGCTTACGAGCTGGCTTGGCTTAGGTGCAGAAAAATCGGATACATATTCCAAACATTCAACCTAATACCAGTATTAACCGCAATAGAAAACGTCACGTTACCCATGATCTTCGCCGGTGTGGGCCGAGAGGAACGCGTAAGAAGGGCAACAGAAATTCTGGAAACGGTTGGACTTGGCGACCGCCTTCACCACAAACCAGCGGAACTCAGCGGAGGACAGCAACAACGAGTGGCCGTCGCACGAGCGCTGGCCAATAGGCCAGCCATTGTATTGGCTGACGAACCCACGGGAAACTTAGACCTTGAAACAGGGCTGGAAATCATAAATCTGCTTCGGGGACTTAACAAAAGCGAGGGAGTTACAATAATCGCGGCGACCCACGACCTCAAAATGCTTGACGTTAGCGATCGAATCGTTTATCTTCGCGACGGCCGCGTTGATCGTTATGAGACAAGGGCCGAAGTATACATCGGAGCAAAAGAGTAGGCTTTTTTTTAATTATACTTCATATCTTAGGGCCTCAGCCGGACTCAGTCTAGCAGCCCGCCACGCTGGGTAAGCTGCGGCGACTACACTGATCCCAAGTGCCACGACAATGGCGCGCCCGATTTCATATAGATAAGCGAGCATTGGTACGCTGAAGACCACTGGAAATGTAAATTGAAAACCGTACATTATTACAGCCACCAACCACCCTATGACCGAGCCGATAAGCCCGCCAAGCAAGCCAAGTATGGCGGATTCTATGAGAAATATTTCAAGAACGTTTCCGTCTGTTGCGCCAAGGCACTTCATGGTACCTATTTCCTTGTATCGCTCCGTGACGGACATTAACATGGAGTTAACAATTCCAACGCCACAAACGAGGAGGGCGATTGCAGCCATCCAGTATTGATACGCTTGAATGCCCCCGCCTCCAGCCTCGCCAATCTTGTTGAGAATCAAAGCCATAGTGAGCAACGTAACCATGAAAGATATTCCAAGTACAATGGAAAGGGCGGTTATAAGAGCCCTTGTGAAACGTTTACGAATGCTTTCAAAGCAAAAACGAAATGCCTCACCAATCGGAAAAATAATCTCTCGCTTTTCGGCTGATGGCATATTTCTCACGACACAAAGTTTACGCTCAGATAATTATTAATACTTTACTATAATTTAGTTGCCCAGACGAAAATTGCAACCAGTAGGCTGGTTTTGCAGAGCCCATTAATACTTTAGTATATTTTTGGTATTCGCCCCGTCGGCATAGGCCTAAAGAGCACGCCGTTGTTTGATATGGTCATGTCTTGATATGTCATGCTGTGCTCGGCGCCCCTCATTTTTCGGATTATGGCGCGCCTTTTAATTCCATTTCCCTCAAGAATGGCCTCTAAAACTATGATTCCATCCACAATCTCCTCGATCCCAAAACTAAGATTTTCTTCATCATCAATCCCAGTGACCAAAAGCGTTATGCAACCATTCTTTTTGATGTTTTGATAGAGCAGTTTTGTGAACGCCTTCGGCTCTATAGGAGTTTGCGAGTTGCTCACCAACGATGTGATGGAGTCTATGACCAATCTTTTCGCATTAATTGAAGCAACCGCCCTCTGCAAGCTTTTCACCAGCGCGTTTAAAGGCATAGGCGGAAGTCCATCCACAATTTTTATCTTCTTGGCTTTTTCAAGCGATTTTATGTCCCATCCGAAACTTGCAGAGTTTCTACGCAAGGTGGCGGCATCTTCAATAAATGTGACGTAAACCCCTGCTTCATCCTGTTCTAAGGCTCCTTGAACCAGAGACTGCATGGCAAAGGTGCTTTTTCCCGTTCCAGCTTTACCCGCTATGGCTATTAAGTCGCCCCTAGCGAATCCCCCCTCAAGTAAGTCATCTAAACCCGGTATCCCGGTTGAAGACCTTTTTATGCATGAGCGTTTTACCACCGCTGGAGACCCTTCCTCAATCGAATTTTTTTCTGGAGCGGGAGGCTCTTCCTCGATCAGAGTTTTCTCTGGGGCTGGAAGTGGAAATCCATCCGCAATTGAGGGCTTTTCGGTGAGGAACTCTGTTTCTTTAAGCATAGATCTTATCAAAGTTAGAGTTTTCTCAGCCTTTTCCGATACCTTAATTATCTTTCCTTCTGGGTTCTTCGTCTCATGATATATAATCGGCGGCATATTTTTCGGTTGAATAAACTGTTCAGCCTCAAAGGAGGCTTTCTCAATAATTTGTATCGGTTGCGTTAAGCGCACAGACATGGTCTTTGTTTGTTTAAGCACGGGCATCATTATGGTTAGGGTTCTTAGAGTTATCAAATCTACGATTTTCGACGCTAGTATTTTGGCTTTGTCTTGGTCTTGAAGAGGCGTCATTCGTTCTTGTTTAAGGTTTACTCCAGCTTGTCCCTTAACCTTAATTTGGGTGGGCTTCAGCTTACTAGCCTCAGTTCTCTTTCTACAGCGGACTTTACCTAGCTTTTTCTGTTCCATTTTATCAAGCTTAATGGCACTTAACTGAAGTTTTCCCATTTTTTGTTTAAATGCGTCGGGCCCCTCTTTAATGGCGTCTAGTCCGCTTTTCCAAGCAAGCTTCTCTTCTAGTTTCCTAGGTTTTTTGCCCCTTCTAACTTCGGTTTTAAGCATTAGCTCCTGCTTTTGCATAAACTCGCCCGCTTTTCACCATTTAGCGATTAGCTTATCGCGATTGTTGAGCGGTGCTCACTTTCTGGTAAAATATAACTAAGTTAAGGGATTATAAGCCATGTTTCTATCTTAGATGCATCGAAAAGGGACATAAAATAAAGCTGATCAACACATTAATAGTAGATGCTCCTCGCCTTATTCTAAAAACCTGTTTCTCACTCAAATTTAAGTGTATTTTTGTAAAAGGTTTGAGTAAGTGTCTCCAGATTTGGATTCTAAGGGAAATTCGTGTCCACACTTTGGGCATTTCGCCATGGCGCATTGAATGACGGATGGGCATCCTGAGCAGGCGAAGGTTCTGCCGTAGGTTATGTCAAAGTTGAATGCGCATTTGGGACAACGGATAATTCTTTTAGCTTGAGGCATAGCGGGTCACGTTTAGTCTTCTTAGAAGAACGGCTTAGTGTTTTAAAAGTCTTTCTTGAAGCATGTTTGCCTGTTTATGCCTTGTGCCTTTTCTAGGCAATTAAGATAAATATTATGCGACCTTTAGAGTGGCTAATGGAAGCGGGTCCACTAAATTGGCTAATAAAAAAATCTGCATTGTTCTTCCAACATACAACGAAAGGGATAATCTTCAAAGAATTGTTCCCGCAATTCAGGGCGTTCTTCGTTCCCATGGACTCGCAGGTTCGGCTACCATATTAGTCGTGGACGATAATTCGCCAGACGGCACCGGACACCTAGCTGAAAAACTGGCTAAAACATATGGCAATGTTCAAGTCTTACATCGTCGCGCTAGGCTTGGAATAGGATCCGCATATAGGCAAGGTTTCGCTTATGCATTTCAAAAGCTGGATCCAGACATAGTTTTCCAGATGGATGCCGACCTTTCCCATGATCCAAAAAACCTTCCAGATTTCTTAGCTAAACTTGAAGAAGGCTACGATGTTGTAGTTGGAAGCCGACGGGTTCCCGGGGGCAAGGTCATTGGTTGGAGCCTCTATAGGCATTTTCTAAGTTTTGTTGCCAATCAGTTAGCCAGACGGCTTTGCGGCATCAAGGTTTATGACGCAACCAGCGGATATAGGGCTTTCACCCGAAGGGCGCTTCAGAAGGTGTCGTATTCCTCGATTATGTCGGAAGGCTATGTCTTCCAAATTGAAATGCTGTTCAAGTGCCAAAAAGAGGGTTTAAAGATTGCTGAGGTTCCAATAACTTTTGTGGGAAGGAAAATTGGAAAAACAAAGCTCAGTAAAAGTGAGATGCTAAATTTTTTGTTTACATGCCTAAGGCTTCTTTTTCGAAGAGACACAAGTTTCTGAAGACCAACCAAGGTTTTATAGAGATGCATTGAGGTATATTTAGAGGAGCGCGTCATTGCCTAGAGGTCAAAATAACATAAGCGCGTCAATAGGCGTTTGCGCATACAACGAAGAAGACAACATGGAAAGGCTGCTAACAAACCTTCTATATGAACAGAATTTGCCCTTCAACTTCGAAGTCATCGTAGTGTGTTCAGGCTGCACAGACAAAACCCCAAGCATTGTGAGGAAGTTCTGCGAAAAAGACCAGCGTGTGAGGCTCATTGTGGAACCTGAAAGGAGGGGCAAGGCTTCAGCTGTTAACGAAATACTCAGCGCCTATAAAGGAAAATATCTCTTTTTCATTCCCGCTGACGTTCTCCCTGAGAAAGGAAGCCTAGAGAGGCTCCTTAAACACTTTAAAAACCAGAAAGTAGGCGTGGCTGGCGGCAGACCGACGCTCATAAACGAGGAAGAGAGGCTCCACGGCGTAGAAGCCATGGCCCATCTAATGTGGAGAATTCACAATCAAACTTTACAGGTTTTGAACCACGATAATGTTCTAACACACGCCAGCGGAGAACTGTTGTGTATCCGAAGGGGGATAGTGACGAAAATACCAGTGGAAGTGATAAACGATGACGCCTACATCGCCATGAAAGCCAATCAGAAAGGCTTCCTCGTGAGATTCGATCCCGACGCTAGAGTCCGCATAAAAGTGCCTTCAACATTCGCCGACTTAATCAGACAAAGAAAAAGAATAGTGTATGGGCATTATCAAATTAAAAAAATTCATGGAAGCTTCCCTAGAACAATTGAAAGCATGGCATTTTACGATCCTAAACGGGTTATCCGAATTTTGGCAGAGATAATAAGGGAGCACCCGAAAGAAACGCACAAACTCATCGCAGCCGTGATCTTTGAAATGCTGGTTAACTTATTGGCACTTCTAGACATGATCAGAGGAAAGTCTCATGTTCCATGGAAAAGGATCGCCACCAAAAATTAAGTTGAAGGGAGCGTGAAACGAACTACGTTTATCAAACCTATCTTTCTCAGGGTCAAATAGAATAACTCTTTCAGTCTCTCGTAGATTCTGCGAAAAACGAAAAAGAAAGCCATAATTAACCATTTTCTTCCAAAAAACTTCTGCAAAAACTTAACATGGTTTCTTAACACATAATACTCATAAAAAAGAATGTTAGAGCGCTGGCCTCCCCTACCTGTCTCTATATGATAAGCGGCAGCATGAGGATCAAAGCATAGCTTCTTACCAATTTTTGCCAGTCGAAAGAACAGGTCTGTTTCTTCCCTAAAAAAATTTCCAACATAAGTTTCGGAGTCAAAGCCGCCTACAAGATGAAAATCTCGTTTTCGGATAAGGGCTGCCACGTGGAGAGTGGGCGCCTCAACCACTGTGCCTGTTTTCCTATCAAACGAGCCCAAAATGTCACCGGAAAATTTGGCTACCTTTACTGGCACGTTAGAAATTTTGTCGGATACGCTGAAAACTCCATCTTTCACATAAATTAGCCTTCCAGCTATGGCTGATATCTCTTTGTTAGTTTCCATGTGGCGAAGCAGTTCTTCAATGTAATTGCGGCTTAAGACAATATCGTCATCTAGGAAAAGAAGATATTTTCCGTTGGCTCGATTTGCGCCAAAGTTCCTTGCAGCCGGCGACCCCAATCTTTTTTCCAATTTAAAGTATCGCACGTTAGGCTCCAGTTTTGGCGCTTTTTGTTCCGAGGCGTCATCAATGACTATTACTTCAAAGTCGTTAAAGGTTTGATTCCGTAAAAATGAAAGTGACTTTGTTAGAATTGACCAACGGTTATACGTTGGAATAATCACCGAAACCCTAGGCGGAGGCATAAGGCTTCCTCTCTAATTACTGGTTATGGATTTTTCCATGAAACAACCTACGTTAGAAGTAGTTATTATAAATGCATTGATTAATTGTAAATGTGCTGAGAAAGACATGAATAATTCAAGATCGTCTGCTTACAGCCAACACTTACTTCCCTGCCTAATAATTTTTTTATTTTACTTGCCCATAGCCGCCGAGTACTATGCTCATTTTCCTCCTTCCGGCTTCGATTTCTATCAGATGCCAGCTTACGAATCTTACCTGAGAAAAAACTTTGGATTTTGGACGGGCCTATGGAAGTACACGTGGTTTTCAGGCGGTCCTCTATCTAGGGACTACGCCTTGCTTCACATGTATTTGGCTTTGCCCTTCGCGTCGTATTTTGGAGACGTGGCTGGATGTAGAATTTACCTTCTATTCACTTTCTATCTATTTGCCGTATTCTCTTATTTTCTATTCTTTGAGCTTTCAAGAAGTAGAGCTGTTTCGCTTTTGCTTGCGAATACATTGGTTTGGTCTCCAAACGTCTATTTAGCGTTTTTCGGTGGCTTACTCACGTTTGCTGCCACGCAGATGTTTCTGCCTCTTTCCCTTTATTCATTGGCAAGGTATTTCCATACCGAGGACAAAAGATTTCTATTCTTTGCGTCTGGCGTAAGCGGCTTATCGATTTTAAGCCATCAAGCAGCTGGCGGATTACTAGTTTTCCTTCCATCCCTGATCGCAATTATTTTTTGGACTAAGAACCGGTTGAGCTTGAAAAGGCTAGGAACGGTTTTAGCTTACATTGCCTTGACCATGCTGATTTGTGTGCCTTATTTTGCAGTGTACAATTACAATTTCCTATCCTTATCGCAAATATTGTGGCGGATTGCCCAAGAAAGCCCAGCGCAGTACGCCCGCGTGCACGCTCCTCAAGCATGGCAATTTTTCTCTACAACAAACTTTTTACTATATTTAGTGTTCAGCCTAGCTTTAGTTTACGTGGTTGTGAAGAGAAATCCGAATAAAGTAGTAAATGAGAGTGTCTCCTTCATTGTTGTTTTGGTCTTTTTGTTTATCTTTCAATTTCTCTTCTATGTAGGGCATAATCCCGTCCAGTCCTTCATTCAGCCCTACAGAATTTTTTGGCTTTTTCCTCTCTTAATGGCGAGCATAACGAGCATATGGCTGGGAAGCTTATTCAAATCTCTTCAAAGGACAATCCAATTTGAAAACGTGAATCTTTCATTCTCAGTTAGGGCGGCGAGGCTAGGACTGCTATTAGGACTGCTGCTTTTCCCGCCGTTAATGATCGGAGCCTCCATGAAAGCATATTTAGATGGAAACAATGCCGAGCCTCAGCTTATCAACCAGGTCCTCGTCAACGACAAAAGCGAACTGCTCAACGAGGTTATTCCTGCGTGGATAGATGCCTCAAGAACGGATTATAGGCTCTACACCAATAATCCATATTTTTCCATATGGTGGAACATAGTTTCTCCAATGCCAATTACTCACGGTTATTTTCAAGCCCTTACCCCAGATCAAAACTACTGGAAAAACTGGTTAGACGCATCCATTACGGGTTCGCTCTACGTTTGGGGCAATTACAGCAACACCATAATCAAGAATCAAGCCCTATTTACTATTGACTGGTTTGCCGTCAAATACATGGTAGGCAAGGATGAAGTCGGCTTCAGCCCAGCCCCCTACTTAAACGAGTATTTCAGCAGAGTAAACTATACGCAAAGTTTACAATTTGCCGAAATAATGGAAAACCTTACGTCTCCCATCGTTGAAGCCACCAACGCGCCAGCAATTCTCATGATAAGCGAGCATAATTGGTACAGAGGCATTTTGCGCGACCTGTTCGCCAGCGTTAACCTTAATTCTGAACGTTATGTTCCAGTAAGTGGACCAGAATACATAGACGAATTATCTTATGCTGAGCTAAAAGATTTTGATTGTGTCTACCTCTACACCTACAAATATCACAGCTTTGACAATGCATTTGAGCTTCTGAACGATTATGTGACGAACGGCGGAAACCTAATAATTGACACGGGATTCCAATGTCCAGAGTCCAACTCTACTCATCTTCCAGAATTTTTCCCAATCAATGAAACCGTTAGATCAACCCTCGGCGAAAAATGGGACTTCACGGTTTCTGAAAGCCCGATCACTCAAGAAGTTAACTTCTCAGAATTCGACCCCCCAATTTTTCTGGAAGGACCGTGGACTCTATCCTATGCTCCTTCAGACAATGAGGTTAAGCTTGGCGCCAACATAATTCTCCGAAACAGGGGCTATCCCATAATTGTGGCTTGGAACTATGGGAAGGGAAAAGTGGTGTGGAGCGGAATGAACCTACCGTTCCATGTGTCTATGTACAAGAATTTAAAGGAGGCATTTTTTCACAAAAATCTCGTGGAATGGGCTGCTCAACCGCAAAGCGATCAAAACATTAGCTTCAGCGTCGAACGCCCCCGCTCAGAAAAAGTATTTGTGGAGGGCTATTCTGGCTTCAAGGGAGTTTTATTCAGGGAAAATGCCTTCGACGGATGGACGGCTCAGTTGACATCAAATGGAGTGACTCGTAAGCTGAAGATTTATCACGCTGGTCCTGACTTCATGTACGTTCGAGTTCCAAGCGATGTTAAAGCGCCCTTCACAATTAGGTTCCGTTACTTTGGGCCCTTCATAGACTGGTTTTTCGCCATGTTGAGTTCCATAATTTTATTCATTGTCCTAGACTATTCCTTGCTTAAGGGGCGCATAGTAGTTAACAGGGCATTACGTCCTATCGCTCGCAAATTTGGAAAGCCGTTAAAGCAATTGGTTAGTCGTGTCCGAGAATGGTGGCTTAAAGAGTAGAAAGCCTATCCTCGGCTTTTCTCTAAAACAGACGCCAACTCAGTTTGATTCACATAGTACACGTATTCATATTCATGCGGTTTAATTCTGATATGAAAGGGCGAAAAGTCATCGGGATGGCTCTCTAAGAAAGGAAAGTTTTCAACAATGTTCTGGTCAAGGACGACCCATGTGACATTAAGGTTCCTCAACCAAAGGTAAGACTCTGTAATGTTTTCACTTCCATAATAACGCGGAGAGTATAAGGAACCAAAAACTCTGTCATATGGAACGCCTTTTCCAATTAGCCTATAGTTTAAAATGACTAAGCTACTGATTACTGATCCTCCGTTGCGGTTTGATGCGATCCAGTCGGCTGTTTGGGTCTGTTTCGTATAAGGAATGTAGTAGACATCGCTGAAGTATTGTTGGACTACAAGCGTAAAACTTGAGAGGTAAACGATGACCATGAAGAGGAAAAAAAGAGAACGATAAGAAATTCCTATATGCCAAGCAGGAAGCCTTGCTGAAAACCTTTTTAGGATCAATGCCGCCATCAACGAAATGTAATAGTAGTTTATGGCGAAAAGCCGATCTATTAAGAGCCTCGAAACTTGGCCCATAATCAAAAGTGGCATTACATAAGCTGTAAGGCCGAGTATTGCTCCCTGCATGGCTATAAAACCCCAGAAAAACGCGTGGAGGACATATCCTCTCGGCCTATTCTTTATTATATAAAACAAAATGACGGCAGAAAGCACTAGAAATCCAACAGCGATACACCTAGGCAATATTTGAGCTTTTAGGGGCAACGACACGCTAAGCCACTTTCCGACGACGCTGGCAAAATAATTGTACCTTAGTGCATAAAGCCAGTCACCCGTCCTTGTTTGCATGAAATAAAAATAGGGCGTCATAGGCGTCAACCAGCCAACGATGGAGGGAGCGAACCTGCTGGCGGGCCTTTCAAAGATCAAATAGCAGATACATACGCCCAAAGCCAAAAACCAAAATTCAATATGGCACAGCGAAGCTAATCCAAGGAAGAGACCACATACAAAGGGGCTTCTGTCATATGCAAGCAGAGCGAAAAGCAGAAAAGTGACGCCCATGGGATCCAGCATTCCGCTCGTGTCAACTTCCCATAAAATTGGGCATACAGCCACAAGTATGGCTGAAAAAAGCCCTGTTTGCTCGTCAAAATATTTTTTTCCAAGGAAGTAAATTAGGCAGGCGGAGAGGCTTCCAATTATTGAGTTGAAAATGCGGAATGGCACAATGCTTGTGGTGTTAAAAAGCCAGAGGAGAAAGGATTCTGTGAGGGTGGGGAGCAAACCCCAGAAGTATTCCATTCCATTGAGGTCCCACATTCTTGGCGGATTCTGTTTGAAACCGACATGAAGAGAGTAGTAGGCTATTTGCCAATGATGATACGAATCGTGATACCAACCGCAGTACTTCAGCCCAGACACAAAGAAGAGGAAAAGGAGTCTAAAGCCGAGGGCCAGAAAAAACAGCGAGTAAAACGTATTTGCCCTCGGAATTCTTGTAGTTTTCTCATTCTTTTCTTCTAACATGAATTAAACCAACTCTAAAATACTATTTTACTTCACGCAGTGCCTCCATGGAAAGTTTGCTGTCAGAAAGTCCCTTCGTTTTTCTTATACCGACTATGAGAATGTTGAAGGCGTGGGATGGGCGATTGTAGGTGAGGCGATAAAACGTGGACCAGACAAGCCTTGGAACCCTAAGGGACAGACATAAACCTAGGCCTCGTAAGATGTAATGCCAACTCATCCGTGTGGAGAGGAAATTTTGAAGAGAGGAAACTGAATATCGCAAAATATGGGTGGGGTCCCTCTGGTAATATGGTCCGCTTGGATTCGGCATGGTGACCGCAATCATTTTCTTGGCTACCCTTTCAAGCTCGTCGAAGATCGTTAAATTTGGGAGGTGTTCAATAACTTCACTGCACCACACCACATCAAAGGAACAATCTCTGAGAGGCATCCTCCAGACATCGCCTAGAATAAGGGGGAAACCGAACTTTTTCGCCTCACCCAACCTGAATCGGGATACATCTAGGCCCGTGACGCCTCCCTTTAACGACAGATACGGAAGGTATTGCCCGTCCCCTGTCCCAGCATCAAGTATGCATAAGCCCTTAGGCATCTGCCGAATAACTTGAAGCCTTTCAGGAGTAGGCTTGTAGCGCATAGGCTTTTCCTTTACAGGTATTCCACGCACTCTCCAAGGCGTTCGGTTTCTACACCTATTCCGTATTCCCAGTTAAATTAGATTCGAGAGCATGGGCTCGATGATTGACATGTGCCTATCCCACGAATAGTTTTTTCTCACAAAATCCGCAGCGTTCGCACCCATTTTTCGATTAACTTCTTCATCTGTTAAGAGGCATAAGACCTTGTTTGCGAAGTCATCAATAGAGTAGGGCTTCGCCCTAAACCCCGTGAACCCATCTATGACGGTTTCTGTTGGACCCGCATAGTCCCATACTACAGCCGGAGCTCCGCATGCCATAGCTTCGATGGGCCCAAGCCCGAAGTCTTCACAGGGGGACGAATATGCGTAGACGTCTGCGTTTTGGTATAATTTGATTAAATCGGTTTCGCTGACTTGGCCCGTAAAAAGTACTTTATCCTTAATTTTTAGGTCTTTAGCCATTTTCATTAGTTTTTGAGTGTGGCTCGTGAAGTCACTAGTAACAACGAGATTTACGTTGCAACTTTTTAATATCTTTGGCATCATCATTATGAGGTGTTCTAGCCTTTTTTGGGGATAATGCCTATTTGTGGAAAGTATGAAAGGCTTTCCAACGGTTTTATTATTTATTGTTAACTCTGCTTGGTTATTGGAAGGTCTGTACTTTCGCGTGTCTACTCCCGGAGGGCATGTTATGGGTGTGCAACCGTAGATTTCCTTCACTGATTTTGATATCCAGTTGCTATTGACGAGAACAGCGTTTGCTGAAACGACTGAAACGTGGTCCAATGCCTTAATGAAAGGTTTCGTCGTTCTTACAAGATTGTTTAATAGGGCGAAGTCCTTTTTGACTTTCCATCCGACTTCAAGGTCAATTGGCCTCGGATAGAGAAAGCGGGCTGGCTGATGCAAATAGCAAACATAGGGCTTCTTTAAGGTTTTAGCGATGCAGTAGCCTATCCACGTGGCAGGCTGACCATGACATAGGATTACGTCAAAATCGGCAAATCTGCGGGCGTAAAAAGGAACTAGGAAAGAGCTTAAAACTAGGCTCAAAAAGTCACGTAAAGGCAGAGAAACCTTTACTTTGGGCAAAAAACCGTAAAGATTAATTCTTTTTATAAGGTCAGGATGGCAAGCGTCAGCTCTCACGGTTGGAGCGAAACATACGACGTCGTGTCCCCTCTTTTCGAGCAGAATGCTTTCATAAATTGCTGTGCGTTCCCCGCCTCCGCTATACATGAAGCCCATGTGAAAAACAGCGATCCTTAAACCAGATTCCACCAAGCTTGCGCTCTCCCCTCTATTTTTTGCTTATCCCTATGGTTTATCACACTTCCCCTTTTCAAGGCATTAAAGGAATGTCTGGCGAACATGAACTATACTTTAGCCAAGAAAAACCAAAAGGTATTTTTCATGCCTTATCGCCATGTTTAACAATAAACATAAGGGGAAAAGGCTGGTATTAGATGGAGTATTGTCCAGAGTGCGGCGGCGAACTTCAATACATGATTCCTACAAAACGCTACGTTTGTAAAAGTTGTGGGCTTTCCCTCACCCATCAAGAACTTATAGAGGCACGTCAAAAGCTGAAGCCAAGCTTCGAATCTGAGGATGAACAACACAAGAGAGAGCGGAAAGAATACCTAAAATGGTGGCTGTCCTCCAAGAAAAAATGAAAAGGAAAGCATATAGCTTTTAAACGTCCATATAGGTGACAGCATTTTCCATAAACCCTAAAATATATGAAGTTCAGCGAAGCAATTATATTACATATTTTTCAATTAATTGTAAGCCTACTGTGAGGAACACAAAATGAGCAAGTCGATAGAGATCATATGTGTTGGCACGGAGCTACTGATAGGTAAGACAATGAACACAAATGGACAATGGCTCGCTAAATGCGCCACAACCCTAGGCCTAAAGGTGCACCGCATCACGACCGTGGAAGACGACATCGATGAAATATCAAACGCTTTACAGGAGGCACTTCAACGTAACCCACGCTTTATAATATCCACTGGAGGCTTAGGCCCAACATTCGATGATAGGACATTGGAGGGCGTGGCTAAGGCTTTGGGAGTTGAACTAAAAGTCCATGATAAAGCTCTGAAAATTGTGGAGGATAAATATCGCGAATACGTTGAGGAAGGGCGAATGGAAAAAGCTGAGTTGACTCCTTACCGCGTTAAAATGGCGAAGCTTCCAGAGGGAGCCAAGCCCTTATTTAATTCTGTTGGAACTGCGCCCGGCGTAATAATAGAGCATGAAGGCGTGACTATAATTGCGCTTCCTGGGGTTCCGTCTGAAATGGAGGCCATTTTTGAGGATTCCGTGGCGCCTTTACTCAAGGAGGCGGCTGGCAACGTGGTCTTCTTTGAGGCAAGTTTAGATGCAACAGGGATCATGGAGTCGGAGGTAGCACCCCTCATAGATCAAACCATGCGTGACAATCCATACGTCTATATAAAATCCCATCCTAAAGGCAGTGAAAAGTTTCCCCGCATAGAGCTTCACCTCTCCACCACTGCTGAGGAACCGGAAACAGCTAAAAACCGCATCGGCAAGGTCATTATCCAAATTTCTGAAATGGTTCAGACTAAGGGCGGAAAAATTAAGGTCTTTAAGGCGAAGTCCTAACCCAATGAAAAACCTTTTTGCTTCACTTTCAAGTGTTTATTGGTTGCGATGGGGGCGAGGCTAGACACTGAAAAGAGATGATTGGAAATCCGGGTGCCCAAGCAACCCTTAAAATCGCAACTGTGGAAATCCGTTAAGGTCATGTTCGTTGACGTGAGGAATGCTAGAATGTTTGTTGTTTTCATGGTCGGGACGGCTGGTTCAGGAAAAACCCTTCTTACAGCCTCTTTTGCGAATTGGCTCATGATGGAAAAACAAGACGTAATAACCGTGAACCTAGACCCTGGCGTTTTAACTTTGCCTTATAAGCCCGATGTGGATGTCCGCGACTACGTAAGCGTAGAGGACCTTATGGAAAAATATGGGCTTGGACCCAACGGAGCCCTTGTAATAGCGGCTGATCTAATTGCGGAGGAAGCGAATAGGCTTGGAGAAGAAATCGAAAGCCTTAAGCCCGACATAGCCATTGTGGACACCCCTGGACAGATGGAGCTCTTCGCCTTTAGGGCCAGTGGACCCTATATTGTAAATGAGTTAACTAAGGATCCGAAGGCCATCGTCTATTTATTCGATTCGGTTTTCTCCCTTAACTCACTCAATTTTGTTTCAAATATGTTCCTTTCAGCCGCGGTTTACAATCGCTTCTTTACTTCACAGGTACACGTGTTATCGAAATGCGACTTACTTCCGCCTGAAGATGTTAACCGCATAGTGGACTGGTCTGCAAATCCCTTGGCGCTGGAAACGTCCATCGAGGAAACGCTGAGTGGAACGGGACGTATGCTCAGCCGAGACATGATACGTGCCATTTACCGATTAGGGTTAAAGTTTCTTTTGATACCCGTTTCCGCGAAAACGAAGGAAGGTTTAATCAATCTTAACGCTGCGTTACTGAGGTGCTATAATCAGGATCAGTGGACATCGATTTAAGAATAAGTTTATAAGAAGAATGCATCATGATATAAGCAGACAGGAATTTAGATTCTGGGAAATCTAATTCTTGTTTAGCAAATAGGAGTGTGAGTAGATGGCGTATAGAAGAGAATCCAGCAGACCCAGAGAAATGTACAAAGCGGTATGTGCTGACTGCGGCAACGAATGCGAAGTTCCATTCAAACCAGACTCCAGTAGACCAGTGTACTGTCGGGAATGTTGGGCTAAGAGAAGAGAAAAAAGAAGGTTTTAGTGTCAGATAAATTGAGACAAATTAACGCATTTCAGCATTTCTAATTTAGTAACAGTGTGCGCACATTATCTCCTTTTTTACCCTCATTTTTTTTTACATCATTTTTTATGGCAATAGAAGTTAATCTCGGCTCTACACGAGCGCCTTTTCTAAAGGGGAGTTTATGGTTTAATCACTATTGTTAATGAGAGTCATGGCAGCCGCCAACGCCCCATATTCCGCTTTTTCCAATGTTTCTGCGCTGCTAACTACTACTGCATCATTTTCCTTCAATTCTAGAAGTCCGGAAATCTGGTTAAAAGCGATTGGGAAGTTTTGGGCTATGTCTTCGCTTATTGTGGGCAAAATTAATTTTTGGTTTCTGAAAATGAGTGTGGTCACTCCTTCGGCTCCAGCCATAACCGCTGCGTCCCGTTGCCTCATTCCGGATCCGACTTTGTGTCCGCAACTCCTCACTAATATTGCGATGTCGTAGGGGGCGAGGGTTAATTCGCTTTTTTCTAGTTTCACCTTTCGTGGAAAGATTGACTGCAATTTTTTCCATATTTCTTCTCCTTTCTTTGTTAGTGAGCATCCGGGCTTAGTTGCAATGATTATTTTTGCGTCTTTTAATCGGTTGATTAGAGTGCGGGTTGCTCCCTCGCCTATTTTTAGCTCTTTAGAAAGCCTTCCGCGGCCAATTGGCCCTTTCATCGCCATTAACTCTAACGCTTTAATCAGGTGGAGAACAGAGAAGGATGGAAATGGTCCTGGAGCCTTTCCCTTTGACAGTTCTTCTAGGAGCTTCTTTATCATTGTTGTTTCCTCAGAGGAATATTGTAATTTAATGTATTTTGCTTTATTAAGTTAAGATTTGAAGGCATGAGAAGAAAGATTATTAAAAGCCTCGTGAAGTAAACCTTTATCGACATGTTAAGCGAGGGCCCGTAGCTCAGTAAGGATAGAGCATCGGACATGAAACGCCATAGTTCATGGGTGAAGCTTTTAACCCGGTGGTCACGGGTTCAAATCCCGTCGGGCCCGCCATTCACAGTTTCGATTTGCTTCTTGTTTGCGTCTCTCTATACCATGGGGGATCATTGTTTTTGGAAAATTTTTGTGTTTGTTGAAAGGGGTGAGGAGTAGGCTTGATTTGTTAGTTTAAATGAAAAATTTAAGTATGGCAGTGTTTTCTTTATGAAACTCGGCGCTCTGAGCCACACAGCCCTGGTAGTATAGTCCGGTCTAGTATAGGCGGCTGTCGCCCGCCCGACTTTACAAAGCCATGTGTTTTGTAACGGGTTCCGGGTTCAAATCCCGGCCAGGGCGCCACCGCATTTTCTCGAGTTAATTAGATAGTTGATGGTTTTGTAGAAATGGACTTTGTTTTCATGGATTTTGTTTGTGTCGTGTCTTCATTTAGGATTGGGTGGCTTGAAGGGTGAAAGGGCTACATGTCGCTGTGAAATTTATAAAAGATAATTTCATAAAATATATATTTGTGGAGATCAATTAAAGTTAGTGAGATAAAATTTGGGAGATTAAAATATGAAAAAAGCTGAAATTTTGCTTTCGATACTATTGTTTTCAATACTGACAGCTTTCTTGACAATTATGCCTCAGGTAATAGCATCGGCTCCAACTCCTAAAGAAATTAACAGCGGTATGGGTAGGCCATATCAAGACCTCACTGGATTGAGTGCTATCTCCAATGGCACTAATCTCTTTGTGAATGTATCGCTTGCTGGAGCACCTCCCAGGGCAGATAATGAGGCCCACCTTGACATACACGTGGCCATTGACATAGACAACGCAACCGACAGCGGAGAGGATTATATAGGCATTGTACTTGATGCAGCCGTTAGCCCTACAAGGACTCCAGATGGCCCAGGAGGAGGACATAACTATTGGGAGTATTGCCTAGAACTACGTAGCTGGACGAATCCCGCGGCCCAGTCGTTTGACCTGCTTAATACATCAAATCGTGCCATTAACAAAGCTGGCATTAGCGTAACCAACTCCACTGACGGAAAAACCGTGAATATACAGATACCTTTAGCCCGCATCTACAACCCCACAAACGTTACCCTCTATGCTATAACTAGTGAACGTGAAGCCACTCTTAATCCACTAGTGGATTACCGGGATATCCCCCCTCCAACAAACTATGCTCACATACCCAGAGACACGATCGGTAACTTTTCCGTTCCGTTTCATACTGGAACCAATGATTGGGGGCAGTGGTTTGAGATCAAACCAGCGATACGTTACCTAAATTGCACTGCGGCTCTCCCGAAACGTACTCTAATGAAACAATCTGTAACTGATCCAATCGGGGACTTCGGTGTGGAACCTTGCAATGATGTAACTAAAGTCGAAGTGGGACAGGGACAGGGATCCTTAATCATCAATGTAACCATGGCAAACATGACGTATATTTGGCAAACATCGTGGATGTTTGCTTCTCGTTGGCAATTGATGGTTGCCATTGACACTGACGGCGTATCCGGCAGTGGACAGGCATGGATTCCTGGAACGCCTGGCTATGGAGCGGGTTGGAAGCCTGGGTTAGCCGATGTTAGGATTAATTCGACTGTTAGCAATACTTACTGGGAGAGAGCCATAGTCGTAGATAAAATAGCTACCCCTCAAACCACATTTTACTTCTATGACAAGGATTTCAATAACCTCGGTGCCATGGGAATAACAGTCACTAAAGTGGACCAAAAGATAAAGATACAGATACCCGTGGGTTCTTTAGGGCTGACTATGCCCCATAGGTTGAACCTAACTGTGTTGGCAGGGCAGGATTGGTATAATCTAGCCAACGATGTGTTGGGCACCTGGAGCTACAATTACAGCTCAACTGTGAACACTCAAGGATATTACTTGGTCCGCACATCCATACCTCCAACCGAGGAAATTATGCCTGTATGGCCAGGCTACAAAGTATCAACATCACCCAGCGTTATAGGTAGACCATACCAAGACATCAGAGGAGTATGGGCAAAATCCGATGGCACCGACCTCAAAGTAAGTGTAACGCTTGATCAAGGGCCTCCAAGAAGTGACAACGAGAAGCATGTCAACATATACGTGGCCATCGATAACGGTACTGCCGGCGGAAATTGGCAATTCCCCGACGCAATTGACGCAGGATACGTTACTAATACATACTTCTGGGAGTATTGCCTAGCCCTCTACAACTGGACAGGAACCACAAAATCTGTCAAACTGTTCAAAATAAATGAATACGTTGAAGCGCCGAAGACTCCAAGCTTGAGCGAAGTTAGCACTACTGGCATTAGCGTAACCAACTCCACTGACGGAAAAACCGTGAATATGACGATACCTTTAACCCTCATCAAAGGTCCTTCAACCGTTAACCTCGGCGTTGTAACCAGCGAAGATGGCTCAAAGATTAAAGACACGGTTGGCAGCGGGTACGTTCGAACTTCGTTATCGCAGTGGGTTGAAATTACACCAGCGATAACTGCACTTTCAACTACAGCGGGCTCCTCGAAATCCGCAACTGATCCAGCCAATGACTTTACTGGCAAATCCTTCTGGGACATAACAGGGGTCACAGTAGGAATGAAGAACGACATTATAACTGTTAATGCAACCTTCCAAAACCTTACCGCCGTTTCATGGAGCATGGACCAGTGGCGGCTTGCGATCGGAATTGACATCGACCACGTGGCTGGCAGTGGACAGAACTGGATGGCCTTTGTAGGGTCCTGTGACGCCCGAATTGACGAATCTATTAAGAGGGCTTACTGGGAAAGATGCGTTGTCTTAGATAGTATAACCGACATCCACCTCTATGACAAGGACTTCCTTGACTTCGGTTCAAGTGGAATATGGGCTACGCTCCTCGAAGCCGAAAACAAGATCAGCGTGAAAATACCCAACTGGATTCTACCGCCAAGCCCAGATCGGAAACTGAACTTAACCATTATATCTGGTATGGATGGAGGCAACACAGTCTACGATGTATACGGGAGTTATGCATATGCCTATAGTGCAGAGAACACTCAAGGATTTTACAATCTCACCACAGCCATCAAAACTGGCATAGTAATGTATCCATACCCGCTTCCGACCGCCTCATTCAACACAGCCATGGGTAGACCATACCAGGACATCGCACAAGTGAAGGCAGCAAGGGTTGGCACTAACCTCAACGTAAATGTAACGCTTGCTGGAGCACCTCCTAAGGCAGATAATGAGGCCCACGTCAATCTATACGTGGCAATCGACACCAAAGCTGGCGGACAGGACTGGTTCCCAGACAGCATTGAT
>Ga0315280_10001689_pt1 | contig 37348 bp, 32 predicted proteins | sample YL17G06_40_MG_FD_203697 | JGI IMG/M metagenome (GOLD analysis project Ga0315280, IMG submission 203697) | Sediment microbial communities from Yellowstone Lake, YNP, Wyoming, USA - YL17G06_40 | ecosystem: Environmental > Aquatic > Freshwater > Lake > Sediment | place: USA: Wyoming | collected... | reverse complement strand
CGTGGCCGCGAGCGATGAAGAGGCCGCGGAGATCGAGCTGGGCCCCTCCGACACGTCGAGTGCTCCGTCGCGGTTGCTGCTGCTTCGCCTGAGCCCCGACCAGACCGACAACGACAACGGTCACTGGATCAGCATTCCATTTCGTGCCGCAGGTGGTTTCGCGTTGCGGTGAGGTCGTCTGTAGGACCGCGAACGCCGGCAAGGACGCGCGAGTCCCCGCGCCCGAGAAGCGGCTGGCTAGGTCAGCAAGCACCGCCATGACCTTGGCTTCCGGTACGGTACCGGAGTCCCCCCCTACTCCTCCTCAAGAGGCGCCGTCCAACCTGTCGAGCAGGTCCTCGCAGTTGATGACCTTCTCGACAAGGTCGAGAGGGACGTAGAAGTAGTGGTTGGACGCCTCGAAGCCGATGCGCGAGTCACGACGCTGCAGATAGTAGAGCCGCACCGCGCTGCCGATCTCCTGAGTAAGCGCCTGTCGCATCTCATCGACCCCGGACGCGCGGTCGGTGGTCGCTCTTGCCGTCACGAACCTGCACTGGTCCGCGCTGCTGCGGAAGTGCAGGTAGCAGGCCTCCGCTACCTGGAGCTCGCGGGTCAGCGCCTCACGCTGTCCTCCGTCGGCGTCGGCCAGCGCCTCCCGGAGGCTCTGCAGCCCGGGCAGGAACCCGCGCGCCACCTTGTCGAGCTGCGAGGTGAAGACCTCGGGCGGGTAGATCGAACGCCACCCATCCAGGTCGTCGTACGGGAAGCCGACCATCGTCGCCTTGTGGCCCGTCGGCTCGAGGTACAGTAAGTTCGACGGGCCGGCGTGCTGCGGCCCGGAATAGACGGTGCCGATGTGGAAAGGGAACTCGGCGAAGGCCTTGCTGAACGCCCGCCACGCGTCAACCACCTTCGGTGCCTCGTCGCCGAAGCGACGCCGCGCGACGCGCGCCATCGCCTCCTCGGGGTCAGGCACGACCATGTCGCTGGCTTCCTTGACCACCTCCAGGTTCGGCGATGGGTAGCCGCCCAGCGTCCACCCCAGCATCAGCCCGTCGACGTTCGCCCCGCACAGGTTGCACGCGTGCCTGGCGACCAGCTCAACGGCCGGGATGTAGGGCACCGCGCTCAGCTCCCACGTGCATCCCATTTGGGTCTTGGCGGAGGTCTTGAGGCCGCATTCGCGGGCGACGGCCCAGTGGTGCAGAGCGCGCGGCCCCGGGCCGACGCTCGAGATCGAGTACTCGCCCACAGTACTCGCCACTCCACCTCGCTCGATGGGCAGCGACCACTCACTCACGCTCTGGAGCCACACATCCTTGGGCAGTCGTCGGATAGCGTCGTCGGCCCATGCGTCGTCCCAGCCCCAGTCCCAAGCGATCAGCCGCCCCGTGCCATCGCTCCCGCGGCGGACGCCCTCCGCGAGGACGGCGTTGACCTCGGCGATGACCTCCGCCGGGGTGCGTCCGGCGCACCGTGGGCATTGGGCGCCGCCGTAGTGCGACCAGCAGCTCGTAAGGTTCTCCGACGCGGTGATCGTGAACGCGCCGGCGAGCCCGGGCACCTCCCTGAAGATCCGCGCGACCGACTCCTCGAGCCACTCGCGGACCTCCGGCGTGCTGGTGCACAGAGTGGCGTGGTCCCCTTCGACCACACCCTTCAGCTCGGGATGCCGCTCGAAGAACGGAAGCGGCATCGCGCGCGGCTCGTTGAGGTAAAGGTAGATGCCGATGCCGTGCCGCTTAGCACGGGCGACCAGGTCGCGCAGGCCGGCGAGCCGCTTCTCCCATCCGTCGCTGAGAGCGGGGTCCCACAGGAAGGGAGCGAGCTTGTACAGGACTCCCTGGAGCCAAACGCCATCGGCTCCCACTGCGGAGAGCTTGGCGAGGAGGCCGTCCGGGTAGGGATCAAGCTCGGGCTCCAGGAGCGGGTCGCCGTACGGCGCGAAGTACGAGTAGCAGTACCGCGGGGAGAACCTCGGTCGGGCAGTGGGCTTGACAATGGGCTTAAGCCCATTGCCCCTTGTGCTCAGGTCCTTGACGAACTCGAACAGCGGCTCGCCGGGCTCCGAAAGGCCGCCCGGGAAGTGGCGCTTCACGATCTGCCTGATCCGCTCCTCAGCCGCTCTGGCGCGCCCGTCAGGCTCGGCGTACCGGATCGGCTCACACAGCGGCTTGGATCCGCCGAGCTTGTAGTAGAGGAAGTCGTCCTCGCGCAGCGTGAAGGCTAGCTCGTCGTTGGTCATGCCGAGGAGCCGCGTTAGCTGCTCATACGGCAGCAGGTGCCAGTTCCTCCTGATGATGGTGATGTAGCTGCGCTTCCACTGCTGGTCCGTGATGACGGGCTGCGCGGGCAGACCCATCGCCGCGGCCAGCGCGACCATCTGCTGCGGCGTGGCGCCGACCACTTCCGCCATGCGCTCTGCGGGGACAAGCTCCCAGTTCCGCCACACAAAGGCGTGCAGCCCATCGGGGAAGTGGGGCACCGGAACGGGCGCCGGCTGGTTGCCGACAGGCAGCTCCGCGCCGACCACGAGCAGCGCTACGCAGGGCATCAGAGTCACTCTGGGACCTTCCTCTCGCTGTCGTCCTCAAGGCATTACGGAGATGCCGTCGAGCCAGACACGGCATCCAGCGCCCCTCTTGTCCGGCTGACCGAGCACGTCGATGCGCACGACGTGCTCCCCCCGCCCGCCGCAGTCGTGCTCCAGGAGCGGCCAGGCGGGGATCTCGTCCGCGGCATAGCAGCTCACTACCGCGACCTCGCGGCCGTCCACCGTCACGCGCGCGCGCCCGCCCTGCGCCCCCAGCCTGGAGTGCACCGTGACCGCGCTGCCTGTGAAGCGCAGCTCCGCGGCCCCCCCGGCTTGGCTGGAACTTGTGAGTGTCCCCTTGTGTGCCGGCTCGAAGCCGCTCTCCCGCTCCCACACGCCTGAGTAGCCGATGCGGCCGTCGGAGTCATCGACCACGAGGAGCCTCGCGGCGGTGGGGTGGGGGCAAACTGCGGGTTGCGACTCGTTGCCGGAGCCGTCGACCGCTACCACCTCGTACCTGGCGGCCGGGTCGGCACCGGCTGAATGGTCGAAGAAGAACGTGCCCTTCGCCGCGACGCCGATGCGGTCGCCGTCACGCAGGATCAAGTAGTGGCTGAGCCAGGTCTCATCTCTCCCCGCATGCCAGCGCACGTCGACCCCGGGCACGCCCATATTCCGCCCGGCGCGGACGGTGACCCCGGTCGGAGCCGAGGGCGGCGTGTGATCGAGGCGATTGCCCGGGTGGTCGGGCAGGTTCAGGTAGATGAGCTCGCCCGGCGCCGGGTCCGTCAGGGTGACGCCTCGGCGCATCAGATCGGCGCCGCTGCGGCTACACGAGTCGCCCGACTCCTGGAAGCTGACATCATAGGTCGCGTCGGGCACCAGGCCCTTCGGGTAGACCGTGACGGTCCCCTCGATCTTGTGCTTGGTGATGATAGCGCCGCGCTCGCGATCCCAGCTCAGCCGCTGGAGGTACATCACAGGGTCGTCGCCGTCTACGCGCGGATGGTAGACGCGGACCCACCGGCCGACTACTCCCCTCTCCCCGAGGTAGTGGTAGATGTCGGTCAGCAGCCGCAGGCCGTCGAGCTTCACCGGATCGAACGTGTCGCCGGTCATGTCGAAGTTGGTGCAGAGAAGCGCGCGCCACCTGCCGGGGCTGTACTTGGCGGGATCCCAGATGTCGGGCATGTCGTTGATCTTGTCCGGCGGGAACAGGTGGCTGACGTAGTACGACGCCACCTCCTGGCTCTGACCGTCGGTGAACTGGAACCCGCTAGCGTAGGACAGGTACTCCCAGTTGATGGCGAACCCGCCGCCGTTCACCCCCTGGAATGCACAGTCGGGGTGGTCATCCAGGAACCGCTTCAGGACGTCCATGAAGCCCTGCTGCTGCCCCAGGAGGACCGTGTCGTCGCCTCCGCGCGGGGAGATGGGAGTGCTGTCGTTCCGAAACTGGTACGGTCCCCATCGCTTGTAGAACGAGTCCAGCAAGTTCGCTTCGTAGTCGACCACCGCCGGCAGCGACTGATCCAGCGTCACGGCGTCGGCCAGCCACTCGGGGTGCGCTTTGGCGACACTCGACTCGGGGTCGACAGTGTAGATGAAGGCGTAGATGAGCTGGCCCATCCCGTACTTGCGCAGGTAGTCGCCCGAGGCGCGGAAGTCGGGGCCGTTCCAGTCCCCGGCCCGATCCCACCAACCCCAGTCGCGGTGGTAGGTGTCTCCGCCGGTCGCTCGCATCAGGTCCGCGGTGCGGAACACCTTGCGGAACGCCGACTCCTGGTCAGGGGAGCCGCCGAGCCAGCCGTGCACGCCCCAGTTCGTGCCCTTCATCCAGTACCCGAGCATGCGAACCGCCGGAAACCACGGCTCGCGCGTGTAGTCCCACATGTACCGGTACTGCCACTCGTAGACTTCCTCGCTCATCGAGTCGAGGTCACCGGAGAACAAGACGGTGAAGGAGTAGGGCGTTCGCACCACCTCGCCGGGACGCACCTGGCGTGCGTAGCCCTCCATGCGGACGTCGGCCAGGGCGCCGTCCCCCTCGCGCGCGACCTCCGCGCGCCAGTGACCCATGCAGTCGAAGCCCACGGCCGCGCCCTGCCCCGAGACAGGATCGAGGAGCGCGAACCACGGAGCGTAGGTCTGACTGCCCATCCGGAAGCCGCGGCCTGCGGGGCCGCCGTTGCCTCTGTTCCTAAGCCCTCCGCTCACAGTGACCGTGCCCGCGCGCGGCGCGGTGAAAACCCGAACGGCGCTGCCCCCCGGGTCTGGGTGCATATCCGTGGCGGACACGAAGGGCTCGATCGTTCCGAGCTTGAGGCGCCACCGCTCGCCGTAGGGACCCGGCGCGGGATCGAACACGAGGTCGCGGTGCTCGCCCAAGTCGGACAGGTACCCATAGCTCCATCCTCCGGCGCCCTGCACGTTGCCGAAGCCCGCGCTCGCGCGGAACGCCTCGCCATCGGAGTACCGTACTTCCGGGTCCCACTCAGTAGTGTCCCAGCCCATGTTGCCGTGCCGGTCGACCACGAACTCGATGCGGTCTCCGGCCGAAACCGTAAGTTCGAACGAGTGCTGCTTCACATCACCGCCGTGGGCTGAGTGGGCGCGGCCCTCCGTCGGCCAGACCTGGCGGCCGGCACACAGCACGTAGGCGTCGATGCCGTCCCCGGGCAGGACCAACCGTGACGCATCCGGTGGGTCGTACGAGTCGAACACGCGCGGCGCGTCAGTCAGCTCCTCGGTGCGCAGGCGCCAGGAGTCACCCATCAGCTCCGCGCCCGTCATCCAGTGAAGCGCCGAGCAACGTCCGAGATGAGCCAAGCTCGCGACCGGAGGCGTCTCGACGGAGACCGGCCCACCGACGGCCCTGAGCTCGAGCCAGGAGCGAAGGAGGCTGAGGTGCGGATAGACGACGTAGTGTCGCGTCACGCGCGCGTCCCCGCGAGCCAGCGCCACTTGGACGTCGATCTCACCGTGTCGCCCGGGCTTGCAGGCGACGCCGTCGCATGACCAACCACCGCCGAAGCTGCTCACCTCGGCGCCGTCCAAGCGAAGGCGGAAGTCTTCAGTCCCCGCACTGGACAGCAGATCCACGCCGGTGCGCCGGTCGGTCCACGCGGTTCGGCGGATACCGTGCGACAGGTCGAAGCGGTACCTGGCCGGCTCTGTCTCGAACAGCAGAGCCTCACGAGTCCAGCGAACTACGGCGTCCTCGGAGCGTACCTCGCCGGACTCCCCGGGGACGGACGCGCCGCCGGCGATGAGGACTCCGCTCAGGACTAGGTTCAGCATGCGTGCACGCTCCTCGGCGACCGCGAGACTGCGTACGGTAGTTCCCACAGCCGCCGACTCGCACCTCGGGTAGGCGGCAGGATTGACACGCGGCAGGCCGGAATCCCTCGGCTCCGGGGACACAGACTCGCGCGAGGGGCTGAAAGCAATGAGCCTGATCGGTCTGGACGTCGGAACCACGGGATGCAAGGCGATAGTGGTGAACACCGAAGGCAAGGTGCTGGGAGAGGCCTACCGGGAGTACCCACTGTCGCATCCACAACCCGGGTGGGCCGAGCTCGACCCCGTCGAGGTGTTTGAGAAGGTCAAGGTCGTCATCGCCGAAGCGGCCGCGCGGGCCGGGAGCGCCGACCCGGTGAAGGCCATCGGCGTTTCGTCACAGGGTGAGGCCGGCGTGCCGCTCGACGCGGACGGGAACATCCTCTACGGCAGCCCGGTAAGCTTCGACACACGATCGGTTCCCCAGGCCGAGTGGTGGTCCCGGGATCTCGGCGCGGAGCGCATCTTCCACATAACAGGCCAGGGCCTGAACAGCATGTACACGCTCACGAAGATCCAGTGGATGCTCCAGAACGTGACCGACGTGCGCGCCAGGATGCGCCGCTTCTACTGCTTCGAGGACTACATCATCTACAAGCTGTGCGGCCGCGCGGTGATCGACTACTCAATGGCAGCTCGCACGCTCGCCTTCGACATCCACACGAAGAGCTGGTCCACCGAGATACTGGGCCGCGCGGGTGTGTCTCCGGGCATCTTCGCGGACGCGGTTCCCAGCGGCACGCTCGCCGGCCCGCTGCTCCCGGAGGTCGCTTCCGAGCTGGGGCTCTCACCTGACGTGAAGATGGTCACAGGCGGGCACGACCAGCCGTGCGGCGCCCTGGGCGCGGGGATCGTCAGGCCGCACATCGCGGTCGACGGCACGGGCACCGTGGAGTGCATCACGGCCGTATTCCCCGAGCCCGTGCTAACCGAGACGATGCTCAAGAACAGCTTCGCCTGCTACCCGGCCGTGGCGCCGGGGCTCTACGTCACCCTCGCCTACAACTTCACAGGCGGCTCGCTCCTGCGCTGGTTCCGCGACACGCTGGGCGGCGACGAGGTGGCAGAGGCGAAGGCGAGCGGCCGAGACGTGTACGACGTGATGCTCGGCAAGGCGACGGACGGCCCGGTTCGCCCAATGGTGCTGCCGCACTTCACGGCGACCGGCACGCCACACTGCGACCCGATCTCCAAAGGCGCCATCATCGGTCTCGGCCTCGACACGACGCGCGCCGACATCATCAAGGCCGTCCTCGACGGGATCACGCTTGAGATGAAGCTGAACCTGGCGCTGCTGGACGAGGCCGGAGTGCGCATTGACGTGATCCGGGCGATCGGCGGAGGGGCGAGGTCGGAGTTCTGGCTCCAGCTCAAAGCCGACATGTTCAAGCGCCCGGTTGTCAAGCTGGACGTCACAGAGGCCCCGTGCCTTGGAGCGGCGATGTGCGCGGGCGTCGCAGTCGGTGAGTACGCGAGCTTCGAGGACGCTGTGGCCGCCGCCATCCACGAGGGCGAGCGCTACGAGCCTCGCGCCGACCGGGCGGCTGCCTACGACGAGCAGTTCGCACTGTACCGCGAGATCTACCCAGCGCTGGCGCCAATCAGCCACCGGATGTGAAGGGAGAAGGGCCCTCGCGCCAGTATGTGTCCGGTGTCCACCCCCAGCCGCTGTGCGCGAGGGGTAGGGCGAGGGGCCGCGACGGAAGGTGACCTAGCCGTGGAAGAGCGCTACGAAGACCACCCTGAAGAGCACGACGTCACGATCCTCGACATCATCGCCCGATGGATGCAGGCGCTATGGACCTGGGCGCGTCGCGCGGCGCGCGACTTCGGGCGCTGGGCAAAGAAGCGCGCTCGGTTGGCGTGGATCGAGCGCGAGATAATGGTGCTGCGCGGCAGCCGGAACGAGTCCCTCTTGCGGCTGGGAGAGAGCGTCTACAGGGCATTCCGCAACGAGGTGATGGGGCGCCCGGAGCTGATGGCCCAGATCGACCAGATCCAGCAGCTCGAGCTCGACTTGGCGCGCAAGCGCCGCCTGAAGGATCGGGTGCAAAGGGACGAGGTGAGGTAGGCGGCACTCAACAGGCCGCCTTCGCCGGTACCACGAAGTAGAAGGTCGAGCCCACGCCAACCGTTGACGTGACGCCGATCGTCCCGCCGTGGGCCTCAATGAAGGACTTGCAGAGGAACAGGCCGAGCCCGTGGCCCGCCTTCCTCTTGTGGTCCTGCCCCCCCACGCGCTGCCAGCGATCGAACACGGTCGACAGTTCCTGGGGCGAGATTCCCCTACCACGGTCCGTTACGCTGATGCGGATGCTGCTCTCGCTGTCCCGCTCAGCGGCCACCACGACCGGCCCGGGCTCGGCGTACTTCACGGCGTTGGTAAGGAAGTTGATGACGACCTGCTCGATCTTGTTGCGATCGAGTTCGTGCGTGCCGACGCCGTCGCCGATGCTCACCTGGAAGTCGTAATCGGTCGCCCCTGTGCCCTCGCACACAGCGGTCACCGCGCTGTCGAGCATCTCCCGGATAGACGTGGGCTCGACCTTCAGGCCGAGCGGCCTGCCGCCCTCGATCCGGGCCATGTCGAGGATGTTCACGACAAGGCTGTGGAGCCGGGTCGCCTGGTTGAAGATGATGTGGAGGAACTCGTGCTGGGATTCCCCGTCCAACTCGGTGGCGTGATCTCGCAACGTCCTCGCGAAGCCGAGGATGGCTGTCAGCGGCGTCTTGAGCTCGTGACTCGTGATGGACAGCACTTGGGACTTGAGCTCCGCCAGTTCCTTGAGCTCGGTTACGTCGACAAGCGCGACAACGCAGCCGTCTTCGCCCTTGCTGCCGTTGATCGGCGCTTTGTGCACCTGGAAGTCCCGCGGCTCAGGGAGGGCCACGCTGATCTCCGGCGGCGCTTCGCCCGTGTGCGTGACCGATGCGAGCACGTGGGCGAGGGCGCGGCCCGCGGCCGTGGTGGCGAGGGCGGCTTCCAGCGGTCGTGTCAAGACCAGGCCCGGATTGAGCCCAAGCACGTCCTCCGCCGCGCGGTTCATCAGTGACAGTCGGTCGCGGGCGTCCACCACCAAGACGGGGTTCGGGATCGAGAGGACGATGTTCTGCAGGCGCTCGCGCACCTGCAGAAGGTCGCGGTTCATCTCCACGACCTCAGCCTGAGCGTCCTCGACCCGCTCAGTAAGCTTGTGCACAAGTCGCATGTTCTCTATCGCGAGTGCCGCCTGGCTGCCGAAAGTCGCGGCAAGGCGGAGGTCGCTCTCCGTGAAGTCGCCGCCCTTGCGGTTGTCCCTGATGTTCAGCACGCCGACCACATGATCGCGGGACCTGAGCGGCACGCAGAGCGCGCTCGAGAGGCCGGCCCCGGACGACGACAGATAGTGCCGTTGGCCCTGGCGGAGCAGCAGCGGCTCGCCCGTGGCCGCGACGTGCCCGGAGACCCCTTCCCCGATCTTGACCGTCACGCTCCGGACCACGTCGGGCGGCAGGCCCTTCGCGTAGGCGATCCTCAGGACCATGGGATCATCCGGCGCTATCAACATCACCGAGCCGCTCTCGGCGTCCATGAGAGCGGTGGCGACCTCGAGTATGTCTTGGACGGCCTGGCCCATGTCCGTCTCGCGTGAAACGAGCTCACCCACGGTGTTCAGCACCGTCATCTGGTCGAGCACGTTGCGCGCCCGGTCGGACTGCTCGATCACGTCGCCGCAGAGCGGGCCAACGACCGCGAGCGCGTCGAGCAGGCGCGTCAGCGCTTCGGGCCGCTCTTCAGGTGGGATCCGCATCGGGGTCAGCGACTCCGGCCCGTCGGCGCTGCCGGCCTCGACGGGGCCCCCGACAAGCAGCGCCCCAGGCGCCACGGCAACCGCTGCGAGCAGGGCCGAGCCCTTGCCCGCCACAAGCGGGCCTGCTGCGAAGTCGTGGTCGCCGGCGAGTTCCAGCAGGAAGGCGGCCTCGCCACCCTCGAACGCGCTGTTGCCTAGGCTGAAGGCTCCCCCCCCCGACACCACGAGCGCGACGTCCGCTCCGGTCATGCGCCGGAAACCCTCGTGCAGGTGCTCCGGAAGCCCCGCCAGCCCGGAGCGCAAGGCGGCGGGTGCGCGCCGATCAGTCGCCATCCAGGGATGGTCCTCTCACGTCCCCGCCACCGGACAAGGGTGTTCAAAGAACGCTGCGTATTGCCCTTCCGTCATCGGACCCGCACGCTACTCAACATCGTACCGGACCGCCACTACCGTAACGTTATCCGGCCCACCCGCCTCGAGCGCCATGTCTACCAGCCTGTAGCACGCCACGGACGGCCCGGGCTCGGCCGACAGCACCGCCGCGATCGCGTCGTCATCCACCGGACCCGTGAGGCCGTCCGACGCCAACAGCACCATGCAGCGGGGCTCGAGCCGCTCGCGTATCACGTCAGGTCCGCGGTCGTCCGTCTCGAAGCCGATGCACCGCGTGAGCTGGTGGCCGTAGGCGGACCTCCTGAGCGCCTGCGGGTCGGCAAACTGCCCCTCGCCCGTGGGGGCTGTCAGACCGTTCTCGGCGATGAGCTGCTCGGCGAGGGTATGGTCCGTCGTCAGCCGACGCAGAGCCCCGCCGCGCCACAGGCAGGCTCTGCTGTCACCTAGCGACGCTACCCAGAGGTCGGTCCCGCGCACGACCGCTGAGACAAGCGTCGTGCCCATCCCGGCGGAGCCGGCGAAGACGCGCGCATAGTCGCGCACCTCGTGGTCGGCGGCACCATAGGCCGACCGCAGAGCCGCATCGACCCCGTCGGGCCACTCCCGGCTGTAGTAGGTGCGCACGAGTGCGTCCAGCGCGATCTGAGACGCGAGCGCACCGGCGGCGTGGCCGCCCATTCCATCGGCAACGGCGAACAGGCTGCCCCGCGTGGCGAGCACGGACTCGTCCTCGGGGAGGTACGCCACCGCGTTGTCTTCGTTGGTTGAACGCACCAGGCCGATGTGGGTGCGGAACCCAAAGGTCAGCCGAGGCCCGGCGGGAACCACCTTGCCGGACGTCTGCGGGGAAGCGCGCGTCAAAGTCCGCCGACCCTCCTTGGGGGTGCCGCTCGAACGAGGGACTGATCGTAGTATAGCACAGGCACCTGCGACGGACCGGAACCGGCACCCGCGCCCAGGCGTCAGAACCTGTGAGCGGGCCTGCCAGCGCGAGGGTGAGGTGCCCAGGTGCGGAGTGTCGCGATCGTCATCAGCATTGTTGTGTTGGTCCTGCCATGTGCCGCCCAGCTCGGGCCGTCCGATGATGGGCGGGGCACGAACCTCCCTGCCGAGGGAACGGCGCCCGCGCTGCACGGGACGGACGGCCATGCAGGCTGGGCCCAGGTGGCCAAGCTGGTGGCACGCGGCGAGGCCGGGCCCGCCCCCGCGTGGATCGGTGAGCGCTACTGGCGAGACCACCACCGAGACGACCAGCAGGATCGGGTCGAGCTGCGGATCGTCTATCCGCGCTACAGGCGTCTGTGGCCCGCCGGCCCGGCCCCTTGGGCTTTCGGGTGGCGCACGCTGTGGGATCCGTGGTGGGGTCCGCGGTGGCACGCCTTCGCGACACCACACTCGCACCGGGGCGACCCGTGGGTGCCGTATCGGTTTTGATCTCGCCGGACTCTAGGACCGGCTGACTGTGAGGTGTCAGAAGTGAGGAGCGACCTCGTCACAAAGGCCCTGTTGGCCGTCGTCGCCGCACTGCTCATGCTCAACCTGCTCAAGAGCTCGGGCACGCCGGCCAAGGCCGACCCGCCCGAGGGTCCTGTCGGAACCTACCAGATAGCGTCCTACACGATGCCTCCGACCGATACGCGCCCGAACTACCTGCGCGGCTACTTCCTCCTGGACACTCGGACCGGCAAGGTCGAGGTTAAGGAGGAGAAGGTGTGGTGACCCGCCGGGTCCGCCTGGCCTGTGCGCTCGCCACAGTCGTCGGCGCATTCGTGGTTGGCTGCGCCACGGGTCCCGGCATCCACGGCGTGGTAGACCAAGCCACGGGAGGCCAACTGGCCTCGGGGGATGCGACGCTGGTCTTCCGGCCCTTCAGCTTCTCGGCCGACGGCGTGTTCGTCGAGATGAACTCGGTCGACCTGGAGAGTCTGCGGGCGTCGCTCGGCTCCGGGCTGATCGGCGGCGTCGACTTCGACATCATCGCGAACCAGACGCTCCTGACCCCGGCCCTGGCGGAGTTCAGGCTCTCCCGGCCGCAGTCGTGCGGGGCACGCCTGAACGTGTACCACGAGGGCGCCGATGGGCACTTCACGCTCATGGGCAACGCTATCGTGGGCAACGACGCCGCCAGAGCCACCTACTCGAATGTCACCGAGGAGGGCTTGTGGGTCGTCCTTGTCGGCGGCGGGTGAGGCGGCTGACACCGCCGGCGCGGTCGCGCCCGGCTCTAGTCGTTCACGGCCTGCAGCATCGCCACCACGTTCTCGGGTGGCACGTCCGAGAGCACGTTGTGGATCTGACAGAACACCCAGCCGCCGCCGGGAGCCAGCACCTCCCTCCGCTCGCGAACATGCCGCCGGACCTCTTCGGGGCTGCCTCTCAGGAGCACTCCCTGCGTGTCCGCGCCACCGCCCCAGAAGCATAGATCCCGCCCGAACTCGCGCTTCAGGCGCTCGGGCTGCATGTTGGCGCAGTTCGTCTGCACGGGGTTGATGATCTCGACGCCGGCCTCGATGAGCAGGGGGAGCAGCTCGTACAGTCCGCCGCACGAGTGCAGGAAGATGCGAACATCCGCGAGGCTCTTGGCGCGCGCGTAGATCGCCTTGTGCCGCGGCAGGAAGAACTCGCGGTACGTCTTCGGTGAGATCTGCGGGCCGTGCTGTGTGCCGAGATCGTCGCCCATCTGCACGATGTCGACGTGCGGCCCCAGGATTGGGAGCACTCGCTCGATGGTCGCGAGGTGCAGCTCCGTCAGCCTGTCGAGGAGGGCATGAGCCCCGCGCGGGTCCCCTGCCAGGTCCTCCAGAAACGCGCCGAACCCGCGCAGGAACTGGCCCCATTCCAGCAGGTTGCAGCCCAGAGCGAGCATGATCGCCCTGTCGGTCGATGCCCTGAACTCACGTGCCGTCGCGGCCGCTTCCGCCAGCCATTCGTCGGTGACGGGCCCGCGCCACGGAGCTGTCGCCAGGCGGCCCCAGGTGACTTGGCTCATGTGATGCGGCAGATCGCGTAGCGCCTGCTCGGCGACGCCGTCGGCGAGAGGCCAGTAGCACTGGCTGATGTAGGGTTGCGTGCGCGGCAGGATGCCGATGACCTGGCGCTCGTCGCCTCGCACGCGCCAGCCGCCCTGGCCGTCGGGCTCCGGCTCAAACCACGCGGGAGCGGTCGCGGACGTGCCGTCCATCAGTGTGAACGGCCGGCGCTCATCGGCGCCGGTCAGGAAGGCCCGACCCAGGTCGACGACGTCCACTCCGAAGCGATCGAGGATCGCGTCCTCCGGTTGTGCGAGGCCTTGGACCACATCGTACATGAACACCTCGCCGTCCGTGATGCCGAGGTGCCTTCTCAGCCGATCGTAGGCGATCGCCATCATGCCGGTGGAGCGCATGGCGCCGAGGTCGACAGGCACGCGATCGGGCTCGCGGTGGTCGATCGCGGCGAGGACTCGCTCCCTGGAGGTCATGGGCTCCCTGCCGTTCCGCCATCCTCCGGCAGTCTTCTCGCCCGCCCGAGCCGGGCCCTCCGGCGCTGCAGCGGCCAAACCCGCCCCCGCGCCCGAGCGTATTGCCGGTAACCACAGTGTGCCAGGAGGAGCCCAAATGAGGACAGCGTTGATAGTCGCCTGCTTGTGCGTCGCACTCGGCATCGCTTACAGCCAGGCCGGCAGCGTGTGCGCGGTCACGGGGGCGGAGCTGCCGCCCGGGCTGTCAGTGTGCCCCTACACCGGCGTTGCGCCGGCCCAGGCGGCCCCGCAACCTCTGCTGAGCTGGACGTTCGAGACCGACCCCGGCTCGTTCACCGGGGTAGCGGGTGTGACCACACAGCTCTGCACGACTCCGGGCAGCGCGAAGGACGGGTCCGGCTGCCTCCTAGCGGACTTCAGCGAGGCCAAGGTCGCCAAGCCGGACGAGCCGCCTTGTATCGCTCTGATGGGCCCGCCGACGCCTGTGGGAGCCGTTGCGTTCTGGGCCAAGAGCCCGGAAGGGGCGCGGCTCGCGTTGCTGGTCTCCGAGGCCGACGGCAGCCTCTACTGGGGCCTGTTCGCGCTGCCCCGGGATCGCTGGCAGAGGATCGTGATGGACCTTCCCGCTCTGTCCCCCTCTACCGACAATCACACTGACGAGAACGGGCATCTGGACCTGGACCAAGTGGCCGCCATAGCCATCCTGGACTTCGGTGCCCTGGGATTCGCCGGCGCACCGTCCGCCGCGGCCAAGAGGGTGTACATCGACGACTTCGAGCTCCTCACTGACCCAGTGCGGAAGGCACCCTATAGGCTTCTGGGCGGGTTCGGGCTCGGCGAGTTCGCGGTATCGGCCGTAGGCTGGACGGCGATCGGCGGCGACTCATTCGACATCGCCCCCGGCGACGACACACGGCCCTGGATCGCCAGGCTCACGTACCAGCGGACGACCGGCGTGACCGGCGTGGTCGCGGCACCGGGTCTGTTCGGCGACAAGGTGAGGTGGACCGCGCTTCAGTTCGACGCCAGGACCGACCTGCCCGCGACACTAGGGGTGCTCTTGGTGGAGGACACGGGCGGCGAGTACGCGACGGCCGTGCAGCCCCAGACCTCATCCGAGTGGCAGACGTTCATCCTCGATGCGCGCAACTTCGGCCAGAGCGAGGATAAGCCCGACAACGACAACGGGGTCCTGGACACCGACAAGGTGAACACGATCCTCATCCTGGACTTTGCAAGTGTGCAGGGGCAGGCGGGCTGGGGGAACACACTCGAGATCGCGAGGCCGATCGTGGTGCCCTCCGCGGGCTAGGCCTCGCGCGCGGAGGCAGGCTCTTGCGGAGCGGGACGGCTGTTGGGGCGGTCGCTGTCTGTGCTGCACTCGTCTGTGCCGCTGCCGCGCGGTCCGACTCGCCCCTCGGAGCCTGTACGCCCGAACTGCGGGAGCTGGTGGAGGGGACGCACCCGGTCCGTGTGCTGCTGGCGGCCGGAGTTGAGCGGGTCAAGGTCACCTCGTCCGGTCCCCTTAGCGGCCCCGGAGTCACGCCGCCCGATGCCGTGCCGCCAGGCTGCCAATCCGTCACAATGGACCTGTCCGGTGCCGCGGCAGCTCCGCTTCGGTTGGCCGCCGACGGACGGACCCCAGTCCCGCTGTGCGACGACCGTGTCCGCATTGCGCCGACCGACGATCGCACCGTCAACGTGCGCGCTGCCGGGTCGGGGGGCCGCGTTGTCGTGAACGGCTCGTACCGGGGGTCGGTGGAGGTCGCGGCAGGCGTCAGAGGGCTCACGGTCGTCAGTCTGGTTCCTGTGGACGAGTACCTACCCAGCGTACTGGGAGCCGAGATCGGTGAGGACAGTCCGCGCGCAGCGCTCGAGGCTCAGGCGGTGGCGGCACGGTCATACGTCCTCTATCACGCGCTGCGGGCGGCCGAAGAGCCCTACGACTTGGCCGCCACAACCGCGGGACAGGTGTACCGCGGCACCTCCTCCGAGAGCGACGCCACCGTTCGCGCCGCGGAGGAGACCCGCGGTGAGCTGCTGACGGCCGGTGGGGCCGTCGTCGATGCCGTGTACCACGCCGTGTCCGGCGGCGTCACCGCTGACCCGCGATCTGTGTGGGGAGCCCCGATCGCCGGGCTCGCCGCCGTGTACGATGGGGTCGGCAGCGGGCGCGACCTCTCCACCGACGAGGAGGTGCGCAGGTTCCTCCTCTCTCCACCTCAGGGTGTCCTGGGATCGTCTCACCCGTTCTTCCGGTGGCGCACGAGGCTGTCGGCGGACGCGCTGACGCGGACGCTCGCGGAATCGCTGCCCCGGCTGCGCCCCGAGGGGGGCGCGAAGATCGGCAGACTCCAGGACATCAGAATCGACGCGCGCGCCGTGAGCGGGCACGTCACCCAAGTGACCTTCGTCGGCACCGTGGGCGCCGCGACGCTGCGGGGCGACGCGATCCGCTGGGCGTTCGGCGACGGGCGAGCGGGCCGCGATGGGCTTCGCAGCACGCTGTTCGCGGTTGACAAGGCCGGCTCGCGCGCCCCTTACTCGGCGTATGAGTTCGTGGGCGGAGGGTGGGGGCACGGCACAGGGATGTCACAGGCCGGCGCGATCGAGCTCGCTCAGCAGGGGTTCGACCATCGCGCGATCCTCCAGCACTACTACCGACTCGCCGAGCTGACCAACTTCGTGGGGCCTGAGCCGCCATGAACTGCGCCATCGCGGACTTGCCGGCTGTTCCCACCCCCGAGCACCCGACAGTGTGCGAGGCGGCCGAGCGGCTGCTCGCGGGAGGAGTGGTCGGCCTGCCGACGGAGACGGTCTACGGCCTGTGCGCGACCACCGCGGCGCCGACGTCGATCGCCAGACTCTGCGCGGCGAAGCGCAGGACAGGGGACAGGCCGTTCGCGCTCCTCCTGCGGGACACTCAGGCCGTTCGGCAGTGGGCCCTGGTGCCGGACTGGGCCGAGCCGATCCTCGAAGCGCTGTGGCCCGGGGCGCTCACTGCGGTGCTGATGACGGGAAGGGCGGAGGCGGCCCTGCTGGGCTCGGAAGGTGCCGTTGGCATCCGCGTCCCGGACCACGGGGTGCCGCAGGCGGTCGCGGCGGCCCTTGAGTCCCGTGCCGGGCCGGGGGCCGCGCTCGTGGCCACCAGTGCGAACAGGAGCGGCGGAGCCGCCCTGAACGATGCGGGCGAGATAGCCGCCGAGTTCGAGGAGGAGGTCGACATGATCCTGCGCTGCCCGGGGCGTCCGTCCGGGCTGGCATCGACGGTTGTGGACCTGACAGGCGATCTACCGCGCGTCCTGCGCGTCGGGGCAGTGTCCGAGCGTGAGATCCTCAGCCTCGCGCGCCTATGATCTCGCTCACAGAGGCGTTGGCGTGTATGCGCTGAATGGCGTCGCCCAGCAGGCGAGCCAGGCTCACCACTTTGATCTTGTCCGGCGCGCCCGCGCGGAGCGGGATCGAGTCACTGCATATCAGCTCGTCGAGCACCGAGTCCCTCACACGCTCGCAGGCATCGCCACAGAGGACGGCATGTGTGACGCACGCGCTCACGCTTGCGGCCCCGCGCCTGAGAACCGCCTCCGCTGCGGTGATCAGCGTCGACCCGCCCAGGATCATGTCGTCGATGACGAGCGCCGTCTTGCCGGCGAGGTCGCCGACGACGTCGATCAGCTCAGCGTGCTCGGGGGAGGAGTCGGGGTGCCTCTTGAAGACGACCGCGATGCTGCAGTCCAGCCTTGATGCCAGGGCCATCGCTCGGTCGACCCCACCGGAGTCAGGGGAGACGACCACGACGCCGGGCCCGTAGTAGCCACGCTGCTTGAGCTCATCGGCCATCACGCCCTGAGTGGGGAGATGATCCACGGGGATCGTGAAGAAGCCCTGGATCGCGCCTTGATGCAGGTCCACCGTCACCACGCGGTCAGCGCCGGCGCAGACGATCATGTCGGCAACGAGACGTGCTGTGATGGGCTCACGGCCGCGGAACTTCTGTTCCTGCTTCGCGTAGAGGAAGTACGGTATCACCGCCGTCACTCGTTCGGCCGAGGCGCGCCGGGCGGCGTCCAGCATGACGAGCAGCTCGACGAGCTGGTCGTTCACGTTGCCTCCGAACGCTTGCACGAGGAAGACGTTGGCCCCGCGAACGTTCTCGCGAAGCTGTACGCGGATCTCGCCGTTGGGCCATTGGGTGGTGAGCGCGTCGGCCACCGGACGGCCGATGTACGCGGCGATCCGGCTCGTGATTTCGACGGCTCCCGAGCAGGAGAAGATGCGGAAGCCGGTGTTGGAGCCAGCCATCAACGCCCTCACTCTCCGGAAGACGCCGTCCCTTGTGCGCGGGCGTCTTAGTTCGCCGCGCCCGGCGACGGTTCCTCCTTCTGCGGCGCGGGGTCGATCCTGAGCACGACCGCGCCGCCGTTGCCGTGTACGGGGGTCAGGCGGAAGCCCTCGGCATAGCCGGGCAGCGGAGTCGGGCGCCTCTCGGAAGCGCGAGCCCACAGCTCGTACTCACCCGCGATCAGGTACCTGCACGCCGACAGCGCGCGTCGCCCCCGTTGGGGGTCGTCCCCCACGATCGCGGCCATCGCCGCGGGCAGCTTCTCGCGGCCGAACCTGAGCGTCTCCGCCCAGTGTCCCGCATAGACCTTGTGCCCGGTGAGCCCCGGAACGTAGCTTCCGAGCATCGGGAGGCACAGAACCGCCGCGTCCGGCTCCGCGTGCTCTCCGATCCATCGCAGGCAGTCGAGGTCATCGCGAGCGATCGAATAGGGAGGCATGAACACCGTTGTGGTGCGGGACACGTTGTTCTCCACGACACTCATCAGCGCACGACCGAGCACGAACGATGCGGATGAAGGCAGGCACAGCAGCGTGGTCAGGACGAGCGCTGTGCGCATGCGCCCGCGGTGGCGCTCCACGCGCCTCCGAAGCTGCCGTGCGGGCAGCCACCTGGTGGCCGCAACGGCGGCGAGCGTTACCATGGGCAGGTGGACACCCTCGATCATCTTCCTCTGAAACGACAGCCCCGGCAGGAATGCTACTCCCAGGCCGACGGCCAGCCAACACACGGCCGGGAGCCATTGCCACTCCCGTCTCCGCAGCACGAACACCGACCCCGCTACGGCGAGAGCGAGGGGCAGGCCGAACGACACACTGTAGCTCATGAGCGACGGGCTCGCGGTGACGGTCAGAGCCTTCTCTCTGAAAACGGCGTCGGCCCGGAAGACCCACAACTGGTAGAGGAGCCCCGGCGACGACAACGCTCCGAAGATCGCGTAGGCCCCCAGGCCCCTGACGCACAAGCGGCGGAGGAGTGTGAGGGACAGAAGCAGGACGAGGGCGAGCAAGTGAAGCGGGACGAGATCGTACGTGTGTACGTTCCCGAGGACCAAGCCTACCAGCCCTGCCTTGACCGCGGCCTTGAGATCGCCCGACCGCAGGGCCGCCCAGAGCAGGATCACCGACCAGAGCATGAGCGCCATCGAGAAGCTGAACAAGGGCAGGAGGAGCGCGCTCGCGAGCGTGTTCGCCTCAGGCATCATGAGGCCCTCGGACGGGGCGGCGCCCGACCTCACCGCCCAGCCGAGGTCAACGCAGTCGACCGGCCCGAGGAACCCCGGCCAGCTCGGCCCCAACGTGACTGCGAGCCATCCCAGCCCGGACGCGGTAGCCCCGAGGACAACCGCGCCGATCCGCACGGCTCGAGACGCGCCGAGCGCCGCGGCGAAGGCGTACAGTGAGTAGAAGAGGAACGCCGCGCACGCGAGTCGAGCCACCGCGTACACGGGCACCACAGCCCCCCGGGCGAGCCGCGCGCACCAGCCCAGGACGACGAAGAACACGTTCGTGAACTTGCCGTCCTGCGGCTCGGTGGTGAACAGATCCTGCAGCAGCAACCGCCCATCGGCCGCTTGGCGCATCCAGGAGTAGTAGACGTTCGGCTCGTCTGGGTTCCAGAGGTGCCCCATGTACGCGCGCTCGGGCGGGGTGATCGCCCACGCGAACAGGTAGGGCAATGACAGGAGAACCGCGAGCCCAACGGCCAGCTTGAGCGCGCGCCGCTTCTCGGTTCCGCTCACGTGCCGCCACCCCCCTCGCGCCTGTGGTAGACACGGATCTCCGGGCTCACGTAGCGCCAGTCGTGCAGGCGAGGCCTGGGCAGCTCGATCACTCCAACCGTCAGCCGGGCCTCGAACACCCGCGCCAGGTCGTAGTCGGACTGCAGCTTCGCGAAGAAGGCCGTCGCCGCCGGGTCACCGCGCAGGAGCGGGTCGCGGAACTCGAACTCCGTGATGACAAACCACTCGGGGCGCTTGAGGTCGAGCACGCCGGTGTCCCAGCCGGTGATCGTGAGGTCGACGTTCTTGGCCGCGGCCTCCTCGAAGAAGCGATCCCGCGGCGAGTGGGGCCCGGTGTTCAGATAGAGCACGGGCGGCGTGTAGAACCACGGCACGTTCGCCAGTCCGAGCTGCCCGCTCCGACCAACCGCGGGTACGAGGAACTCCACGGCCTCATCCCGCGTGTCGGCGCGGGTCATGAGGCCCACATTGGCGCACGCAACGCTCAGACCGCACAGCCATGTCACGCCCCCGGCTATCGCCAGCGCCCGGGCCGGCCAGCGGATACCGGCTGCCTGTGAGCCCTCGGTGGCCGGCAGCAGCAGCGCGCCGAACAGGACGGCCAGAAAGGGGACGACCGCCACCGCGTAGCGGACGAAGATCTCCCGGCCGGTGCCGTGAAGAAGGCACAGCAGCACGCACCAGCTGGCAAGCATCAGCTCGGCCGGCCTGCGGCGGCGTACGACGAGCGCCAGCCCGCCGATCGCCCCCATCAGCAGCGGCCACGACAGCGCGCACGGCAGCACCTGACTGGCGAAGAACCAGAGCGGCGGCCTCCCCGAGAGCTCGATGGTGCCGCCCTCCCGTATGTGGCGCACTTCGAACATGAGGTCGCGGAGGAACGTCGCCGAGTCCAGAAACGCGAACGGGCAGCCGAGGGCGAACGCGACCAACGCGAAGCCCGGCAGTGCGAGCGCCCTGTCCTCGACGAGCGCCTTCCAGCTTCGCCTCTTGATCGTGTGCGCCGCTATCGCGGGTAGCACGGCCGCGATCCCCACGTACTTGCACGCAGCGGCCAGCCCGGCGCCGGCTCCGGCCAGCACGTACCACTGCCAGCCGTCTTCGTCGAGCAGCCGCACCGAGCCGAGGAAACTCGCCGCCAGGAACAACGCGGCCATCACGTCAACGGTGGCGTAGTGCGAGCACACCGCGTGAACCGGAGCCGCCGCGCAGAAGAGGCCCGCGGCCAAGCCCGCCCAGCCGTTGCGGAAGAGGCGTCCGGCGGCCAGCGCGGCCAGCAGGACCGTTAGCACTCCGGCAGCGACCGATACGCACCGCAGTACGAGGTAGCCCAGCCCCGAAGGGGCCGGGGGTGCGGCGCCCGTCACCCGCAGCGCCAGGGCGCCTATCATCAGAGGGAGGCTGCCGTAGTTGAAGAAGTGCGGGTTGAGGTCGCCGGTAGTGGCGATCGTTGCCGCGTGCGAGTAGACCGTGCCCTCGTCAGGGTGGTACGAGTCGGCGTGACGCGGGCCGGGCAGGCCCCACTCGAGCCCGGAGCACCTGAGTGCGAGCGCCAGCGCGAGCACAAGAAGCAGCCCGCGCCGCCTGATCGCCTCGAGCAGCTTAGACCGGTCACCGGCGCTGCCTGCCAGGCTGCCTGACAGCCGCAAGGGCCACTCTCCTCCCCCGTGCGCACGCATGGGCCACTAGGCCCGCGAGCAGGGCCAGCCCAACGAGAGTGATGAACTCACCACACGCGAAGCTGCCCGGCTCGTACGAGAGGTCCACCTTGCCGCTGGCCGACGTAACGCGCGCGTGTGTCGGGTACGGTCGGTCGAGCGCCGTCGGCTGCCCCGCGTCGTACGCGCGCCAGCCGGGGTAAGCCGTCTCGCTCAGCCATGCGAATGTCCCCGGCGGCACCTCCAGGCGCCGGCTGCCCGCGTGCCACTCGACCGCCGCCGGGGCGCCGCGCGAGATGGTCGGCTCGTCGGTGCTGAAGGCGATCGGCCAGGCGTCCGCGTTCTCCGCGACCAGCGGCCGCGCTGTAGCACGGAGCCCCGCGTCAGCCAGGGCGCCCGCGGAGCGAGCCACGACGTAGCGGACACCGAGCCGGTCGAGCAGCACACGGCGTCTGCCGGAAAACAAGCCGGCAGCCTCGTCCGGCCTGAGCGCGTCGAGGGTCTCGGAGGCGGTCCTTGGGTAGAGCGAGTCATAGCCCCGCACGTCGCGCAGCCCGGCGAGGGTGGGCAGGTTCGGCAGGTACTGTGCGAACGTCCTGCCGGGAGTCGGCAGGGACAAGATCCGCGACCCGCCGTCATCGGAGGATCGGAGCCAGGCTACGGTCGGGGGCTCGACACTCAGCAGGCGCGCGTCCACCGCGGGCAGGAACGAGGAGCCGAACACTGCGGCGTCGACCGCAGCGAGCAGAAGGACCGCGACCGACAGCCGTCGCGCGCGCAGCCACCCGGCGCGTGCCGCGCACGTCAACAGCCCGCAGACCGCGGCGAGGACCATTGCCCAGATAAGCGAGTCGCGAATCGGCCCTAGGATGCGTGGCGCGGCCCCGCCGATTGCCTGCTCCGACAGCACTCCCAGCCGGGCCCAGGACACCGACAGCGCGCCGGCCGCGACGAGTCCTGAGACGAGCCCCGTCACCACGACTCGGTCGCGGCTCCGCTTGTCGGACCAGTCGACCTGCCGGAGCGCGTCGAGCCCATACCCCGCGAGTACGGACGCGCCGAGGCAGTACAGGCAGATCGCGCGGCCGACGTTGGCCATCTGACCAACCAGGGGAATGGCCTTAGCCAGTACCCCCTGGTGCGGCCCCTCGACCGCCATCGTGAGGCCCAGCAGCGCGGCCCCCGCGAAGAACCACCGCCTGCGGTCGCGCCCAACAGCCGAGCCCAGCACCGCCAGCCACGCCGCGACAAGCACGACGTACCCGCACGTCTCGACGTAGTTGTGGAATCCGAAGGCGGCGTTGACCTCGTTGAGCCACGCGATGTTACCGTGCGCCTGTGGCGCGACGAGGATATTGAGCTGCCTGAGCTGCAGGCCGCGCGGCGTGGCTGCGTCCGCCCCGGTGCGGTAGTTCAGCTTCGCCAGCTCGAGAGTGGGCAGGGCCTGGATCATGGCGACCGCAAGGCCGAGGCCGATGGCCGACGCGAGGGGAGCTAGGCGGCGGAGCGCGATCCGCGGCGGCCCCTCACCGAAAGCACTGAACACGGCGAACGCCGCGATGAGTCCCAGGCCGTAGAGCCCCGCCTGCGCGTGCCCACCCAGGACGGTCAACGCGCACGCTGCCGCCAGCCCCGCCAGGCTCAGAGCATCGCGCAGCCGCTGGTACCGGGCGACCATCCAGAGCCCGGCCGGCGCCCAGATGAAGCTGTTCACCGGGCCCTGGTAGCAGAGCCACACGATGACGAACCCGCAAGACGAGAACGCTATCGCGGCCAGCGCGGCGCCCGAGCGAGACACCCCTAGCTCCCTGCAGAGCGCCCACAGAAACGCGCCCGCGAGCACGAGCGCGCCGTACGCGGCGATGTCATAGGCCGCGTCCAGTGGCAAGGTCCAGAACAACGCGTTCGGTGGGTAGAAGACCGCGGACTGCTGGTTGGCGACGAACGGCGTCCCACAGAAGGCGCAATCGTCCCACAGCGGGATCTCTCCGGTGCGGATGCACCGCCGGGCGTATACGCGCCAGGGGTAGTACTGCTGCACGCAGTCCAGTAGCGGGGTCTGCGTCTCATGGAACTCGGGGAACCGCGCGGAGAGCTCGCTCTTCCAGGGGTCCATCAGCAGCAGCAGGTCAACCGGCGCCACGACTCTGCCGGGGACCAGCACGGCCCTGCCGACGAAGATCAGCGGGAATGCGAGAATCAGCGCGGCGGGCGCCAAGCGCGCCCAGCCCAATGCGAACGCGCGGGGGCTCATCTCCGCCACCCCGCGGACAGCCGCGCGGACCCCACCCCGGCCAGTGTTGCGAGCGCGACGAAGCCCACGAACGCGCCTACAGCGAACGAGCCGGGCTCGTATGACAGCCTAAGCGTCCGTCCACGGGCTTGCTCGACCTCGGCGACCCGCATGAAGCCGGTGTCACGGTCGAGCAGTGGCGTCAGGGAGTCGCCGGACTCCGTGCGAACGCGCCACCCGCGGCCGAATGTCTCCCGCACAAGATCCGAGCCGTCGGCCCCGAACTCCTTCGCTGTCATGCGGTTCGGCCCGCTGTGCTCCGGCACGGGGCGCGGGGCGACGATCGGGGCGAGCAAGGCGAGCCCGCCAGCCTCGGAGACGCGGTGCGCCAACCCGGCCTTCTCGACGTCACGAGCCGTACGCTGGCCGGCCAGGATGAGCCCGACCCCGCGCTCCGCCAGACGCTCGGCACTCAGCCCACCAAGGCCCCGTTCGCCTACCATGACCATGTTTCCGTTGATGAGCGGCGAGGGGTCGCCGCCGGCAGCCTGCGCGGCGCCGTGCTTCGCCCACCAGGGCATGAGGGAGTCGTACCCCTGGACGTCGCTGAGCCTCAGGACAGTTGCTGCGTTCGGTGGGAGTGCCGCCTCCTCGGGGCCGGTGAATCGCCACGCGCGCGTGAGGCTGAGCACCCGCGGGGTGGGGTAGTGGACCACTGCTTGCACAGCTCCGTTGACCGCGTAGACGCTTGCGGGCGCGACGGCCCTGTTGTACCCGTGCCCAACTGCCAGCAGCTCACCTGCCACCAGCGCGACGAGCACCCACCGCTCAGCTCTTCTTACGCACGCGACCACACCGGCCGAGCAGACCAGGAGTGTCACGCAGAAGAGCATCAGATCGGGTGCGGTGACGTCACGCGCGAGCGGCGACAGCCGGGCCGTCTGAGCCTCCCCGTACCAGACAAGCACCGAGATGACGGCCAGGCCGGCAGCAGTGGCGGCGAGCGCGCGCTTGCGTAGAGGCCCCGACTCACGCGCGTCCCGGAGCGTGTCGAGCCCGACGCCACCCAGGAGCGCGACGGCCAACGACCACAGGCACAACACCCGCGGCAGGCCCGCGAAGCGCGAGAACCCCGGCAGACACCAATAGAGCAGGGCTGCGAGCGGCGTGGCGAAAGCCACTAGGAGCGCTGCGCACGCCACGCCCGCGAGGAACGCCACCTCCCGGCGCGGGCGCCGGACTAGCGCCACACCCGCCAGGAGCACGGTCGCCGTTCCGACCGTGCCGCAGATCTCGGCGTAGTTCTGCGGGTACGCGAGCCACGTCCCGCGGGAGGGATTCCCGAAGGGCGCCATTGTGAACAGCGAAGCTGTCAGCGATGGGTTGAGCGCCCACTGCCGCAGGAACTCGAGGCCCTCGGCAGATCGCCCGACAGGGCGGTGGTTCACCTGGCTGAGCTCGAGGGTCGGCAGCAGTTGCCCTGCGGCGAGCACGACCCCGAACGTCAGACCCGCGACCAGGAGCCCCAGCCGGGCGAGTTGCGCCCTCGCCCCCTTCGGCCGTTCCCAACAGGCAAGCGCAAGCCCGTAAGCGACGGCCACGACCAGCCCGTAGTAGGCGAACTGCAGGTGCCCCGCGAGGAGGGTGAGCGTGGTCACCACGCCCAGCAGGCAGGTCCTGACGGCCGTCGGCCGCTCCCAGAGCAGCTTCACCGCCACAAGAAGCCCCGGGATCCACGCCATTGTGTCGAGCGCCGCCGTCATTGGCGTCCACGAGACAAGGAAGCCGGATAGCTGGTAGGCGAGCCCCGCGAGCGTGCCGGCCAGAGGAGAGAGGCCCAGCGCCCGGCTGGCGAGCGCGTACGTCAGCCACCCGGCGAGTGTCAGGTGCAGCAGCGCGCTCCAACCGAAGGCGTACTTCACCGGCATGATCCAGAACAAGGCGTTCGGCGGGTACAGCACGGCGGATTGCCCGTTCGCGAGGAACGGCATCCCGCAAAGCTGGTATGGGTTCCAGAGCGGAATCTGGCCCGCATGGATGCTGTCCGCGGCAAAGGCCCGCCACGGGTAGTACTGCAGCACCGCGTCGCACATCAGTGGGTTCCACGAGAGCCCCTGCCCCGGCTGCCATTCGCCCCAAGGGAGGAAGGCGTTCTGGTATTCGGCCGGCACGAGGCACTTCCCGGCAAAGACAGGGGCCAGGAGCAGCGACGGCGCGGCGGCGAGCACTAGAAGCGGCGCCCAGCGACTCAGCCGCTGCGTGATGCCCATGTCCTGCCCGCGCGCGACGCCCATCATAGCTCCTTGATGAGTGCGACCTCGTCGCAGTCGGGGAACAGCGGGCAGTGGATACAGTCGTTCCAGACCTTCTGCGGCAGGGCTTTCATGTCTGTGTGCTTGAAGCCCAGGCGCTCGAAGAACTCCGGCACGCGGGTGAGGGCGAAGGCCTTCGGCAGTCCGAGCGCTCGAGCCTCCTCGATGGCCACCTCAACCAGCAGCTTCCCCAGGCCGAGCCCCTGCGTGCTCGGCTCCACGGCGAGGGAGCGTACCTCCGCCAGGTCGTCAGACACGACCGCCAGGGCGCAGCAGGCCTCCACCTCGCCACCGGGGCCCACGGCCACATGGAAGTCGCGGATCGCGGGGTAGATCGTCGACACCGGCCGGGGGAGCATCAGGTTCTCCTCGGCGAAGCGAGCGATAAGCTCCGAGATGCTCGGGGCGTCCACGACCCGCGCCCGGCGGATCTCGTAGCCGTCCGGAGGCCGACCGGCCATGCAGGCTCACCTGCCCTTCTGTGCGGCGCGGTCTCGGAGGAACGCCCGGACCTCGGCCATCAGCGCGCTCAGGATCTCGAGCTCGCCGACTCGCCTGACCACCTCGCCGTGGCGCGTGATGACCCCCCCGCCCTTCTCAACGCAGACGGCCACGTCGGCCTCTTTGGCCTCACCGGGGCCGTTCACGACGCACCCCATCACGGCCACTGTCATGGGCTCAACGATCTCGGCAAGGGCGTCCTCAACGCTCTCCGCAAGCGCGATCAGGTCGATCTGGCACCGCGAACAAGTCGGACATGATACCAGTTCGGGCCCCCGCCTGCGCAGCCCAACACACCGCAGGATCTCCCAGCCTGCCCGGACTTCCGCGACCGGGTCGGCGGTAAGGGAGACCCGGAGTGTGTCTCCGATTCCCTCGCTTAAGAGCGTGCCCAGTGCATAGGCCGACTTGACCAGTCCCGCGCGCGGGAGACCCGCCTCCGTGACACCGAGGTGCTGGGGGCAGTCGGTCGCGGCCGCGAGGAGCCGGCATGCGTCGATCGTGCGGCGTGCGTCCGAGGCCTTGATGGCCACCACGATACTCCCGAACCCGAAGCTCTCCAGGATCGAGACCTCGTGCAGAGCGCTCTCGACGAGCGCGGCGGCGGACACGCCGCCGTGCTTCCGCCTGATGTCCTCGGCGAGGCTTCCGGCATTCACCCCGACGCGCACGGGGATCCCAGCCGCGCGCGCGGCATCGGCCACCCGGCGCACACTGCCCCGGCCTCCGATGTTCCCCGGGTTGATGCGCACCTTCGCGGCGCCGGCCTCAATGGATCTCACAGCCAACTCGGCGCTGAACTGGATGTCGGCCACAACAGGCAAGGGCGAGCCCTCGGCTATCTCGCGGAAGCCGGGCAGTGCCCCTCGGTTCGGCACCGCCACCCGAACGATCTCGCACCCGGCCTTCGCGAGATGAGCGATCTGCGCGAGCGTGGCCTGTGGGTCCTCGGTGGGGGTGTTGGTCATCGACTGGACCGCGACGGGCGCACCCCCGCCTAGGGGGACGGACCCGACGTTGACGCGCCGAGTCGGCCGCCTGGGCGCCGTCCCCGCCAGCGGGCCCGTGGCGGCGCCGCTCATCCTCCCCAGCCCCCCACAAGCCGGATGATGTCCATCCGCGCCACAAGCACCGCCATGATGAGAAGCACAACCATGCCGGCGAAGTGAAACGCGGCCTCCCGCTCCTTGTTGAAGAGCCGCCCCCTGACGCCCTCGATCACCATGATGATCGCCTTGATGCCGTCGAGCATGGGGAACGGCAGAAGGTTGAACACGGCGAGGCACAGGTTCAGGTACGCCGCCAGGTACGTCAGCGACGGGAGGCCCGCCTGCCTGGCCTCGTGCACCTGCTGCGCGATCGCGATCGGACCGCCGACGGTCTGCGACGCCCTGACGCGCCCAAGCAAGAGGTCGCGCGTGAACCCAAGCAGCGATCCGACGGTCTCCCGGGTGTAGCGCCCGGCCCACACGGCGACGGCCACCGGGTCATGCACCGCCGGCATCGCGACATCCCTGGGGCGGATGCCGATAACGCCCTTCTCCGCGGAAGCCCCCAAGCCGAAGATGAGGCGCTGTCTGGTGTTCGCCTCGGCAGCGGCGGGGATCACTGTGACGTGGCTGATGGCGCCGTCGCGGTTGATGGTCAGATCGACGGGCCTGCTGGGGCTCCGCGCGATGGCGGCGACGCTGCGTTGCCAGCCGGTGTACTCTCGTCCGTTGACGGCCGCGATGATGTCGCCTTTCCTGATGCCGGCGGACGCGGCGGGGCCGTCGGGGTCGAGCTTGCCGACCTTCAGCCAGTTGCCCGGGGAGCTGAACGCCACCAGCCCCACGTACAGAACGTATGCCAGCGCCACGTTCATGATGGCCCCGCTCACTATGACGGCCACCCGAGCGTGTGTCGGCTTGGCGTAGATACCGTCCGGGTCGTGCACTTCGTCGGGCACCATGCCGCGCACCCGCACGAAGCCACCGAGGGGAAACGCGCGCAGCGAGTAGACCGTCCCTCGGAACGGACGCGAGAAGAGCACCTTCCCGAATCCGACGGCGAACTCGTCCGCCTTTATGCGGAAGGCCTTCGCAACCAGCAGGTGCCCAAGCTCGTGAAACGTTATCGCCAGACCAAGCGTGATGGCGATGGCTAGGGCTGTCTTCAGGATGCCGAGAGCCCTGCTGAACGGCACACTCGCCCAGTCTTGAAGTGCCTTCACCGGGCCGATTACCTGGGAGGGGATGGACTCGTTCGCCCCATCTGTGGCGGTCAGCCAGTACCAGGAGGGCGCCCCTGGAGAGGCTGTCTTGTCGAGCACCTGGCCGGGGTCGCTCTCAGTCCCCTCCATCGGCGGACCTTCCGCCACCAGCTCGCCACCCGTGGGGGGGGCGCCGGGGTCGGTCGGTGAGCGGTACAGCCGATAGGCCACGACGTCGCACGCCCCGCCTTCCTCATCGGGTGAGGCGACATAGGACGCCAGGAGCCGCGTCCCGTCGTCCTCCGGCAGGTCCTCAACCTTGCGTAGCACCGGTGGCTCGGGCGCGAGGGAATCCGTCGACACACGTGCGACCGAGGGAGAAGCGAAGGCGATCTCGTTGTCGGTCGCCTCGTCATACGCGTCGACATAGTACAGCCAGCGCACGCCAGGCTGCCCCGTTGAGTCGATGTACGCTCTGGCCTCCGGGGCTAGGGTGGCCAGGAGACCGGGCTGCTTCGCTGTGTCGTAGTCGTCCCTATAGACGCGGAGGGCAGTGAACGCGCCGGCCTTGTCGGGCAGCGCCCACGTGAGCTTGATCGCCGGACGCCCATCCACTTCCACTCGCTCGGTGTTGAGCCACGGCTCCGCTCGCGCTGTGCCCAGCAGCAGCGGCGTCCAGACAAGGACAAGCAGCCTCCCGAAACGCTGACTCAATGCATCACCTCATGTCACAGCCCATGAACTCGGCGGCGAGCCGGCGCCCCTCGCCATCAGCATCCTCGACCTCGTCGAGGGTGTCGGCCGCGCGCACCAAGTGCCGCTCGAGCGCGTACTCCACGCTCGCCGCTATCGCTCCGAAGGCGATCCGTTCGGCCTGAAACGCCGCATTCGCCACCTCATTGGCGGCATTCAGGACCGTCGTCGCGGTTCCTCCCGCCCGCAGCGACTCGTAGGCGAGACGCAGGCATGGGGACCTCGTCAGGTCGACCGGCTCGAAGTCGAGCCGGCCGATCTCGCGCCAATCAAGCCTGTCCCACTGACCCTCGGGTCGATCCGGAGCCAGGAGCGCGTACTGGATCGGCAGGCGCATGTCGGGCCGCCCGAGCTGAGCCAGAGTCGACCCATCATCAAACTCTACCATAGAATGGACGACACTCTGAGGGTGCACGATGACCTCAATGCGCTCCGCGGGCACGCCGAAGAAGCGGGACGCCTCGACGACCTCCAGCCCCTTGTTCATGAGCGACGCCGAGTCGATGGTGATCTTCGCGCCCATCCGCCAAGTGGGATGGTCGAGGGCCTGTGCGAGCGTTGCAGACCGGATGCGCTCCGCGGGCCACGTTCTGAACGGCCCGCCCGACGCGGTCAGCAGGATCCGCCGCACGTGCGACGGGGACTCGGTCCAGGAGCGCTCAGGGCCGATGCACTGCCAGAGCGCGGAGATCTCCGAGTCGATAGGCGCGAGCCGGCCCCCATGGCGCGCGCACTCGCGCAAAACGAGTTCGCCCGCTGCCACGAGGGGTTCCTTCGTCGCGAAGGCCACATGCGCGCCGGCCGCCAGTCCGGCCAACATCGGCCTGAGGCCGGCGATCCCGGTGATCGCGTGCACCTGCGTGTCGCAGCACGCGTCGGCGGCCAGCGCCGCCACGGCGTCGGGGCCTATCTCGACGCGGGCCAGGTGCCCAACCATCGAGCGCACCTCAGCGCCTGCCAGGGGATCGGCCACCGCTACGGCCTCGGGTCGCAGCTCGACAACCTGAGGGATCAGCAAGTCCGCCCGCTTGCCGGCGGCGAGGGCGGTTACCCTCATGCGGTCGGGATGCGCGCGAGCCACCTCGAGGGCCTGCCCCCCGATGGACCCCGTGCTCCCGAAGACGGCGAGGCGCATCACAGGGCTCACCCCGCGTCGCCCAAGACACCGCCGTAGCGGCGCTCCCGGCCGCGGAAGGCCTGGAACGCCTCGTCGAGCCCGGCCTCGTCGAAGTCCGGCCACAGCGTCGGCGTGATGTAGAACTCGGTATAGGCGAGCTGCCAGAGGAGGAAGTTCGAGATGCGCATGTCCCCGCCTGTGCGGATGAGAAGGTCGGGGTCCGGTAAGCCGCCCGTGTAGAGCCTGTCGGAGAACAGGTCTTCCGTGACGTCATCCGGCGCGAGCCGACCGTCTCTCACGTCCCTGGCGATGGAGCGAACAGCGTCCACGATCTCCGCGCGCGCCCCGTAGTTGATGGCGAGGTTGAGCACGAACTGTGCGTTGCCCTCCGTGGCCCGCACGTGCTCCTCGAGGGTCTGCCGCATTTCAGCGGACAGGTCTCCCTGTCTTCCGCAGATCCGGACCTGTACGCCACGGCGCTGGAACTCGGGGAGCTCCTTGCGAATCGAGCGGTCGATCAGGCCCATGAGCGTGGCGACCTCCTCCGGGTCGCGCTTCCAGTTCTCGGTGGAGAAGGAGTAGAGGGTCAGCACCCCTACGCCGCGATCGGCGCAGGCGTAGGCGATCCGCCGGACGGCGGATACGCCCTTGCGGTGGCCAGCCACCCGGGGCAACATGCGCGCACGTGCCCAACGGCCGTTGCCGTCCATGATAATCGCGAGATGATGCGGGACCTTGTCGATGTCTGCTGTCATGGGTGGGCGACGCGAAGCCTACGGCTCGGGGGCACGTCAGACCTGCATCACTTCCTCTTCCTTGGCCTTGCCCATGTGATCCAGCCGCTCGATGGCCTCGTCGGTGATCTTCTGGATCTTCTCCTGAGCGCGCTTCTCGTCGTCCTCCGAGATCTCATGGTTCTTCTGAGCCCTCTTGAGATGATCGTTGGCGTCCCGCCGGAGGTTGCGGACCGCCACCTTACCCTCCTCGACCATCCTGCGAACCGCCTTGACGATCTCCTTACGACGCTCCTCCGTCAGCGGCGGGATCGGCACGCGGAGGAGCGAGCCGTCGCTCTGAGGGTTGAGGCCTAGGTTCGCCGCCTGGATCGCCCGCTCGACGGCGGCGAGCTGCGTCCGGTCCCAAGGCGACACGATCAGCAACCTCGGTTCGGGGGCCGACACGGTCGCGAGTTCCTGGATCCTCATCTGGGAGCCGTACGCGTTAACCGTGACGGAGTTGAGCAGCGCGGCGCTGGCCGTACCCGTCCGGACAGTGGCCATGTGCTCCGCGGTCGCCGTTATTGAGGACTCGGTCTTCCGTCGCATCTCGTTGATGACCTCGTCAACCATCCTGCTTCCCCCTCACCAAGGTGCCTACCGGCTCCCCGTTGACAGCACGCAGCATGTTCTGCGGGTCGCCAATGTCGAAAACGATGATCGGCAGGTCGTTCTCCATCGCGAGTGAGAACGCGGTCGGGTCCATGATACGAAGGTCTTGCACAAGGGCTTCCTGATAGGTAAGCTCACGCAGGAACCTCGCGTCGGGGTGCTTCTTGGGATCCTTGTCGTAGATGCCGTCGACGTTCGTGGCTTTCAGAATCGCCTGGGCGTTGACCTCCACGGCTCGCAGGACCGCAGCGGTGTCGGTCGTGAAGAACGGGTTGCCCGTGCCGGCTGCGAATATCACGATGCGCCCCTGCTCCAGATGGCGGATCGCCCTGCGGCGGATGAACGGCTCCGCCACCTCGCGCATCTCGATGGCCGTGCACACGCGCGTGACCATACCGAGACCCTCGAGCGTGTCCTGAAGCACGAGCGCGTTGATGGCTGTGCCCAGCATGCCGGCGTAGTCGGCCGTGGCCCTGTCCATCCCTTGGCGGGCAGCCTCGGTGCCCCGCAGGATGTTACCCGCCCCGACGACGACGGAGGTCTCCACGCCCTCCAGCGCGACCGCCTTCACCGACTGCGCGATCCTCTCGACCGTTTGGCGGTCGATACCGTACTCCTGCGGCCCGGCGAACGCCTCGCCCGAGAGCTTGACCACCACGCGGCGGTACAGGGGACCGGGTGCCACGTTCGCCATCCTCTCGCCTTCGGCGCCCTACTGCGCCTGGGTCTCGCCGACGGTCTCGTCCAGGCTGTAGCGGGCGAAGGCGTTGACGCTCACGGCCTCCCCGATCTGCTTCGACGCCTGCGCGAGCAAATCGGCGATGGTCGTCCTGCCCTTCTCGTCGCGGATGTAGGGCTGCTCCAGCAGACAGACCTCCGCGCGCAGCTTGCGAAGCTGGCCCTCCACGATCTTCTCGATGGTAGTCTCCGGCTTGCCGCCTTTGCGGGCCTGCTCTGCGAGCAAGGCCCTCTCCCTCTCGAGGCGCGAGGGGTCTAGCTCCTCGAGGCGTAGGACCTCGGGCGCGGCCATCGCGATGTGCATGGCGATGCTCTTGGCAAGCTCCGCCGTCGCGGGATTCGCGACGCCCGACGGTGTCTCGCACTCCAGAGCCACGAGCACGCCCACGCGCGAGTTGAAGTGCAGGTAAGAGGCGACGGTGCCGGTCGCGCCAGCCACGTACTTCGTCACTCGGCCGACCTTCAAGTTCTCGCCGATCTTGCCGAAGGTCTCCTGAACGCACTCCCGCACCGTCGGCCCGCCCGGGGTGGCTGTCCGCAGCAGGTCGTCGGCCTCCGAGATGGGGCGGTCGTCGCCGATCGCGGCCTGGATCGCGGCGGCGCAGAGCCCGACGAACTGTTCGTTGCGCGCCACGAAGTCGGTCTCGCAGTTGAGCTCTACCATCGCGCCGCGCTTGCCGTCGTCAGTGACTGCGATGCTGATCCTACCCTCGCGCGTCTCGCGGCCGGCCTTCTTCGCGGCCTTCGCCAGACCGTGCTGGCGTAACCATTGGACGGCCGAGTCCAGGTCTGCGCCGCACTCATCGAGTGCGCGCTTGCAGTCACCCAGACCTACCCCGGTGCGGTCGCGAAGGTCCTTCACCTGCTGAGCCGTAACGGCCATGCACGTATCACCCCATCCATCTATGCGATCCCAGGCCCACGGATCCCGCGTCTACAGGTCCTCGTCTTCGTCGTCATCGGTGGCCGACGCAGGCGCGGCGAACAGGGCTGCGTCCTCGCCCGATTCCTCATCGTCGGGGCTGCCCAAACCGTACTCGTCATCGGCGACCTCCGGCTTCTCCTCTCCCGCGGGCTCACCGCCTTCCGCCGCCTCGCCCGTGGCCTTCTCGCGCACCTGCGCGCCCTCCAGGCACGCCTCTGACATGAGGTTCGAGATCAGCCGGATCGCGCGGATAGCGTCGTCGTTGCCGGGGACCGGGAAGTCCGCCTCATCGGGGTCGCAGTTGGTGTCAACGACCGCGACGATAGGGATCTCCAGCTTGCGCGCCTCTTTGACCGCGATGTGCTCCTTCTTCAAGTCCACGATGAAGATAACGTCGGGCAGCACATTCATGTCGCGGACCCCGGTGAGGTAGCGCTCGAGCTTCTCCCGCTGCTTCTGGATGAAGATGCGGTCGTTCTTCGGGAGGAGCGCGAACTCGTCGCCTCCCATGAGGTCCTCGTACTCGCGGAGCTTCGCAACACGCTGGCGGATGGTCGTGATGTTGGTGAGCATGCCGCCGAGCCACCGCTGGTTGACCCAGTGCTGCGAGCAGCGCATGGCGGCGGCCTGGATGGACTCCTGGGCCTGCTTCTTAGTACCGACGAAAAGAAGGCGGCCCCCGCCGGCGACGATGTCGCGCACGGCCTCGTAGGCCTCCTCCAGCTTCACGAGCGTCTTGTGCAGGTCGACGATGTAGATGCCGTTGCGCCCGCCGTAGATGTAGGGCTTCATCTTTGGATTCCATCGGCGGGTCTGGTGGCCGAAGTGGACGCCGGCCTCGAGGAGTTCCTTCATAGTGACGTGTGGCACTGCAATGCACCCCCGGGCTCTCAGCCAGGATTTGCGCCGCAAGCGACGCATAGACGGGTAGCCACTCCTCGGCGCACGGCGCGCCGCCGCACGAGGCGTTGCGAGTATACCGTGCGTGCCCCGACTCCGCAACCGGCGCGAATCGCTCTTTACACGCCCGAAGAGGTGTGCTAGATTGCCATTCTGCGGCCGCCAGCGATGGCGGTCGCTCGGTTGTTGAAGGCCCCGTGGAGGGGTGTCCGAGCGGTCAAAGGAAGCAGACTGTAAATCTGCCGGCAGACGTCTACGGGGGTTCAAATCCCTCCCCCTCCACCAGCCGGACAACTGCGGCAGCGGTCATGCGCCCTCGTAGCTCAGTCGGTAGAGCGCCTCCTTGGTAAGGATGAGGTCGCCGGTTCAAGCCCGGCCGAGGGCTCCAGTCGGTTCCCGCGGGCAGTGGGACAGGACAGAGGGTCGAGGTGACGGCAGATATGCCTGCCGACAAGGTTGTTCTTGCCTGTAGTGAGTGCGGCCGGTACAATTACTACACTACGAAGAACCGGGCGAACACCAAGGGCAAGCTGAAGCTTCGCAAGTACTGCCAGAAGGACAAGAGACACACAGAGCACGTCGAGACGAAGCTTCGCGACTAGGTGTATGCAGGCGAGTAGCTCAATTGGCAGAGCAGCGGTCTCCAAAACCGCAGGTTGTCGGTTCAACTCCGGCCTCGCCTGCCAGCGTGCCGAGGGTGGTCGCCACTCCACTTTCACCTCACCGGGACGCGCTCCGCTAGGCTGCTGCTAGGAGAAGACTGAACGTGGCTTCGAGAGCGGACAAGTCGTTCTTCGTGTTGCGCTGGTACCGCATCGTGCGTCGCTTCATCAAGGATGCGATGCACGAGCTGCGGGAGGTCGTCTGGCCCTCGAGCCAGGAGATACAGCACTACACCGTCCTGGTCATCACGGTCCTGATCGGTGTCGCGATCTGGATCGGCACCTTCGAGCTTCTGTTTGAGTGGGTCACCGGTCTCCTCGACCTCTATGGCGTACGCGGCCAAGCGCTCTAGGCGACCGCGACGCGCGTTCCCTCCGAAGGGAGGGGAGCATAAGTGGCGTTCGGACGGGGCAAGCGGGGCTGGTATGTTATCTACACGCATACCGGCCAGGAGTCCAAGGTCAAGGACAACATAGAGCGCATGGTCCAGGCCTCGGGCCTCGGTGACCGCGTGTTCCGCGTCGAGGTGCCAATGGAGGAGGAGACGCGGATGGTCCAGGGCCGGAAGAAGACCATCACCCGCAAGGTCTACCCCGGCTATGTCCTCGTCGAGATGGTTCTCGACGACGAGTCCTGGACCCGGCTCCGCAACACAGCGGGCGTCACGGGGTTCGTCGGCTCCGGCCGTCGCCCGGTTCCGCTCGCCCAAGAAGAGGCCGAGCGTGTGCTCCAGACCATTGGCGAAGAGCCGATGAAGGTCAAGCCGCTCTTCGAGAAGGGCGACACGGTGATGGTGCTCACCGAGCCCTTCACCGAGTTCCACGGCAAGGTCGAAGAGGTCTATCCATCGAGAGAGAAGCTTCGCGTGCGCATCGAGATCTTCGGGCGCGAGACGCCGGTCGAGCTCGACTTCGCCCAGGTGGAGAAGCTATAGCCGCGCCCTCGGGCGCGGACGAGACAACCGCAGCACTTGCCGTCGTGGGGTCTAGCCCGCACGCCAGCACCCCTAAGGACATCCCGTCCGGTGGGGGAGTGGAGGGAGCACCTCAGTGAAGAAAGCCGTCGCACTGGTCAAACTGCAGTTGCCTGCCGGCCAGGCTACACCGGCGCCGCCCGTCGGCCCGGCGCTGGGCCAGCATGGCATCAACATGATGGAGTTCATCAAGGCCTACAACGAGAAGACCGCCGACCAGGTCGGCGAGATCGTGCCTGTCGAGATCATCGTCTACCAAGACCGCTCATTCACCTTCGTAACCAAGGTCGCCCCCGCGTCAGCCCTCATCAAGAAGGCCGCCGGCCTCGACAAGGGCTCAGCAGGCGGCCGCAAGGAGACCGTCGGCCGCATGACCCGGTCCCAGCTCAGGCAGATCGCCGAGCGGAAACTGCCTGACCTCAACACGACCGACGTCAACCAGGCTATGCGGATCCTTGAGGGCACGGCGCGCAACATGGGCGTCGTGGTGGTCGACTAGCCCCGCGGGGGCTCCGACTCGAGGAGAGGAGCGGACAAGATGGCGAAGAGGCACTCCCGTCGTTTCATGGACGTCCTGAAAAAGGTCACCCGCGCGAAGCTCTGGACCGTCCACGAGGCCATAGACACCCTGAAGCAGATCTCGTCCGCGAAGTTCGACGAGACGCTCGAGATCTCGATCCGCCTCGGCGTCGACCCACGGAAGGCCGAAGAGAACATCCGGGGCACCGTCGTCCTCCCCAACGGACTCGGCAAGGCCGTCAATGTCGCAGTGATCGCCAAGGGCGAGGCCGCGATGGAGGCCGAGAAGGCTGGAGCCGACCGAGTAGGCGGCGAGGACTTGGTCGACGAGATCGCCGCGGGCTGGAGCGATTTCGACGTGCTCGTAGCGCATGTCGAGATGATGAAGGTCGTCGGCAGACTCGGCCGCACCCTCGGCCCCAGGATGCCGAACAAGAAGTCGGGCACCGCGACCGAAGACGTGGGCGACGCTGTGCGCCAGCTCAAGGCCGGTAAGGTCGAGTACCGCGTCGACCGGCAGTCAAATGTGAGCGTCCCGCTCGGGAAGCTCAGCTTCGAGTCCCAGAAGCTGTGCGAGAACTTCCAGGTCCTGATGGGCGCGGTCCTTGCTGCCAAGCCGTCCGGGCTCAAGGGCATCTACCTGCGCCAGGTCTACCTCTCCAGCAGCATGGGCCCAGGCCTCCGCATCGACGTGGCCAATGTCCGCGATGTGGCCGGAGAGAAGACACTGGCGGCATAGTAAGCACACCTCCCTCCCCCCCGCCCTCGGTGGGAGGGGAGTTGAACGAGAGGCTGGCATCGCCGGCCAGCGACCGGACCGAAGACAGCGGGAGGCCGAGAGGCCCCAATCGCGCAAGCATCCCGCCGAGGCCGGAGCATCCTGTTGAACGCTGACG
>Ga0315280_10001687_pt1 | contig 37367 bp, 39 predicted proteins | sample YL17G06_40_MG_FD_203697 | JGI IMG/M metagenome (GOLD analysis project Ga0315280, IMG submission 203697) | Sediment microbial communities from Yellowstone Lake, YNP, Wyoming, USA - YL17G06_40 | ecosystem: Environmental > Aquatic > Freshwater > Lake > Sediment | place: USA: Wyoming | collected... | reverse complement strand
TCACTCAGCGCTTGGCTATCGTTCACCGAATGTCTTTGAGGAGCTACTGCTTATTCAGGAGGGTAAGGCCTTACCCTGCCAGCCTCTCCTAACCTTATCTGTCCAATCATAGGGGTGCAGTCCAAATTGTCCGAAAGGCTATCTAGGATTTTTGTAGCTAACTATTAAAGTGTATTTACAGAGATTTTTAACCAAGTATAAAGGGGAAATCAAGCAAGGCATTGAGACTAGCTGACGTTCTTACGGCTTCCAGGATTATTGCAGCCCCAATAATAGCATGGCTCATATTCTCCAATGAGCTGTTTGCTGCTTATTATCTCTTTGCTGCCGCCGCAATGACAGACCTCCTCGACGGCTATGCTGCAAGGCTGAGCAAAAAAACCGTCACCTATGGAGCAACCTTCGACGCTTTAGCCGATTTGGTTCTCGTATATATAACAATAGTCAGCCTCGCTATCAAGGTGGAAGCGTTCTGGCTCCTTGCTGTAGGGTTGATAACAGTAGCCTTCATAATACCAATACTGGGACTTATCTCAAGGAAGGAAAGAAGGCTATCGATACCACACCTGGATACAAACATTCTTGCAGCTTTTGTCTATCCTACGATTATGGTACGCATAATCGATTGGCATTATGCAAATATTGTTCTTATCGCTACGTTCCTGGTTATCCTCTACTACGTAAGTAAATATGTGCGCTATTTACGAAGCATCTACACTTAAGCTTCTCGAATAGCCTTCGGTTCATTGAGCCGGTCTTCTGGAGGGCTTTCCCTTCATAAACAGAGAGCTATCTTGAACAAGGGGATTTCTGAAGTAAACCAGCACATTCCTCAATGCGTTGTGTGAAAAAGGCTTACGTTCGCCATTTTGAGAACACCCTTGAAATACCCTGCCATCGTGGCTCACGGAAGTGCCTCTTATCGAATTCTGGCAGCCGATAGATTCTCCACTTGGGAATATTTCCCGAATAAACTCCTGCTCTCAAAGCAAGCAATTTAGGGCTTCCCAACAGTATCGTTTTGAACATCCTCGGTTTTGAAAGTAGCGTTCTCATCACGAATAACAGCGTACTCATCGTTTTGGGAGGACAGCCAGCAAGGCTGGCATTATGGTTCGTCTTATTATTACTCTGGATGGCACAGTTGCCATAAAGGATTATTCTCTGCCCTGTTACCTGTGACACCCCATTTCTTCCGCTGTAAATCGTGGTATCGCCGAGGTCCAGGTTAGGATTGACCTTGCCGAATACACCCAAGGAGTAAGCAAGATTAGCATAGCATCCAGAGCAGAGATGTAGTCCTGGATGGGGAACCGATAGGCCCGTTATACCGGCAAACTCAAATAACTCTTCCCCTGAGTTCACTTCCCACATCAGTTTCTCTTTGAGCGGTTCAAGGCGCTCTCCTACAATTTGAAACGCGTTTACATCCAGGGGTCTGTTATTAAGTTGAGCATATTCTCTGAGGTAGTCAATCTGCGAAGGCTCAAATCCAAGGATTGTCGCCCCCACAAAATCACAAGCGAAGGCATCGCGGCTGGCTATGATCAAGTTTTTGCGGCGCGCTACGCCCATCATAGTATCCGGCCCTTTTTCCAACATATAGATGCCATCTATTATCGTTAGGTCGCTCTCCAGAGATTGGTTTAGGAGACATATCAGATGCTGTAAGCCTTTCATGTGAAAGGCTTTCCTTGAGCTTACTTCGAGGCAGCCTTTTAGATTCTTGAAGCCTAAGGATACTTTTACCTGAGCGTGAGTCTTCAGCACTGGCACGTTAATCAAGAAGTCAGCCTCTAGTGCAGCCCTTGAGATGCCGACCTTGACACCCCCCAAATCTTTATAATCGAAAGGCCCATCGTTGAGATCGATTAACTTGGCACCGTATCTCTTGGCTATCCTATCAATCCCTGTCTGTTTAAAACCTCTCATCGTATTAGAGCCCAGCGCGCCGAGTATAGTACCTTCACCGATAGTGATATCGTTGCACCCATGCTCTGCCAGCTTCCAAAGGATGCCCTCCACCATCTTAGAGGTAGTTAACATGCCGTAAGGCGGTATTTCGACCCACCCACCGAAGGTAATATTGGGCTTTATCAGGACCCGGTCGTTCTTGTCAAGTTTGTCGAAACCGACGCATAGTTCGATAGCGCGGCCGATGGATTCAAGAGAGCCATCGAATTTGACAATCGATACCGTCACTATTAGCTCCTGAAAGCGATGATACCATAGTTTTCGCGAGAAATTCTCGTGAGTTATTTCACTTGCTGTTTATCTATTGTACAAGATAAGGCTCCTAAAATACAAAGCCAGCTCAGGAAAGGTAACTATCTAGGCAATAATCCATTCAACTGTGTTGTCGTTTTTAAGCACCGAAATAATATGATTCTTATAAATAAGTTGCCCGACCACAAAGAGACAATTTTGATAGTTCAGCACCATATGATTAACGTCTGGAATCGAGACCAGCTTACATGCTCTTAATTCACTGATGCCGACGCTGACAGCCTTTAGAGTCGCCTCTTTCGCAGTCCAGTAGCGAAAGAAGGTGCCCCAAGACCTGTCCTGGCTTAGCCCCCATTCTTCGTCGCTCGCCACAAGGCTAAATATGGATTCCGACCGAGGTTTTATCTCCTCGATATCGATCCCTATCTTCTCCTTACTAACCACCGCTGCCACATACTTTGGCTTGTGTGAGACAGACCAATAATTGCCATCAAACGGGCACGGGACATCGTCTGCATCTTTCAGCAGCTCTCTCAGCACTACACCGCTCTTTTCTGCACTCAATCCCAAGGCCTCTCTGGAAATCCTGCTCAGTTCAGCCACCTTCTCTTTCCCAGAGAGTTTGTGCCCCATTTCAGAGACTGGCAATATCACAGGGAATAGGGTCATCGGACTCATCAAACTCTCATTGTCTTATCGATAATATTTTTATCAAAATAGTTGACCGACATTCCGCAATCCACCACGATGCCCTGGGCATTAATGCCGCTGGAGCGGTCGCTCAAAAGAAAAACTACTGTATTAGCCACTTCTCGGGTTTCCAAGGCTTTCTTGCGCAACGTCAATTGCTCGGCAAAAAGATAATAATCCAAGTATCCCGGTATCCCCGCGGATGCCGAGGTTTTCAACAGACTAGCGTTGACCGAGTTGAATCTGACCTGAGAGAACGCACTGAAGGATTTAGCCAAGAAGCATATGGTTGAATCCAGAGCAGCCTTTACAGGTGCCATCCACCCATAGGGTTCTGCCGCCATCCTGGTAGTTGAAATCGATATGGTTACCACCGATGCATTCTTATCGAGCAAGTCTTTGAATGCATTAGCGATGCTGATTAATGAGTAACAGGATATATCAACAGATTGCAGGAAGTCTTTTTTCCTTGTCTCATGAAATGGTTTAAGCTGCGCTCCATAGTTGGCAAAAGCAATAGAATGAACGATGCCTTGGAGCTTGAGGTACTTTTTAGAGATGTCTTCAGCCAGCTTTGTGATTTCCTGTTCCCGTTCGACGTCACATATGTATATGTCTGCACCGGGAAGAATCTTCGAAACACCCTCCTTTGTTTCCTGAGACTGAACGACATAGACAACCTTAGCCCCCGCCTCTGAAAGAACCTGGCTGATAGAAAAGGCGACGCTCTTTTTGTTTGCCACTCCGAAGATAAGAAACGTTTTCTCCGCAATACCTAAGAAGTCCATATCGCTCCCTCTACTTTCGCACTTTAGCTCTCTGGTTTAGCCAAGCTGCAAGCGAATTCAACTGTTACCACAGTGTTACCTGAGACTGACGCTTTGCCCTTGAGAAAAAATGCGTTGCTCACTCTCTCCACCAACTCGGTCTCCATTTCCAGAACAGAACCCGGCTTGACCATTTTCTTAAACTTGGCGTTGCTGATTCTGGTTAGCACGGGGATGGTATCGCTGGCGCCACTAACGATGCTGGAGAGCAAAATCGCCGCTGTTTGAAAAATGGACTCACAAATAAGAACACCAGGCATAATCGGATTCCCGGGATAATGCCCTTTGAAAAATGGCTCCTCCGGACTTATCTCTTTTATCGCCCTAATCTTTGTATCTGTCAACTCTATGACCTTATCGACGAACAAGAACGGCGGACGATGAGGTATCGCCTTTAGTATTTGCTCCATTCTATAGACCTCCAGTCACTTCAAGCGTAGCACCATTAACGTATGACGCCTCTCTAGAAGCCAGGAAAAGAACGCAAGCAGCGACCTCCTCAGGCTTCCCGAATCTCTTCACTGGAATCTGGGCTATATAAGAATCGCGTAACTCCTTAGATAGGTCCTCGATTAGCTCAGTCGCTATGAATCCCGGTGAGACGCAATTGACCGTAATGCCCCGTCGGGCGACCTCCTTGGACAATGATTTGGTCAGTGCGACCAGGCCCGCCTTCGAGGCGGCATAGTTTGCCTGGCCTTCAAATCCGTATTTCCCAGAAGGAGAGGTTATGTTGATAATCCGGCCATATCTCTTGCGCATCAGGCTCATCACAGCAAATTTGCACATGTAAAAGACCCCGCTGAGATTGACCTCCAGCACATCGTGCCACTCCGACTCTTTCATCATAGCAAGGACAGCGTCTTTCCGAATGCCTGCATTATTTACAAGGACTTCAAAGCCTTCGTATTTCTTTTCCATGTATTCGAAAAAGCTCTCGACCTCTTTATACTTAGCCACATCACATTTTTGTATGTCTATATTCTCAGCGTACTGACTGTTCTCCTGCCTAAATTTTGCCGCAGCAGCTTCATTTGAGGAGTAAGTGACAATAACCCTAGCGCCCGTTTTCAGGAAACTCTCGGCGATGCTCCTGCCTATCCCTCTAGTGCCGCCTGTGACAATGACAGTCTGTCCTTTGAAATCATGCATCTACTGCCTCCGCGAAACGAAATCAAGACGTTAAAAACTTGTCAGCATTGTTCGCAACAATCACTCCGTAGTTAGCCGCGCCCAACCACCCGGACATAATAATACCTACGGACCCCGTATGGAAAAGGCCGCCTATCTCCTCTGGAAGCCCCATGCTTATCTTCAATCCTTCGAACTTAGTACCGAAAGAGGCGCCGCATTCATGAAGAGTATATCTCTGAAACGTTTTGGGGGTAGCAGCCTCGACCCAATCTATTTTCGACCTGATTCCGGGAATATATTTCTCTAAAGCATCCAGTGTCGATTCGATTAACTCCTTCTTAGAGGAGCGATATTCTTCCTGGGACAGATTCGCCCAGTCTTCGTAGTTTGCATTTGTAGATGACACAATCGAGTACATATCAGAGCCCGGCCTCGTTTCGGGGTAATAGATAGAGAACGTCCTGCTGGTTATATTCCTGCTGCGAAGTTTTACGGAATCAAACTTCTCTGCCACCGATGTGAAAAGTAAATCACCTATGTAATCGAATTTTTCACCTTTTTTAATACCTATGTAAACCTGGCAACTACTGTTGTTCAGGCGTACCTTTCTTGCCTTTTCAATAAAGCTCTCGGAGAAATGCTCATCACCAACTAGTTTATGAACGGTTGATTTCAGATTGCCGTTAGATACAACAGCTTTACATTTTATCGCTTTCCCATCTGCCACGACTCCAGCAACCTTCTTCCCCTCAACGATAATTCTTTCCACCGGGCACTTGGTCATAATATCCACGCCATTTTTAATAAGTTCAGCCTGCATCTTCTCAATGAATTTGTCTGTCCCGCCCCGGACAGTATAAACGCCTTTGCTCATGAAATTGGAAAACACAATCCCATAGGTTATTGCAGGGTCATCTAGGGTCGAGCCGTTCGCATAAGCTATTGGTTCCATTAGCATTCGGACAACATCGTCATGACCAGGAAAGAACTTCTCGAAAAGCTCCCTGGTGGTCATGGTCTGGTCATCGTAGAAATTCATGTCTCTGGCTGTATTGAAAAACGCTTCAATATTCTCTCGGGGTATTTTGAATCTCTCCTGGAGAATGCGGGTGAAGTCCTCCCTGTCAAAAGTCGTGGTGAAGGAGAACTGAGGATTGTCGAATCTTATTCCCTTGAGCTGAACAATCATATCTGCAATCTCTGGCGTCCAGTATTTACGGCAGGTTTTAATCATGCCGACAGGAAATCCATGCAAGGAGACATCGAAGATATGACCTCCCTTGCGCTTGAACCAGGCAGCCAATCCACCGAGTTGATGGTGCTGCTCCAGAAGTAGAACCGAATGACCGTTCCTGGCCAGCATATTGGAACAAGTCAGCCCCGCCAATCCGCTACCGATGACTATGACATCGTACTTAGGCTTTATATCCTTCAACTTATCGCTCACCATTAACCCCTTATGTCCTTATCCTTTTTGTAGAATGTGAAGATTCGCCATAGATATGCCACTTAGCATTGCTCCCACGATTCCCAAGAATCCCTGGTCTGTACCACAGATAAACAGGTTCTTTAAATGGGTTCTCCCTGTCTTGATTTTGTTTGGGGTCCCGTACACTGCGCCATTTAGATGACCAGTATATTTATAAATTGTTTTAGGAGTAAATATATCAGAATAAGCGATTGAATCACGAAAATCTGGCACGAATTTTACTACCTCTTTAAGCGTGGTTTCAAGCCAGGCGGCTTTTTGCGCTGTATACTCAGCTTTATCCAGATTATTCCAGAGATCGAAATTAGCCATGTTGGTTACTCTGATTATAGCTTCAGACAATGGACTTTCGAACTGAAAATTGTTGGGGCAGCATATAACGCCACTCGAGACATCAACCAATTTGTCCGGTTTTCTATAGTTGAATTTGTCAGAGTTATTATAAAAGGTAATTGTTGTGTTGTAACCCATCTCAGCGAGCTCTTTATCCAGAACCATGATAAACTCTACGAATGAAAGCCGCCCAACATCATATTTAAACACAGCAGGGTCATAATCGGATAAAAGCCTCATCGTTTCAACATAACCAGCCGATGATATTACATTATCGGATCTGAGCACTTCACCATTATCGAGCACTATTGATTCAACCCTGCCGTTAGCGACTTGAATACTCTTCACCCCGCATTTCAGCCTCAATTCGCCACCACTGCCCTCATATTGCTTGACTAATATATTGAGAATATGCCGGACCCCATCTTGTGGCCTGGCGAAGCCCTCGCATAAGATACTATTAAACATGATAACGAACTGCCCGAATTCCATGTCGTTTTCCTGGGCATTACCGTAAAACATGAGAGGACAAAAGAGCATATCGATGAGGAGCGGGTCGGAGATAATCGAACTTATGACGTCGCGAGCCGATAGCGGTTTCGCCTCCAGAGCCAAGGCATCATATTCAGAGATGGCCTTGAGCAGCTTTCGAAAATTGTCAGCTTGCGCTGGGAAATTCTCGGACACTTCCTGGATAAAAAAGTTCAAGTCGTTATTGAACCTGAGTGTTTTCCCAGGGAATTTGACTACCGATATACGCTGCTGGCAGAGAGCGAAATCTTCAGCTTGCAGCTTGAGCTGTCGCAGCAACTTCGGCAGTGGTGTTGATTTAGTCCCCCTGGGTACATAATTGGTCATGGCATGGAGGCCAACATCAAATTTATGCCCGTCTCGGCTATAAAATGAATTCAGTCCCCCGACACGATGGTGTTTTTCCAGGATGCAGACCTTTTTACCATAGTAGGCTAATCTAATGCCGGCGGCGAGACCTGACATCCCTGCGCCTATAATGAGGACATCGTAACTCATAGCCATGCCCTAAAGATAACTTTCTCCCCTTTTCTCAAGGGGAGAAAGTGCCGTGCATCTTCGATTCTTCGGTTGAATGAGGTGAGACGATGTATCCGGGTTCTCTAGCACCTATCGATCAGAACTGTTTCATCAGCGGCTCTAGATAAGCCACAGAGCCATCCAGAGTCGACAACTTCATATAATCTTCTTCCGGCACCTTGATACCGTAGCGTTTCCGCAACTCCATCATGATGTCCAGAAAATCCATCGAGTCCATTTCAATTTGGTCTCGTATGCGGACATCACCTTTGAGATTACTCAGGTCTTCATCTGGAACAATCTGATGAATAACCTCTAAGATCATGGCTCGAATGTCTTGTGCTTTCATAAGTTCCCCTCTAATACACTGGATGGAATAGTTCCTTTGTGTTCATTCTTCGTATCTTTTAACGATAAGGGCGGAATTGATGCCCAACATACCGAAGGAGTTATCCAGAATATAGTCAACTTTGTCGACTTTTCTGGGCTCGCCTATCACAAGGTTTTTAAAAGCGCAGTCGGGGTCTAAGTCATCTACATTGATCGTCTGGTGAACGATATTATCCTCGAATGATGGCAGATTACCCGCTAATTCCAAAGCACCGGCAGCACCCATGGTGTGACCGATAAAACTTTTAGTGTTGTTTATATATATTTCGGTATCATCCCCAAAGGCACCTCTGATCGCCTGACATTCAGCCTTGTCCCCTTCACGGGTCCCGGTTGCGTGAGTATTAATAATATCTACTTCGCCTGGTGAGATGCCTGCTTTCTTAAGAGCAAGCCTCATACATTCAGCTTGTCTCTGCGGGTTTGGCAGAATAAAATCGGATGCATCCGAGTTGATAGCATATCCAACGACCTCGCCGTAAATCCGCGCGCCTCTTTCAAGAGCAGCGCTTAACTTTTCCAGAACACAAATGCAACCACCCTCGGAGACAACAATACCGTTTCTCTTCTTATCAAAAGGTCGGCAGGCCTTCTGAGGGTCGGGATGGCTTGCTAACGCTCCTTCATTCTTAAACGCAGCGAAAACCCCGAATGTATTAGGTGTCTCTGAAACCCCGCCAGTCAAGGCTAAATCTACTTCACCCAGCAGGAGCATTTGTAAACCTTGTATAATTCCAATACTGCCAGCAGCGCAAGCGGCTCCCAATGTGTAGTGTGGCCCCGTAATCCCCATATTCAAGGTGATTTCGCCGGCTGGATTATTGGCAACAGTTCTGGGGTTATGGTGGTGGGACCAAAAATCTACATTGTAGTCAAATTGCTTGATGTTATAGACCTCATGCTCTGTTTCCACGTTACCATGCTCGGTAACGCCGAGATAAATGCCAATTCTCGATTTATCAACAGAGGCAAGATCCAGTTTAGAATCAGCTATTGCTTCATTAGCACAATAGATTGCGATAGAACCTGCCCGCGTTCCGCGACGAACTTCTTTTTTTTTCTGATACTTCAGAGGATCAAAATGGCAAATGCCCGCTATGACCTCACCCATATAGTGGGTCTCGATCTTCCCTACCCCAGATTTACCAGCGAGCAAGTTCTGTCGAAATTCTGTGAGATTGTTCCCGTTTGGTGCAGTCAGACCGATTCCCGTAATAACAATTCGCGTTTCATCGTTCATCTTAGCCGCTATATCATGCCCTATATCATCTCCTTGAGCTACCACTCCATGCCCAGCATGATGCAGGCCAAGCCGCTACCTGCCGCCATCATCACCACTTTATCCCCGGCCTTAACATGCCCCTCCTCGATCCCTATGGCAAACGATATGGGCAGAGAACAAGACCCGATGTTACCCAGGTATTCCACTGTGGAAAAGCCTCTCGATTCATCCAGACCCAAGGTGCGGAACAGCATCTCCTGATGGACAACGCTGACCTGATGGTTAAAAATCTTGTCCACCGTCCCATTGTGCCATCCCAGCTCTTTCTCGAAAGCCTTCCATGTCTCAGTCGCCAATCCCAAGCCATTTTTTAAAATTCCTTCAAAGTTCGCATGCATGCTAGGGTAACTATCTTCGTCAAAGAAGCAGGTGTCATTGTCTACACGGCAGAGGCCATTGTGCTGCGAAGCAGCTCGTACCACGCCACCTACAAGTCTATGGCCCGATTTCGATAAAGACGAGTGAGTTAACACTGCTGCTACGGCTCCAGAACCCATAGTAAGAGAAGCAAAACCCTGTTTGAGCTTGGCCCGATTAATATCCGGGTCCTTCAGGAGCGAGTCAATTGTTGCTTCAGCAAGACGCCTGCTGCTCTCGCTGCCAACCACAATCCCCGCTTTTACTTGACCCAATTCGATCATATTCGCCAGCGTTACCATACCATTGATGAAACCCAAACACGCGTTTGAGATATCAAAAATAACGGCTGTGGGCGGAAGGCCTAAAGAATCATGGACTACAAAAGCCGTCGCTGGCTCGAGAAAATCACGACTCACAGAGGTACTAAGAAGACATTCGAGCTGATTTTTATCAATTCCCGACTTAGCAATAGCCTTTTCCGCCGCTTTGGTACTGAACTTACTCGGTGGCGTATTCTCATCCCAGAATCGACGTTCACGAATGCCAGTCATCAACTCCAAACGCCCGTAATTTCGGTTCACCTTCTCATAGACCGGGGCCAGCCTCTCTTCCAAGCTAAGAGAGGTAACAATGATTTCTGGTAATTCGTACCCGAATGCCTCTATACAAACCTTCTTATACAACATCTCAATTCATCCTAACGAAAGCTCTCCCACGCTACCGAACCATAAACGGAATCGAGAGCAGAAAGCGCGGAGCTTTCTATTTCCACTACAGCTTACAAGATATCTGACGTCAGGCCACAATCTCAGAAGCGAGTCGGCCTAAAATTGTATCAATCTCCTGCGTTGGCAGTCTTGCCCTCTTTTACTAGCAATGTCGGGATGCTGAACTTAGTCTTGAGATTTGACCATTTCTCAGCGGACTCCGCAGGTATTATCCTGTCCGGGATATACTTACCTATTCCCGCAATAACCGAGGAGACTTTTCTCGAACTGGCTACAGTGTCTGGTACGTACTCATCTGCTACGTTGAGAAGGGAGGCACGCAACTTCGAAGAAATATGTTTCTCTATCTTGTCCATAATGGCATCGATTGTCCTGGGTGAAGCACGTTTATCTACGGCATTTATCAGAAGAAGCAGCAATCTATCAGGTACGTATTTCTCTATTACTTTTGCATCGAGCGAAAGTACCTTCTGCGAGACAAATTTAGCCGGTGGTTCAAGGATAGACCTTTTTGCCTTTGACGGCATTTCTACACCTCCCGCGCTAATTTGGCCTGTATTGATACTTAATAATACCCCTTTTAAATATAAATATCACACTTTAGGGCATGTTTGTCAAGGGCGGATGCCTTTACCGCCCTTAACTTTTCCTCCCTTCATTGTCCTGCATCTCAATATTTCAAGCAATCGGGACAAGCTACCTAACCGCTACAGACATATCTTTCGTAATAAGACTTCACCTGGTGCACAAAGGCCTCTATCCTAGTTTTTTCGTTGGTTGGTTTCAATCCCTCATATGTCATGGTAATCATGGGTATCTGGTTGTGCTCCCTCTGTACCTTTTTGTATATAGCAGTTGCCAAAGTCCCGTAGAGACAATTAAGTACAATGAGGTTAGCTATACCGCTGCAACCCCCAATCGCATAGTTCTTCGCTTTAGATAAGTTCACGGTTATTACAGGGTCTATAGCATCCGTGGCATAAGGAGCCGCAGCTTCCATCCTCTCTGCCACCTTGGGCACCCTGCACACCTCATAGATGTCGTCACCCAGCATCCCCTCAATTCTGCGTTTCCAGCCCATGAACCATAGCCTTCTAATATAGTAATAGAGAGCGGCAAGATATTCTCCTCTGTCAAAGTGAATGCTGGGATATGCCTCATTAAAATACACCAGGTAATCCGTGGTGCTAGGTCCGTACCTCACTTCTGCTCCCAATGACTCCAGCACTCTAATTATGTCATTATTGGCCCATGAGTTCATGCAGCTATAAAACTCGCCGACAATTCCTATTACTGGCCTGCTCTCTTTCTTTGTCGGGATCGCATCCATCGCAGCTATAGACTTTTTCAAAGCCTCATCGAAACCACCCTTGACGATACCGGCAGATATGTCCTGGATCGCCTTTTCGTAAACCCTCTCACTTTCGCCCTTATTTAACTCATAGGGACGAGTATGAAGCAACTTCTTTAATAAGACATCCGTGGCCAGCCAGCCCTTCCAGATAGACTTGGCCCAGTTAATGCCAAACATCCGACTTGCATCATCGTGGCGGATAGAGGTGATAGGAGCAATTACGGGCACACGGCTTAAACCTAATCTCTTAAGAACCAGTTTCTGTGATAAGCCGTATTGGCTCATACGGCAGGAACCATCGAAGTTCAACGTCACAAATGCCGAGCTATCAGGATCAAAGTCGTTAGACTGCGCCTTCTTGACCAAATCCCCCGTAGTAACCAGATATGGATGACACTCTCTGGCAGAAGCATATTTTCTTCCCAGCTCTTCGGATTGTTCGTCAGGCATCGGTAACACTCTAGCGTCTATGCCCACCGACTGGAAGGCAGCGGCCCAAATATTAGAGTGCCCAGAAGCATTGTAAATATAAAATATCTTCTCCAACTCCTTTATCTTTTTCGACGGCTTGAAGATACTTATTAGTCCACGGGAGCCCACCACACTCATATCTTCAACAGCTTCTTCAGGCGCTTTGGCTCTCGGTCTATTAATGGTATCCAGGAAAGCCTCGATCCTGGTTACCATTCCAGCATCACCGCTATGTTCATCAACCTCGAGAGCCAGATACGGGTCTTCGCCCATTGTATCCTCAAGATATTTGGCAAAAAAGGCATCCGGGCCACAGCCATAATTGGTGATCATTATGGGATTAAGATTTTTACTGGCCTTCGCCATCAGGGCTGATCTCAAAAGATTCTGTTCGTTCTTCCAGACCAAGTTTGAATAGTGAGCAGGTAACTCTACGGTATCCAGAGGCAGCAGGTCATAAGGTATGGCTATTACTCCCAACTTTCGCAGCTTTTTAGAGATATTCAGATTCAACCCCGTGTCATGAATGTTATAAGGTTTGCCTATCACTACTATTGCTTGCTTATCCCCACTGAGGCTATCCAGTATCTCTTTGCCTCTCTTCAGCCGCATCCTCTCAAACTCTTCCTGTGATTTAAGCGCCAGGGCTATAGCTGAGGCGATATCCTTCTTCGCCTTACCAAACCCTTTGCCTATCTCCATCATCTGCGTCTCTAGATTTCTCTTTTCTTTTTCCATAAATAGAGTAGGACTCATGATTTTGACCCGGTTTTCAAAGGCGGCTTTCAGTATAAAGGGGATAGCCTGAATATAGGGGCAGTTGTAGCTCCTATTTACATCATCCCTATCCTTCTCAAGATCGATTACGCAGGGCACGAATATACTGTCGACACCCTTCTCTATGAGATTGACCATATGCCCATAGGCAATCTTTACCGGGTAACATGTTTCGGCCAAGACTTCTTGAAGCCCCCCATGAATGAGTCTACTATTAGTTTTGTCGGAGAGCATCACCCTAAGCCTGAGTTCCCTAAAAAATGTTGCCCAGAGAGGAAATTGCTCGAAGAACATGAGTATCCTGGGAATCCCGATTACAGGAGAACCCTTATCAAACTCATCCTCCTTATAGAAGCGCATGAACATCTCTTCTCGCTCTTTGAAAAGATCGGGCAACCCCTTAGCAGCACTCTCTCCCCGTTGAATGTCGTATCTATCGCAGATGCCGCCGTAGAACGATTCCTTTTTACCACCTATCAACACCCTCCTTACATCACAGTGATTCGGACAATGTTGACACTCAAATGTCTTTACTTGATATGTTCGATTCCGTAGATCAAAGCCTGCGAAATTGCTTTTCGGCTGGTTCCCGTTTCCTCTCTCCCGCGCAATCAGGGCAGCGCCTATAGCACCGGTCACATTGTGATGCTCAGGTATAACAACTTGTTTACCCAGAATGTTTTCAAAGGCCGCAGCCACACTCTTGTTTGATGCTACCCCACCTTGAAAATATATCCTATTACCAATCCTCTTATTTCCTATAACCTTTTCTATGTAATTATTGGCTACTGAATATGAAAGGCCAGCGACCAGGTCGACCTTGGGCAAGCCCACCTGTTGATGATGTATTAAATCAGACTCCATAAAAACAGTGCACCGTGTGCCCAAATCAGCGGGTTTCTTTGAGTTAAAAGCGAGCCCGCTGAACTCCTCAATCTTTATACCAAGTCGAGCGGCCTGTTCTTGAAGGAATGAGCCGGTCCCTGCAGCGCAGACCTTGTTCATCTCGAAGTCTACAACCACCCCGTTCTTTAAGCGGATGAATTTTGAATCCTGGCCCCCTATTTCAAATATGGTGTCGACGGTATTGTCGATTTCTATAGTAGCTCTGGCCTGCGCCGTAATCTCATTGATTACCACATCAGCCCCAACGAAATCGCCCACGAAATAGCGGCCGCTGCCGGTGACCCCCACCCCTTGAACCTCCACGAGGTCTTCTATATCTTTAGCTATATCTAAAAGACCTTGCTTGACCGACTCAATTGGCTCGCCTTCGGTCATCAGGTATCTCTTACGCAACAGCCTCTTATCTTTATCTAAAATGACTATGTTAGTGCTCGCTGCGCCTACGTCGATTCCCAGATATACCTTTTCTTTCTGTCTCTCAGGGCTTTGGATATCGTCGGGAATAGGCTTAAGTCCATCACCACTCCAGATCAATCTCTTCAAATAGCCTTGCTTCGACTCACTGGCTGTCTTAGCTATGTATTGCCTCAAATCATCTATCGCTTTGCGGAGTTCAAGAGGAGCATCAACACCCTTTTCCAGAGCCATGATTGCCGAGCCGAGAGCGCCCATGACGAGGAAATGCTCAGGGATAATCAATTCCCCGGGCTGCAAGCCGAGTAAAGCCTCAAAGGCTTTGACCACGCCTTGATTTGCTGCCACGCCACCCTGAAATGCTATGGGTTTGTTGAATTTTCTGCCTTTGCCCAGGTTACTTATATAGTTCCTGGCCAGGGCATAGCAGAGCCCGGCTACTATATCCTCTTTGGGTGTACCCTCCTGCTGCAGATGGACCATGTCCGATTTGGCGAAGACGCTGCATCTGCCGGCCACCGTAGCGGGCCTTGTGGATTTCACCGCCAGAGCGCCGAACTCTTTATCGATAGAAATCCCCAGGCGATATGCCTGCTGGTCGAGAAAGGAGCCAGTCCCTGCGGCACATATCTCATTGAGGGCATGATCGATAATGACCGGCTTCCCCTTTTTCTCATCGAAATCCAGGAAAATCAGCTTCGAGTCTTGTCCCCCAATCTCGATAACCGTCCTGACTTCTGGACGGTAATGAGTAACAGCCCTCGCCTGAGTGATAATCTCGTTTTCTTTATCTACATGCAGGATATCGGCAACCAGGTCGCGTCCGCTTCCGGTAGCCACTACGCCGCTCACACGGGGGAAATCTCCAGCAAGCCTGTTAAGAGCCTCAAGCAATACGGGGACGGGCTGCCCCTTAGTACGCTCGTACACGCTGGCAAGCAAGCGGACCTGTTCGTCGATGATAGCTATATTCAGGCTCACCGACCCAACGTCTATTCCCATATAGAGTTTGTCTCGGTCCGCCATTTTGCCCCTCTAGACTAACCCGTTGCCAGCTACGCTTCTACTCACTATCGCCGTGCACGTAACTGAAGTAAGCACTAATCGCTTCCAGGGGTTCAGCAGGAATAGGCGTAAGCTTGCCTATACTCAAGACACAGATATATATTTTCGCTGTCTTCTCCAGCATCTCACAATTCGTGAAAGCTTCCCGCATGTCTCTGCCTACACAGACCGCACCGTGATTTGCCAAAAGAACCGCATTCCTCGGCCCCAGAGCAGCAAGCGCATTCTTGACCAGGTCTCCGCTGCCGGAGATGGCATACTCGGCTACTTTTATACCGCCGCCGAGATAGGTGACCTGGTCTTCAATGATTGAGGGTATATCCATGCCGGAAACTGCAAAGGCACTGCTGAGAACAGGGTGGCTGTGGATGACAGCGTTCACCTTTTTGCGGGCCTTATAGACCCCTATATGTAACATTATCTCGACAGAAGGGCTGATCTCTCCTTCAACGCGCTGCCCATCGAAATCAACGACTGCTATATCGTCCACACCGATTGAGTCATAGTAGCGTGAGGTGGGAGTTATAGCCATCAATCCCTTACCACCGGGCTCTGCAAGGCGCATGCTCACATTTCCGGCTGTGCCCACTACAAAGCCTTTTTCAGACATTCTTCGGGCGGCATCGAGCACCGCCTTTCTCTCTGAAACCCACTTGCTCATTCTATCTCCTCGCTGAAGCCTTCTATCCACCTATTGTGAGTAGGAAGGCTGCATTCGTCTTCTAAAGGGAACTCCATCAGGCTCAGCACCTGCCGAGCCTCTCAGAGAGAAGAGGCCAATCTCAGCAGGTACAGAAAAAAGTTGAAGAAAATATCATCCCGCCACCCCGCTAGATTCTATATTATATCATAGATTCGCGTCACTATAAACTTGAATCTGTAATGCATGGCTATGTTTAGAGGCGACCCCGAAGGGTCGCCTCTAAAGAAGATACAGAAGCAGAACCTAGTTTTTTTAACGCGAGCGGGCTGGCACCGCAAACCCGTTTTCAGCAATTACCTGCTTGTACCAGAGAGCACTGTCCTTAAGAATTCGCTTCTGGTTACCATAATCCACCCAGACAATACCAAAGCGCTGCGTGTAGCCAAAGTTCCATTCGAAGTTGTCCATCAACGACCAAACAAAATAGCCCGCCAGGGGCACACCACATTCCATGGCTCGATGGGCAGCCACAAGATGGTCACGTAGATATCTCAGCCGCCTTCGATCCCGCACGCGTCCCTTCCTGTCAGGAGCATCAGAGTAACTAGCACCATTTTCAGTGATGTATATCTTTAGAATCTGATACTCAAAATACAACCGATTCAACAGGTGGCGAAGACCATCTGGATAAACCATCACGCCGATATCGGTGTACTCGTATTCGGGCCCGTGGTAGAGCAGCGTCATAGGCTCGTTCTCGTTTTCCGGGGTGACTTCGCTGCGCAGTATCACAGGAGAGTAATAGTTAACGCCCAGGAAATCTGTATGTGTGGCGATAGCTTCGAAATCGCCTGGCTTGACGAAATTCAGGCCGTCCGCCGGCAGATGGCCGGCTTCAATGTGCTCAGCCACTATATCGGCGGGATAGCGGCGACCATACAACGGATCGAGAAACCAGCGATTGAATGAGCCATCCAGCCTGCGAAAAACCGGGGGAACGCCAGTATTCGAGGGGCCGGGCACAAGCGGAAACAGGATGAGAGTAATGCCAACTTCAGCGTCAGGGCTGTTGCGGCGCAGCACAGGAACAGCCCAACCATGGGAAAGCAGCAGATGATGGCTGACCTTGGGCACCATAGGAAGGTCATTCAATCCCGGTGCGTGCATGCCAACTCGATGGCCCATAATTGCTGTCGACCACGGCTCGTTATGGGTAATCCAGTGCTTTACGCGGTCTCCCAGTTTGCGACTGACGACATCAGCATAGTCCACAAAGGCCTCGGCAGTAGAGCGTTCAGCCCAGCCACCCTTATCTTGCAGGCTCTGGGGCAAGTCCCAGTGGTATAAAGTCACGAAAGGCTCAATTCCTGCCTTAAGCAGGCTATCCACCAGACGACTATAGAAATCCAGCCCTTTCCGATTCACCCTTCCCCGTCCGGCCGGCAAGACGCGAGTCCAGGATATGGAGAAGCGATAGGCCTTGAGCCCCAGTTCTTTCATCAGCGCTACATCTTCGCGCCAGCGATGGTAATGGTCGCAGGCCACATCGCCGGTGCTGCCATCGTGAATTTTGCCGGGGGTATGGGTAAAGCGGTCCCAAATCGATTCCCCTGTACCATCTTCGTTCCAGGCACCCTCAACCTGGTAGGCAGATGTAGCTACACCCCAAATGAAACCTTCCGGGAAAATAAAGCGTCGAGAGGACATTCAGTCTCCTTATGACTTGGGCTGCTACTTCTTCTTACCGCTCTTTTCGCTATTGTATATATCCTCAGCCTCTTTAGGAGTAGCGTTGCTGTGGATGATGGCTCGCAGGGCTTTAATCATAGCCACAGGATGCTCGTCCTGCCAGACGTTCCTTCCCAGGTTCACTCCCACCGCACCCTTCTGCATACCGTCACAGACGAAATCGAAGACCTGGCGCTGGGTGTCTACCTTCGGTCCGCCCGCCATAACCACCGGCACGGGACAGCCTTTTGTCACCTTGTCGAAATTATCACACCAGTATGTTTTCACCACACGTGCTCCCAGCTCCGCTGCAATACGGCTGGCTAAGGCAAGATAGCGCGCATCCCGCTTTTCCAGCTCCTTGCCAACCGCGGTCACAGCCATCACAGGAATACCGTATCTCTCGCCATCATCGACAAGCTTAGACAGATTCAATAGCGATTCTTTCTCGTAGTCAGTGCCCACAAAGATAGATATACCCACCGCCGCCACGTTGAGGCGGATAGCCTCTTCCATGGAGGTTGTGATACCCTCGTTGGCCAGGTCCTTGCCCACCATGCTGGCGCCGCCAGACACTCTAAGAATGATCGGCTTCGCTTTGTCGGGGTCCACCGACGAGCGCAGGACACCCCTGGTGATAAATACGGCGTCGGCATAGGGAAGAAGAGGCTCCAGCGTCTTACGAGGCTCTTCCAGTTTTCGGGTAGGCCCCTGAAAATACCCGTGGTCAACGGGCAAAAACAAACAATGGCCGTCAGATTGGATGAGCTGGGCCATGCGGTTTGCCATTCCCCATTCCATATTAGAAATCCTCCTCATTTCGCTGGTCTTAGTCTACGGATGCAGCTCTGGTTAGTCAAGAAGCGTTAGGCTGCAACCATTTGCCGAATTACTCCGATAACCTTCCCTTGAACTTCTACGTTCTTCGGGTTGGCATAGATGGGTTTCATTTGTGAGTTAGCAGGCTGGAGACGGATTCGGCTAGGCTCACGGTAGAGCTTCTTCAGGGTTGTCTCACTCTCTGACTTGAGCCAGGCGGCAACCATCTCGCCGTTATCGGCGGTCTGGGCCTGCTGCATAAGTACGATATCACCATCGCTGATAAGTGCGTCAACCATCGAGTTGCCCTTCACTTTCAAGGCATAAACATTGCTCTTGCCTTTCACAAGCTCGCTGCTGACCTCCACAGTATCAATCGGCTCCATCTCCCAGGTATCCGATGTCGGAACCGGGATTGGCTCGCCAGCAGCGATATAACCCAGTATGGGCACACGCACTAGGCGCTTTTGCGACCTGTCCATAAGCTCGATGCCCCTCGATACCTCGCGGTCGCGGCGTATGTAGCCCTCCTTCTCCAGTATCTTCAGATTATAGTCCACCACCGAGGTCGAGCTAATGCCACACGCTTTCACTATATCCCTGATAGTGGGAGGATAGTCTTTCTCTTCCCGAAAGCGCCGCAAAAAAGCGAGGATTTGTTTCTGTTTTGTGGAGAGAGTCTTCATACCTCACCTCTCATTCATTATCGAACTCTTGTTCTACTGAAGCAAAGCTTATCACGGCAGATTCGGGATGTCAAGACCGTCTGTTGAGATGGTTTGCAAACACTATTATTAGCCCTGATCATTCTTAGATAATAGACTATTACAATACAAAATGAAGAAGCCGCTCAAATGAGCGGCTTCAAGTTAAGACAAAGGGAAGCCTCAGATGGCCTTGCCAGAAGCAATTATTTTGAGGGAGACGGGAATGCAGCGTTGAACTTCTTTATCAGGCGCGATTTACGGCGGGCGGCGTTATTAGGATGGATAACGCGCTTATGCGCTGCTTTATCCAAAGCAACCGACGCTTGCTCAACAGCCGCCTTGGCAGGTTCGAGTTCCTTGCCTGAGATAAGCTCCTCAGCCTTGTCAATATAGGTCTTTACCGAGCTCTTAATAGTACGGTTGCGTCTTCGTTCCTCGCTTTGAACGTGTATCATCTTCTTTGCTGATCTTGTATGTGCCACTCCTCAACCTCCGATGAGAAATATTACACTATCCTGTGGATTTTGTCTACAGGGTGAAGTATAATCGCATCACTATTTGCCGAAAATGAGGTAATTATGTCAATCCAGGAGAAAATGGCGAATATACTTCCCCATACCGCGGGAGTGAACAAAAGGGGGCACCTCACTATCGGGGGCTGCGATGCAGCGAAACTCGCTGTTAAGTTCGACACACCGCTCTATATTTTCGATGAAGCCACTTTGCGCGGAACCTGCGCTGAGTTCTACAAGGAGTTCGGCCGCCGCTACGCTGATACCCTGGTAATCTACGCCGCCAAGGCGTTCCTCAACCGGGCTTTGGCACGCATATTTAAGCAAGAGGGCTTGGGGCTGGATGTGGTCTCCGGAGGCGAGCTGAGCATCGCCAGGTCAGCCGATTTCCCCATGGACAAGGTCTTCTTCCACGGCAACAATAAGCTCCGTGAGGAGATAGAATTAGCGATAGGCTGGGGTGTTGGCCGCATTGTCGTGGATAATCTCCGCGAGCTTGCCCTTGTCAACCAGATCGCCAAAAAGGCAGGGATTACTCAGGACATCCTGCTGCGGCTCACCCCCGGCATAGATGCCCATACCCATGAATACATTACCACCGGCGTCATAGACAGCAAGTTCGGCTTGCCCATCGCCACGGGACAGGCTGAGGAAGCCCTAGTGGAGGCGTTGTCAGCGTCCAACCTCAGACTCATTGGATTGCATGTGCACTTGGGCTCGCTCATCTTCTCCGCCGAGCCTTACCGCAGAGCGATAGAGATAGTATTCGGGTTCGCCGCCGACATGAGAGAGAGGCACGGTTTTAACCTGTGCGAGTTCAGTCCGGGTGGGGGGTTCGCCGTTCAATATACTCAGGATACCCCAGCTCCGGATATTGCCCACTTCGCTCAGGCTATTTGCGGCACGATTAGGTCTAAGAGCAAGGAGTTTGGGCTGAAGCCGCCGAGGCTCATAGTGGAGCCGGGACGGGCGATTGTAGGCCGCGCCGGCGTAGCCATTTACCGGGTGGGCGCGATCAAAGATATACCCGGGGTGCGCAAGTACATAGCCGTTGATGGCGGGATGGCAGATAATGTTCGGCCAGCCCTATATGGCTCGAGATATGAAGCAATTGTCGCCAACAAGGTTAACCAGAAAGTGCTTGAGAGAGTTAACATCGTAGGCAAGTTCTGCGAATCAGGCGATGTTCTGGTCAAGGACGCAGTGATACCAAGAGTCATCCCTGGCGACATAATAGCGATTCCGGTATCCGGCGCTTACTGTCTATCCTTGGCTTCTAACTACAATGCCTCGCTGAAGCCAGCCATTATCCTAGTTAAGGACAGCAAGGCTCGCCTCATTCGCCGCCGAGAGAGCTACGACGACCTGTTGCGCCGCGACGCTGGCTGATTCTAACAGACACCAGAAGGTCGCAGGAGCAGCCACTCCTGCGACCTTACGCTGTTCCTGCCTCCGCAGGAATTCAAAAAGGGTCGCTTCTTACCTGATCCGATGCAGAAAGGGCTGACGCTCGCCAATCATCGCCAGGTCAAGCGTCTCGTCCTGTCTAACTGCCGGCTTTTTCCTTTTCTCAGAGAAGTCCGTAGCTATCAGTGTGATCTTCACCATGCGGTCCATCAACGGGTCAGCACCGAAGCCGAAGATTATCTGTGCTTCCGGATCCGCCACACGCTTGATAATATTAGCTGCCTCATTTATCTCGGCCAGTGTAAGGTCATTGCCGATGATGTTGTACAGTATCCTCTTCGCTTTATCTATGGAGAAATCGAATACTGGAGCAGCGATGGCTGACCTGGCAGCATCCGCAGCCCGTGTCGGCCCGCCACCACGCCCCACCGCTATCCAGCCGAGACCAGCCCCTCTCATGATAGTTTTGACATCATTGAAATCGAGATTTATATGCCCTACAGTCGTCACAACTTCATGAATACCCTGAACGCTTTGGCGCAGGACTTCATCAACCATCTTGAACGCCGTCTCGATTGATACATTCATATCGCACATGCTGAGAAGGCGGTCGTTGCAGATAACGACTATGGTATCCACCTTTTCCTTGAGCATCGCAATGCCTTCCTCAGCTACTTTCGCCCGCTGCGAGCCTTCGAAGCTGAATGGCCTTGTTACCACAGCAACAGTGAGGATACCGAGCTCCTTGGCAATCTCAGCTACGACCGGTGCTGCGCCGGTGCCGGTGCCACCGCCCATGCCAGCAGTTATGAACAATATATCGGCACCCTGAACAGCTTTAGTTATCTCATCGCGGCTTTCCTGAGCAGCCATTATACCCAGCTTGTGGTCACCCCCTACGCCCAGTCCCCTAGTCAATTTATCCCCGATGCGGAGACGTACCAGTGCCACAGACCGCGACAAGGCATGAGCATCGGTGTTTACCGCAATGAATTCGACGCCCTCCATTTTCTGCCCGACCATGTTATCCACAGCGTTGGAACCGCCCCCACCCAATCCAATGACCTTGATCCGCGTTGAGTTCCCAACGCTAGCTTCTGATGTATCAACTGATTTTTCCCCAGCAGTCTCTGTAACCATAGTTCCCCCTTCTAAAGGGCTAAATTCGCTCAGCAACCCTCATCCTAGCACTGCGACTTCTCGGATTAGCCTGTATTTCTTTTGATGAGGGCCTGACAACCTTCTTGGTTACCAGTTTGAGATTAGGTTTATGCCCGCAGACACAGACGGGCACCGAAGGAGGACAAAGGCATCCTTGCGACTCACGGCGGAAGAACTCCTTAACCGTTCGGTCTTCCAGTGAGTGAAAGCTGATGACTATTAATCTGCCGCCGGTCCCCAGCAGATTCAGCGACTGTGCCAGCGCAAGCTGTAGATTTTCTAGCTCCTCGTTTACCACGATACGCAACGCCTGAAAAGTTTTCGTCGCCGGATGAATCCTGCCCCGACTTCCACCTACAGCATCCTGGACCACCCTGGCAAGCTCCAGGGTGGTCCTCAGGGGACGTCTCTCTATGATGCGCCTTGCTACTTGCCTGGCACGGTGCTCTTCGCCATATCTTTCCAAAATCCCGGCCAGTTCTTGCTCAGAGTAGGTATTGACAATGTCCGCTGCGGTAAGAGACTGCCGGGGGCTGAACCTCATGTCCAGCGGGGCGTCTTGTTGAAAGCTGAAGCCGCGGCCTGACGCCTCAAGCTGGAGCGAAGACATGCCGAGATCAAATATAATGCCGTTCACCGGACGGAAGCCATGCCTATTACAAATGTTCTCAAGATACCTGAAGTTCTCGTTAACCAGGATTACATTATTGCCGTAGGACTTGAATCTCTCCTTAGCCACCTTAATTGCCTCGGGGTCAGCATCTATTCCCAGGAGTTGTCCTCCAGGGGAGCCCTCCTCTAAAATCGCTGCAGCATGGCCTCCGCCATTGACTGTGCAATCGATATACCTGCCGCCACGTTGAATCTGGAGCGCTTCGATGCTCTCCTCGAGTAAAACTGGCTCATGGCCATATGCGGCACTCATGGTTAAAGTAATCATGATTACATCTGCACCGCTTCTGCAATGTCAGCGACGTGCTCAGACATAAATTTCTTCTCTGCCACCCAGAGCTTCTTAGACCATATCTGAAGGTGGCTATAGGCACCAACCAAAATCGCCTCCTCGTTGAGCTCAGCATACTGACGTAGAGTCAGCGGTATAATCACCCTCCCCTGACGGTCGAGTTCGAGATCAAAGGCACCAGAGAAAGTAAATCGGGAGATTCTCCTAGGGTTGACCTGTGTGAGAGGCAAAGCAACAAGCTTTTCCGCCACTTTCCCCCACTCCACCGCAGTGTAAACGATAAGGCACCTATCGAAGCCCCGGGAAAGCACCAATCCCTCTCGGAATGCCTCTCTGAACCGAGCCGGTATAGCCAGCCGTCCCTTGTGGTCGATCCTCAGCTCATATTCACCCAGTAGCATAAATTTACTCCACTTTTCGCCACTTTGCACCACTTTTAGCATATCTTCGTTGCCTTGTCAATATGTTTGGGAGGCTTTTCTCAAGAGATAAAGTCAACAATTGACAAGTAAATCGGACTTCAGCCCATTGAGCCTTTTCTCCAACATATGTTATAATTTTGTATTGTGCGGTTATGGACAAGAGATGGGCGGGGGTTCTCAGGTTCATAGGAATCGGGTGGTACATCGCCGCTTGTATTCTCCTCGGTGCTTTGGGAGGACGCTGGATAGGGCAAAAACTGGACGGCCGCAGCAGCGAGGTCATATTCTCCATCCTTGGGTTAATCCTGGGTCTAATAGTGGCCGTTTTCGGAGTGTATCAAATGTTCAGGGCAATAGAGGGTGACAATCAAGACAAAGGCAGAGGAAACAGATAGTGCCTAAATTGGGCGTAAAAAGCAAGCTGGCAATCGGTGGCATTGTTGTTATTTTACTAATTGCCATCGGCAGGTTATTTTTCCCCGTTCCACAACCTGGTCTCGAACTTGCTGCCAATTATAGTGAGCCGTTCTACAAACTAGGGCCCATCTACATCACAAATACTCTAATAACTTCCTGGATCAGCATAATTGTGTTGATAGGTTTTTTCTATCTCGCCACCCGCAAAATGAAACTTGTTCCCAAAGGTCTGCAGAACTTCGCAGAAACGATTATAGAGTTACTGCTTGACTTCGTTGAGGGAGTGGCAGGCAAGAAGAACGGTCGCAGATTCTTCCCCGTAGTAGCTGCCATCTTTTTGTACGTCCTTTTTAACGCGTGGCTTGCCCTATTACCAGTATTTAATTTCATCGGAATAAACCAAATGCAGGCAGATGGCACTACGACATATGTAGCGTTATTGCGTGCTGCTAATACCGACATGAATGTTCCTCTCATGCTGGCCTTGGTTTCATTCCTCAGCGTGGAATATTGGGGAATCACGTCTCTAGGCCTTCGCCATTATCTGGGGAAATTTTTCAGGTTTGAGCAACTGCTCCAGGGATTGGGACAGCTCATTAGGGGCAAGGTCAAGTCTGCTGTAAGCACCTTCCTATACGGTGCCATCGATATCTTTGTCGGCGCTCTTGAACTCCTCAGTGAATTTGTTCGTATCATCAGCTTCACCTTCCGTCTTTTCGGCAACATGACAGCAGGCGAGATATTGCTGCTCATGATGGCTTTTCTTATCCCTTGGATAATCCCTGCAATATTCTATGGGCTTGAGACATTCTTGGGCTTTGTCCAGGCATTCATATTTGCTGGATTAACGCTGGTGTTCGCTACGATGGCGGTTGCAGCGCACGAATCAGAACACCAAAAATCTTAAGAAAGGGGGGTTCAAAATGACTCCAGAAGCAATGAGACTACTGGGTGCGGGACTGGCCATAGGATTGGGTGCCATAGGCCCCGGTATCGGGGTCGGTATCCTGGGTTATGGAGCTATGCAGGCGCTGGGGCGTAACCCTGAAGCCAGAGGCCCAATCTTGACGAATATGATGGTTGCTATTGCATTCACAGAGGCCATATCGATTTACGCGCTGATCGTTGCCATCATCCTGGCCCTGCTTAAGTAGATACATCATAGATAAAACCTAATCATGTGAGATGGCAACTTATCATCTCTTGAGCGGATGGTCCGTAAGATTGGCAGCCATTTCCTAAAGATATGGAAAGGGAGTTACACAATGAGGTACCGTGTCGGCCTTGCCGTTGCGCTTATCGTGTTGTCGCTACTGCTAAGCAGTTGCAGTTCCACGGAGCAACTCGGTATAAACTGGCACGGTCTGCTCGCTCAGTTCTTAAGCTTCGGCATACTGTTGATAGTTCTCACATTTCTCTTTTATAAGTACATCATACCGAAGCTTGAGGAGCGTTCCAATAAAATCAAAGAGAGCATGGACCAGGCTGAGTTCATCAAACAGCAGGTGGCGAAAACCGAGCAGATGGTGCAAGAGCAGTTATCGCAAGCACGCAGGCAAGGGCAGGACCTAGTGGCGCAGGCAGCACAAATTGGGGAGCGACTCAGAGAAGAAGCGCGACAGCAGGCCAGGCAGGATGCTGAGGCCATCGTCGTCAGAACACGCTCCGAAATCCAAGCGGAGAGGGAAGAAGCTATCGCTAAACTGCGCGAGGAATTCGTCGACATAGCAATCCAGGCTGCTGAGAGGGTAATTAATAAAGCCTTAGACAAAGAAACCCACAGGCAGCTTATCCAGGAGACCTTGGAAGAGAGCACCAAACTGAAGGAGGGGAACTAGTGGCTAGAGTCGCTTCTGCCAAGCGACATGCGCAGGCAGTATTCCAAATCGCCCTGGAGAAAAAAGAGGTGGAGAAGTGGCGTTCTGAACTGAAAACCATCGCTGCCACTTTAGGCGATCCCCAGCTCCGGGCGATATTGGAAGACCCTAAAGTCCACCTCAGCGAGAAGGAAAATCTAATTGGCAAGTGCCTGCCAGGAATTAGCCAGCTCGCTTTGAACTTCGTTTATCTTCTGGTAGCGAAACAAAGGTTAAGCATACTGGAACAGATAGTGTCGGAATATGAACGCATGGCAGATGCACATATGGGATTGGAGCATGCTAAGGTGATTACTGCCATACCTGTCGACGAGGAAAGCAAGAAAAAGCTGTCAGAGCGGCTGGCGGCGATAACAGGAAAGAAGATAGTGCTCACCACCGAGGTTGATCCTGCTATCATCGGCGGCTTTGTGGCCCGGGTTGGAGATGAACTTATAGACGGCAGCACGAAGGCAAAGCTTGAAGCTCTCAAGAGGAGACTGATCCGGGCTCCGATATAATTTAATCATTAATACCAGGTCTGATCCGGGCACTCTAAGGAGAGGAAGAGCTCGTTGAAACAGGGTGGAAGGAGTTGTACAGATGGCTCGAGCTGAAGATATAGCTTCAGTTATCAGGCAGCAGATAGAACAATTCGGGACTACAGTTTCTGCAGTTAATGTAGGGTCCGTGGTCGAGGTCGGCGACGGCATCGCCCGAATTCACGGGCTTGCGGGAGCTAAATACAACGAATTACTTGAGTTTCCCAACGGCATAATCGGGCTGGCGCTAAACCTCGAGGAAGACAGCGTCGGCGCAATTATCCTGGGAGACTACTCCAAAATTAAAGAGGGTGACGAGGCTAAATCCACCGGTCGAATTGCAGAAGTACCGGTGGGGGAAGCGCTTATCGGGAGAGTGGTGAACGCGCTGGGACAGCCCATCGATGGCAAGGGGCCTGTCAATTACAGCAAAACATTACCAGTGGAGCGAATCGCCCCCAATGTCGTTACCCGCACTTCAGTGAACACTCCGGTGCAGACGGGCATTAAGGCAATCGACAGCATTATCCCCATCGGCAGAGGTCAGCGAGAGCTTATCATCGGCGACCGCTCAACCGGCAAAACTGCCATCGCTATAGACACGATCATAAACCAGAAAGGCGGCGATCTTGTCTGTATATATGTTGCCATCGGGCAGAAAGCCTCCAAGGTTGCGCAGACCGTAGCAATTTTGGAGAACTACGGCGCTATGGGGCACACCATCGTGGTTTCGGCCAGCGCCTCCGACCCCGCAGCCTTACAATACCTAGCACCCTATGCCGGCTGCGCCATGGGCGAATATTTTATGGAACAAGGTCGCGATGCCCTTATTATCTACGACGACCTTTCCAAGCACGCCTGGGCATACAGGCAGATATCGCTGCTCCTGCGCCGGCCTGCAGGGAGGGAAGCATATCCGGGAGACGTGTTTTACCTCCATTCACGGCTTCTTGAGAGAGCAGCAAAATATGATAAGCAACATGGAGGCGGCTCTCTGACCGCTCTACCTATCATTGAGACCCAGGCTGCCGACTTCTCAGCGTATATCCCAACTAACGTTATCTCCATCACCGACGGACAGATATACCTGGAAACCGACCTGTTCAACGCAGGGATCAGGCCTGCTATGAACGTCGGGCTTTCAGTATCACGTGTTGGAGGTTCCGCACAGACCAAAGCCATGAAAAAGGTGGCAGGCAGGCTACGCATTGACCTCGCGCAGTACCGGGAGATGGCAACTTTTGCCCAGTTCGGCACTGCTGACCTAGACAAAACGACCAGAGCCCAACTCGACCGCGGTCAAAGAATAACTGAGGTGCTGAAGCAGTTGCAATATGTGCCCATGCCGCTTGAGAAGCAGGTTATGATACTTTACGCTGTAACTAACGGATATCTTGATGATACCCCCGTAGATAAAATAAGCTCGCTGGAGGAAGCCTTCCTCCGCTTCATGGAGAGCAATTATCCCGATGTAGGCAAAGCTATCGCTTCGGAGAAGGCACTGAGCGATAAAACCGAGGAGGCACTGAAGAACGCTATCACACAGTTCCTGCAGACTACATCATTTTAGAATGGCAGCCTAAAAATGATTCCGATTCGCATTATTCGTCGCCGCATCCGTTCCATTCGCAGCACGGCCAAAATCACCAAGGCCATGGAGATGATAGCCGCCTCCAAAATGAGACAGGCACAGCTCCGTGTGCTTGCAGCACGGCCTTATTCAGAGAAGATGCGCGAGGTACTGGCTAACCTTGCTGCCCAACCCAGAACAGAAGGTGACAGCCACCCTCTCCTTCAGCATAGAGAAGTGAATCACCTTACAGTAATCCACATCACTGCCGACCGCGGCCTCTGCGGAGGACTTAATGCCAACATCAATCGGAGGACAGCCTCCTTTATTCTGGAGCAGAGTATACCCATTAACCTCATCGCCGTAGGACGCAAGGGCAGAGACTTTATGTCAAGATACGGCCGGGATATCCGTGCCGAGTTCACCCAGCTCGGCGACAAGCCCGCTCTCGTGGATACCACGCCCATCTCACGAGTGGTTATTGATGACTATGCCGGCAAGCTCACCGACGAAATCTACCTGGCTTACACCGAATTCATCACCACCGCCATCCAGAGGCCAGTTTTGTGGAAGCTGTTGCCAATCGAGCCGGCTAAAACACGCCCTGCAGAGAACATAGATTATATCTATGAGCCCTCACCATCAGCGGTTCTGGGAGAGCTGCTGCCACGCTACGTAGAGATGCAGGTTTACCACGCCATACTGGAGTCCATAGCCAGCGAACAATCAGCCAGGATGGTAACCATGCGCAACGCTACCGATAACGCCAATGAAATGATTGATGACCTCACCTTAACCTATAATAAGGCGCGCCAGGAATTAATTACTAAAGAGCTCTTAGATATCGCCGGGGGGATAGTGACACCAACATAAGTAGATACCAGGAGAATATCATGGCAAAAGGTAGAGTGGCCCAAGTAATCGGTACAGTGGTCGATGTAGAGTTTCCTCCAGACCAACTGCCGACCCTGAACAATGCTATCGAAATCCCTCAAAATGGCGGCAAGCTGGTCCTGGAAGTACAGCAGCATGTAGGAAACAACTGGGTACGCTGCATCGCCCTTGCACCCACCGACGGAATTGAGCGCGGCTCCGAAGCTATTGATACCGGCGCCCCAATAGCAGTGCCTGTAGGGCGTGAAACGCTGGGTCGCCTGTTCAACATACAAGGGGAGCCCCTCGATAACCTGGGCCCCGTGAACACCAAGGAGCGCTGGTCAATCCACCGTCCTCCTCCCCCATTTACCGAGCAAGAGACTAAGATCGAGGTGCTGGAGACCGGCATCAAGGTAATGGACCTAATTACTCCATTCACCAGAGGAGGCAAGATTGGAGCCTACGGTGGCGCTGGAGTGGGCAAAACAGTTATCATCCAGGAGCTTATACGCAACATCGCCACCGAACATGGCGGCTTCTCCGTCTTTGCCGGCATCGGAGAGAGGTCGAGGGAAGGCAACGACCTGTGGAACGAGATGAAGGCTTCGGGAGTTATCGATAAGACAGTTCTGGTCTTCGGTCAGATGAATGAGCCTCCGGGCGTGCGGCTGCGCATCGGGCTGACCGGGCTGACCATGGCTGAGTATTTTCGCGACGTGGAAGGGCAGGACGTTCTCCTTTTCATCGACAACATCTATCGTTATATCCTGGCCGGTATGGAAGTATCGGCCCTTCTGGGTAGGATGCCCTCAGCCGTAGGCTATCAACCCACCCTAGCCACAGAAATGGGCGAACTGGAGGAGAGGATTACCTCAACCAAGAAGGGCTCCATTACCTCATTCCAGGCAATCTATGTACCCGCTGACGACTATACAGACCCGGGCATCGTTACCACCTTCGGACATCTTGATGCTGTTGTTGCCCTGGAGCGCTCCATTGCCGAGCAAGGACTCTACCCTGCCGTCGACCCCCTGTCATCCACTTCACGTATCCTGGATCCGCGCGTCGTGGGCGAAGAGCATTACCAGGTAGCGCGAGGGATACAGCGGGTGCTGCAACGTTATAAAGACCTCCAGGACATCATCGCCATACTTGGCATCGAGGAGCTAAGTGAGGAAGACAAGCTCACCGTTAGCCGCGCTCGCAAGATACAGCGTTTCCTCTCTCAGCCTATGTTTATCGCAGAGGCCTTCACCGGCCAGCCAGGCAAGTATGTTCCCATAAAAGAAACGGTTCGCGGCTTCAAAGAGATTCTGGAAGGAAAGCATGACGCCCTGCCCGAGCAGGCATTCTTATTGGTAGGCACGATAGACGAAGCAGTGGAGCAAGCAAAAAAACTTTAGGATAGCCAGGAGAATGCTTAAGATAAGGCTTGAGATCATAACTGCAGAACGGGTAGTCTATTCCGAGGATGTCGATATAGTAGTGGCGCCAGGCATCCAGGGTCAACTTGGCATCCTACCCCACCATGCTCCCCTGATGACAATGCTCCAGCCGGGAGAACTGATGGTGAGGAGAGATAATCAAGAAGAATCGATGTTCGTCAGCGGCGGCTTCCTTGAGGTACGCGGGGACAAAGTGGTAGTTCTTGCTGACGTTGCCGAACGGGCCGACGAAATAGACATCGCCCGAGCTGAGGCAGCCAAGCGCCGCGCCGAGGAGAGAATCGCCCACTATCCTGCCCATGTAGACCATGCTCGCGCTGAGGCGGCGCTGCTCCGCTCAATGATACGGCTCAGGGTTGCGGAAAAGAGCAGGAAACGGAGACCTAAGACTTAACTCTTTGACATACCCCAGATGTCGCACTAACCTCTTGCCAGATAGAAAGTCATGCCTTGCAGTGCCAGAACAGGGTCTATCCCTTGTAATCGTACCCCTCGAGATACCCTGACGCAGATTGGTGCATAATTGAGAACAGCCTTAATCCCGCTTTTGACCAGCTTATCGATAACCACCTGCGCATCTGACGAGGGCACTGCAACGATGGCTATATCAACCTTCTTATCTTTAAGCGATGTCTCGAGTTTTGCGATATCCTCAATCAGCACACCACTGACCTTTTTGCCAATCAAATTTGGATCATTCTCAAAGGCAGCGACTATCTTGAAGCCCTCGGGTGCAAAACCTTTATAGTCCAATATAGCCCGCCCTAACCGCCCCACCCCAACAAGTGCCATCTGCCATGTCTTATCGAGCCCCAATATCTGTTGCAGCTCACGGTGCAGTCGGCTCACACTGTAGCCTCTTCCTTGTCTGCCGAACTTACCGAAAAACGACAGGTCTTTCCGAATCTGAGCCGGCGTCATGCGTAACCTGGCTCCCAGACCTCGAGAGCTGATAAACTCGATGCCCTCGGACTTCAAAAGAGCCAGTGCACGCAGATACGTCGGCAGTCGCGAGACCACTACTTCTGGAATCTGTCTTCGCATGACCTCTTCCCCGAATGTCCGGTTATCGCTATTTGACCCCGACATGCACGGCTATTGTTCCCAGGTTGAGGCTCCTGTAGCCAACCTGACGGAACCCAGCCTCCTCCATCATCTTCTGGAACTCGGCTATGCTGAGAAAGCCGCCGACCGAGTCCGGGAGATATCGATAAGCCTTGCTATCTCCGCTAAACCAGCGACCCAAAACAGGCACTATTCTGTTGAGATAAAACCGGTAGAAGGCGCCGACCAAGCCGGACGCCGGCCTTACCAGCTCTAAACAGACAACCCGGCCCCCCGGTTTGACCACTCGACGCTGCTCTGCCAGAAAAAGACCGATATCAGCCACGTTGCGCAGTGCGAATCCGTTCAGCGCACAGTCAAAGCTACTATCGCCGAAGGGCAGGGCCAGGGCATCGCCCACAATAAAGTCGATGCTGCCCTTGAGCCCTTTTTTCTCTGTCTTGGCCTGACCCCGCCTGAGCATCTCCCGGCACAAGTCCAGCCCTACCACCGAATCAGTGTGCCTGGCAAGCTCCAGAGCTATATCTCCGGTTCCCGTAGCTACATCAAGCACCCGCCCTCGCCCCGGATAAGCAAGACTCACTGCAATCCGGCGCCACCGATTATCCTGCCCCCAGCTCATTAAGCGATTTACTAGGTCGTACCAAGGAGCGATCCTGGCAAACATCTCCCTGATTGCTCTCTCTTTAGACCTATCACCACCCTGACTGTTCATTCATCATTCATTTTGCCGCTCTGGAATCGCTCTTGAACTCGATCGTTCTCGGTTTCACCCGACATTTTTCGGCGGTAATGATGGACTCGATTTGAGAAATAGCCTGCCCAATCCCATCTTTGTGATTGACCACCACATAATCAAACATAGAGAGCCTGTTCATCTCTTTTTCGGCAGCCTTTATCCTTACCTCCAAATCAATGCTGGATTCAGTCTTACGCTGTTTAAGTCTTTTTTTCAAATCCTCCATCGAGGGCGGCGCTAAGAAAATGAACACAGCCTGTGGGACAGTTTTTTTAATACTAGCTGCCCCTTGGACATCTACCTTAACAATCACATCCTTTCCCTTATCCATAGCTTGCCGCAACTCGCTCTTGGGCACGCCGTAGAGATTGCCATAGACGTTAGCCCATTCCAGAAGCTCACCCTTTTCGATCATCTCTTCGAACACAGCTTTGGAAACAAAATGATAGTCAACCCCATGGGCTTCTTTCTTGCGCCTGGGCCTAGTTGTTGCTGTCACCGCATAGTGCAGGGGATAGCCTCTCTTCTTAATCCCCTCCAATACCGCATCCTTTCCTACCCCAGAGGGCCCGGACAGGACGATAAGCAGCGGATTTGCACTTGTTCCTTTCACTTATTCACCTGCCTCCTCTTCAATCCAGCTTCACTCCGCCGCCTCGGCTTGCCGCCACCCTGCTGGCGATGGTTTCCGGATTCAAGGCTGCGAGCACAATATGACCGCTATCCATGATTATAACTGCTTTCGTCTTCCTGCCGCTGGTTAGGTCGATCAAAAGGCCCTTATTTTTCGCCGCTTGTATCGTGCGTTTGATTGGCGCTGAGGCCGGGGAAACAATGGCAAGGACCTTATCCATTGCCAGGATATTGCCGAAACCTACATGAACTAATTCCGTGCTCATCGTTATCCCCCTGAACTCAGATTCACAACTTCGCCGCACTTAGACGCTTCAAGTCCTGCCAGAATCTGGGATATGATATATTTACAGCCTCAGCATTGTCAATCTCGGTTTCCCCTTCGGCAACCAGTGCAGCCACTCCAAGCATCATCGCCAGGCGATGGTCTCCATGGCTCTCACAGGCAGCGCCACGCAGCCTCTCCTTACCATTAATAACCATGCCATCAGGTAGTTCCTCCACATCAGCGCCCAGCTTTAAAAGTTCCTTCGCTGTAGCGCTGATCCTATCCGTCTCCTTCACCCTAAGCTCCCTGGCGTCTCTTATCACAGTCTTCCCTCGAGCCACTGAGGCAGCCAGAGCAATAAGCGGGATCTCATCGATCACCCTGGGGATGAGCTTTCCACTGAGCTCCAATCCTGAGAGACGGCTTGACTGCACCCTGAGGTCTGCCACAGGCTCGCCACTCACCAGCCGTTCGTTCTCCACAACTAAACTGGCTCCCATAGAATTCAGGACATCGATTATCCCGCTCCTGGTAGGATTAATGCCGATATTCCTTAATCGGATATCCGCCCGGTTATGGATGGCACCTGCCACCAGCCAGAAGGCAGCGGAGCTTATGTCGCCGGGTACCATGATGTCCACAGCTTTTAGACGGCTTGAGGAGAGAATGATAACATCTCGCTTCACCTCGATTTTAGCTCCCATAGCCTTGAGCATCCTCTCGGTATGGTCACGAGAAGCAATGGGCTCCTTTATTACGGTATCCCCTTCAGCAAAGAGCGCCGCCAGCAACAGCGCTGATTTTAGCTGAGCGCTGGCTACGGGAAGTTTATAGCGAATCCCATGCAGATGCCCACCTTTAATCACCAGAGGAGCCCTCGAATCACCGCACATGCCCCAAATCTGGGCCCCCATGAGCCTGAGAGGCTGGACGACGCGGTTCATGGGCCTGGAGCGCAGCGACTGGTCACCTGTGATAACTGAGAGGAACGGTTGAGCTGCCAGCAGCCCGGCGAGGAGACGCATGGTCGTGGCGCTGTTCTCAGCGCAAAGCACGTCGCCGGCTTCCTGCAAACCCCTATCCCCCGCACCCTTGACCACCAAACCGCCTTTAGATGACTCTATCTCCACACCCAGAGCCCGCATACACGCAACAGTGGCAAGACAGTCAGCCGACTGAGCGAAATTGCTGACCCTCGCATCACCCCGGGCGATACCGTTGAGAATCACAGCGCGGTGGGAGATAGATTTGTCCCCTGGAGGACTGACCTCGCCCCCGAGGGCACGGGGAGCTTTCACAACCTGTTTCATAGGTTTTCTCTCCGCAGCCACTTCTCCCTTGCTTCCCGCGCTTGAGCAAGCATTCCGGCCAATTCCTCGCTATCCTCAGCTACCAGGTTACGATAGCCCTTAAGCACTTCGATATACCGGTCTAGCCAGTCCACGATCTTCTCGCGGTTAGTGAGGCAGATATCACGGTTCATCTCCGAGCTCCCGGAGGCCAGGCGGGAGAAGTCGCGATAGCCTCCAGCCGCAAGTTTAGCCATCTCCGGCCATAGCCGGCTTTTCATGGTAGCGGTAACGAATGCGGTGGAGAGCAGCATGGGGAGATGGCTGACCCCGGCAACCAGGTTGTCATGCGTCTCGGCGTCGATAAAGAAAGGCCGGGCTCCAATCGACTCCACCGTTTTTTTCAACTTTTTCACTGCCAGCGAAGTGGCACAGGGGGACGGGGTGAGGCACCAGACGCATCCCCGGAAGAGATTGGCATCAGCCTCGGCAATGCCAAAAGTCTCTTTGCCTGCCATGGGGTGACCGCCGATAAAGCTCACTTTGGCAGGCAGGTACTCCCCGGCCCACTGCATAACCTCCGCCTTGGTGCTGCCTGTATCCGTGACCAGGCACTTCGAGGATAAATGCTCCGATATCGAGGCCAGCACCTCTTTGGTCGTCATCACAGGCGTAGCAATGACAACCATATCTGCGCCTGCCACAGCAGATGCCGGATTACCGGCAGCCCGGTCTATGGCGCCGCAGTCTTTGGCCTTGGCGACAGTCTCCGAACTCCTGCTGAATCCGACAATCTCTGTTCCCTTAGCGCCTGCCTTCTTGAGCGCCAGGGCCAACGAGCCTCCGATGAGTCCCAGCCCGATTATGGCAATCCTTTTCACAAAGCACCTCAAAGCTCAAAGTGGCTGCCCGACAAAGAGGCGGGCGAACAGGTCTACGGCACGCAGCAAGAAATCCCACAGGAAGCCAACAAAATAGCCTAAGAATATTAACACAAGCAAGAGCATGGGGCCATATCGCTCCAGCCGCGCAATGGCCTCAGCCTGGCGGCGGGGTAAGATGCCGACAGCGATATTGAATCCATCCAAAGGCGGAATAGGTATCAGATTGAATACCGCCAGAATAATGTTGAACAGGATAACATAGCCGATTATATCGGCAGCTACCCATCCCGCATTCCAACTGGCAAAAGGAAAAAAAGGCCACGAGTAAGGCGAATGCCAGTCTACAGCACCCGACCTTACAATCACCCCCAAAACCGCAGCCACGGCGAGATTCGACAACGGGCCAGCAAAAGCCGATAGAGCCATGCCCCTCCTGGGGTTCATACGAAAGTAGCCAGGATTGATAGGCACCGGCTTGCCCCAACCAAAGCCGACCAGCAACAGCATCAGAGTGCCCAAAGGGTCGAGATGTTTTATCGGGTTTAGAGAAAGCCGCCCCATCCTCTTCGCTGTGGGGTCCCCGAGCCGGTACGCCATCAGCGCATGGCTGAACTCATGGACAGTTATGGCGATGAGCAGAGAGAAAGCGACTACGACTATAAGTAAGACGAAAGCCTTGGGGTCGTCTCTGAGCAGCCTCAGATTCCAGAGGAGCATAGCCCTCCCTTTTTTGAGGTATTATAGCATAGTTTACTCTACACTCATATAAATATATAAATTGGACGTGGTTCGGTTTGAAATCAGGGGAAACAGTATTTTGCTAAAGTATCCCCAAGTGGGACAATCCCACTTGACAAATAATCCCACCATGCTATAATGCGTGTGTCGGTAGATCGGTAGCAGGGGGGACAGATCCATGGCAACTGTAATAAAGGACGAGGAACTAACCAGAATACCCGGAAGTGTAAAACCGGATTCCAAAAAGAGAGTAGTTTTGCCGAGTTTCCTAGTGAGGGAAGATATTATCTACCATATCTACTGCAACAGCGCGGGGCAAATCGTATTAGACCCTCAAGTAACAATCCCTGCGTCTGAGGCATGGCTATTCCAGAATCCCGTTGCTATCGCAGCAGTCCGGCGGGGTCTTGCCGATGCGGCACAGGGCAAAGTCTCCAAGGTTAACCTCAGTACTTTATAAGGTCTAAGCTTTGTTTGAGCTACAATGGACAGATGAGGCAAAGGCAACTTATAAGCTACTTAAGGACGATCCATCGCAGAAAGCCCGCTACAGGGCTGTTAAGAAAACCATAAAACTTCTAGCGGAGAATCCACGACATCCCGGTCTACAAACTCACCCATTTCTGAGTCTAAACGGGCCGAACGGGGAAAAGGTTTTTGAGGCTTATGCACAACAGAAGACATCAGCAGCATACAGAGTGTTTTGGTATTATGGCCCATCAAAGGGGGAAATGACTATTTTCGCAATTACTCCTCACCCGTAGCTGTTAAGTACACTTACTTTCCCCACCTAGCCCCAGATTCCAGAGGAGCATAGCCCTCCCTTTTTTGAGGTATTATAGCATAGTTTAATACCTATTTTGGGGGATAAAAAACAATAATAGTAGTACGAAGATACGAATGTGGGGGGGCGATTTTTAAATGTGGTCACCGGACAGCGCTATATATTCGCCACTTAAATGTGGACGGAATTCGAGGGTACTTGGGACTTCATCGCATCATCGACTTCTTTATTTGGTTTACTGTTGGCGTCCAGTACTTCTGTGCCCTTTGGACAGCTTGGAGTGAACCCCAGAAACTAGACACAAAGGGTTAGGAAGGTTTGGCAGGGTGGAATATCCTATAATGGAGGAGAGAAAGGACCCTGCCATGAGAAACCAGAGAAGTTTTAGTCTGGAGTTCAAGC
>Ga0315280_10001686_pt1 | contig 37389 bp, 37 predicted proteins | sample YL17G06_40_MG_FD_203697 | JGI IMG/M metagenome (GOLD analysis project Ga0315280, IMG submission 203697) | Sediment microbial communities from Yellowstone Lake, YNP, Wyoming, USA - YL17G06_40 | ecosystem: Environmental > Aquatic > Freshwater > Lake > Sediment | place: USA: Wyoming | collected... | reverse complement strand
GCGTGGCCAAGGGGAGTGTCTAGAAGCATCTCTATGAGGACCCCGCTGTCGAGTGAGTAGCTACGAGTACTTGGCTTCAAGTGCTCCCTCTCGTCTCTGGTCCTCCGCCCGTCCTCTCCGAAGCTCTTCCCCTATGCTAGACAGGTCGAGGTCGACTGGCGCGCATGCCTTCTTGAAGAGCTGTTCGTCTCTTCTCACCCTTGAGAGAAGATAGGTGACTACCTGGTCGTAGTCAACTTTCTCTCCGCTTCTTGCCTGAAGCTGGGCTGCGACTCTGAGGAGTTCCTTCCGCAGTTTGTCAGAGATGCTTATCGTCGTGGTCCCCATAGACATCATGATTTCAATGGTTGCTGTGGAAGATATAAGTTGTATAGGGCCGGTCTTGAAATGAATTGGTTCCCGCAACTGCACGACGAAGCACGCATCCAAGAATTCAACTCATCCGCACAGCAACATGGCCCAGCGCCTCACTGACCATAACTGGGCGAACGCAAGCTCCCGACTTCAGTCGAGGAGAGAATCAAAGCCTCTTCTCTCCGTTCCCTGTCGCCACACTTCATGGACCGCCGTGACACGATCCTTAGTCGTCCAAACTCACTAGTGCTGGGAGGTGTTCGAGCAGTTGAAGAAGGACAGCGGACCCAACGAGGCCAGTTCTGGCTTGAATGGTCATCGAATTCGCACAATCTCGGTAGCGATGGCTCTGATTCTTGTTGTTCTGATATCCGCAGGCTCGGGCGTGTACGCTGGCGCGTCCTTCTTTGCTCAGCAAGGGCCGAGTGTCACAGTCACGACAACCCTCTTCACGACGACGACGAGCTGGACCACCTCGACCATCTGGTCTACTGTGACAAGCGTGGTTCAAGGCGTCCTGACGACGGTAGAGTACACGACGAGCACGAGCACGGTAACGGTAACAGGCAGCCCAACCTATCGGATAGCGAAGATCGTCACCGCGAATGGGAATGCGCGAATCAGCACCGCTCAGTCGGAGTTTGGTGGAGCAAGCGGACTCTTCGGTGGCAACGGCGCCTACTTATCGACACCTGACAGCGCGGATTGGGCATTTGGCAGCTCAGATTTCACGATTGACTATTGGGTCAGGTTTAATGCACTGCCATCAGTGGGGCAGTTTATGATTGTGGTTGGCCAATATGCTAATGCCAACAACCAGATGTTCTTCGGTTTCGCGAACGACGGAGGAATGTACAAGATTGTGACTGTTCAAATACGGGGTGGCTCATGGAACATCGTCATCTTCAAGACTGTATCCCTAGCGTTGAATACATGGTATCATGTTGCTCATGTTCGATCCGGCAATAATTGGTATATCTTCCTCAACGGTGTACAACAAGGGACTACGGATTCAAATGCAACCGCGTTTCAAGATTTGGCGGCGAACCTAGAAGTCGGACGTAAGGGTGACGGTTTTTACCTGAATGGTTGGATTGATGATCTGAGAATCAGCAAGGGCGTTGCACGTTGGACGAGCAACTTCACGCCGTCCACGAGCGCGTATACCGGCGACTCTAACACTGTCTTACTGCTGCACATGGACGGCGCAGATGCCAGCACCATCTTCATTGATGATGTGACGACTGGCTAGCAAGGTTACATTCCACAGTCGTGGGGTAGGAAACTTCAGAACTGACATCTACTCGAACATAGGCGCGAATACGGCTGTGTTCTCCAATGGGAAAGTGGTGGTACACATCGTGTGCCTCTAGCAAGTTGGGTCAGTTGGGTTCGCAAGGACCCACGCCTATTTCTCGTTGATTCGGTCGCATCTTTTTGAGCGCCTAGACCGCTGTCGTGTCAAGCCACGAAGTCCGGACAAGACGAAGCATGCGTTCGAACTTTGTTGCCAAACTGACTACCACTAGCTCGAGCAGCACTACCGGCAGCTGGACTGGCACCACCAGTAGTAGGTAGCAGGCTCAGTAGGCTAGCTAGCAGGCAAGCACACACGCAGCCCTGGAGCCACTCCAAGTGGCTGGTGGCTACGCATTGGCGTCGCTACACGATCCTTTTTGGGCATGCCCGCCAGAATATGAATCCCTGCTCACGGATCAACCAGGGGTGGTGTTTTCTACTCGCTAAGTGAATCGGCGAGCCTTTTCGCCAGAATCCACCAAACACAAGAGCAAGGGCCACAACTGACAAGAACAGAGAACTGGCGAGAATCTTGCAAGTCGTCTTTGTCGGCACGGGAGTCTGCATCGTCACTTCTAGGCGACGCTCCCCAAGCATCCTCGTAGAAATCAGGGAAGAAGATGTTCTCCTGGATGCAGGACCTGGAACGGCTCAGGCGCTCGCAGAGATGGGATATTCAACCTCAGAGATCCGGTACATCCTTCTGACACACCTACACCTGGATCACACGAACGACTACGCGACTCTGGTGAATGATAGGGCGCTCACAACACGAGAGCCTTTGGAAGTGTGTGGGCCGAGAGGTCTCAAGAGACACTCAACCCTCCTCTTCACGCGGCTATATCCAGACCTCGCGTCGGCGCTCCGATGCCATGACTACCTTCGTATCAAAGAAGTCAACCAGGGTCACGTGATAAGCGGAGCGGGTTGGTGTGCGTCATGCTCGCCCACAGAACACGCGAAAGGGATCGCATACAGAATAGACTCCGAGAATCACTCGCTTATGTATTCGGGGGATACAGAACCCTGCGAATCACTCGTACAGTTGGGGGCGAAATATCGATCTCGCCATCCTGGAATGCTCCTTCCCAGACGTTGCGACACTGAAAGGTAAGCATCTGACCCCGAGGACTGCGGCTGAAATGGCAGCCAGAATGAATGCGAAGAAACTCATCCTTACGCACATGTACCCGGAATGCATAGGAAGGGAGACTGAAATGCTGGACAATGCCAAGAGGATCTACGACGAAGAAGTCATGATTGCATCGGACGGCATGAAGGTTGTCGTCTGAACGCTCGGGGAGCAGGTTCCACAAACACCTCAGTTGAAAGTCATGGAAGTGAAGATGCTGATAGCTATCATCTTAGCAGGAGGTTACGCGAAGAGGATGGGGCAGCTAGCGGCTGAGCTACCGAAGAGTCTGCTGCCAATAGCGGGTAGGCCCGCGATCGACCACATCCTAGACAGGCTTGACGAGATAGCGCCAGAGAAGATACTGCTCACGACGAATGTCAAGTTCAAACCAGCATTCGAGTCATGGCTAGCCTCCAAGCACCTGACAAATATCGAGCTCGTGGTTGAGCAGTCGAGAAGTGAAAAGGAGAAGCTCGGAGCCGTCGGAGCCCTAGCTCAGCTCGCCCCGAAGCTTGAGCCTGGTGATTACCTCGTTATCTGCGGTGACAACATCTTCACTTCGAGCCTCACTGGCATGCTAGAGTACTATCGACAGAAACGAAAACCGGTCGTAGCGCTCTACCATCAGAAGAGCCTACAAGAAGTCAGGCTGGGGGCCGCCGTAACGTTGGAGAGCGATAACAAGATCACCAACTTCGAGGAGAAGCCGAAGAAACCTGCAACAACTATCGTAGGTGCTTGCGTCTATATCTTACCATACGGGTCATTGCTCAGAACGGGTGAGTATCTGGACGGAGGCGGAAATAGGGACGAGCCTGGCAATTTCATAGCCTGGCTCTGCAGGCGAGAGGAAGTCTACGGCTATATGTTGGCTAGCTATGTCTGGGACATTGGAACACTGAAGGGATATGAAGAACTTCAGAAAGAGTTCGGGACTTGACTTCGGTTCGAGCAGTTCCGAGATGAGAGAGGAGTTAACAGGTCATTTCTTTTCGGCTTGTTTAAACTCCTGCCATGCACGGTCGAACTCAGCTATAGTCTCCTCAGTCTTCCTGTGGTAGGGCATCTGCACCAAGATCTTGTACGGGACAGTGATCACGTGGGTTCCAGCGATAGCTGCCTGGGCGACATCTTCAGGCCTCCTTATGCTGCCAACGATTATCTTCGTTGGCGTGTGCATCCTATCCAATAAGGCACGTGATTGCCTGACAACCAGCTCAGCATCTTCGCCTGCATCCTTTGCCCTGTTGAAGAATATGCTTGCATATGTTGCGCCAGCTTTGGCCGCCAACATCACCTGGTTTACGGATATCAGTGCAGTCGCATTCGTCTTGACTCTGCGCCTGTGAAGTTGGCTAATGATCCGAAGGCCTCTGCCGTCTCCGAACATGGGAACTTTGATCACCATGTTCTTGAGATTCCAGCGCGAGTACTCCAAAGCCTCCTTGATCATCTCCTCGTCCGTTCCATCGGTCTTCGTCAATTCCACGCTCAGAGGACCCTTCACGAGCGAGAGAATCTCGCTGACTCTTTCTCTGAAGTTGCACCCCTTCTCAGCAAGGAAGATCTTCTGATTCGTTGTTACTCCACTAATCAAGCCCCACGGCAGTATCTCTTTGATCTCGCTGACACTCGCTGTATCGAGGAAAATGTCCACTGCGTATCACTTGCCGCGGATGGTCTCAACAGCCTTGATTAGGTTTTCGGCGACCCGGTCCGGGTGAGCACCTTCCTGATCCATGAGTCGGCACAGGTCACATCTGACCGATCCGATGAGAATGGTTGTGAATCCCGCTGCCTTTCCAGCTTTGATGTCGACTAAGCTGTCGCCTACTGAGAATGACCTTGAAGGATCGAGACCAAGATCTGACTTGGCCCTAAGCAAGAGCCCGGGCTTGGGTTTCCTGCATTCGCAATCAACCTTGTACTCCTCTCTGACAGCGTCGGGATGGTGGAAGCAGTAGTATTCAGCATCCAAATGAGCCCCTCCTTGCTCGAGCTCCCTCTTCATCTTCGATCTGATCTCGGCGAAGAGCTTCTCGGTCATCTTGCCTTTTGCGATCGCAGGCTGATTGGAGACAACCGCGACTTTGAAGCTGAGGTCGTTCAGGGTTCGTATGGCCTCAGTAACGCCAGGTAGCAGCCTGAACTGGTCCGGATTGAGTGGTGAATCTATGAGGCCAACATCTGGGAAGTATGAAAGCTCGTTGATGACGCCGTCACGATCGAGTAGGACGCCGCGAAAGCTCAAGTATTCTGGATCCTCTCTTTGAGGCAGCTGCAGATGAGATGCTCGAGTGTTGCATGCCACGATTCTACATAGGGCGTGGAGTTCGCAGGCACAACTACGCACACGTCCGTCATCTTCTTGAAGGCTCCTCCATCGAAGCCAGCCATCCCAATAGTTCTTGCGGAGTTATCTTTCGCGTACTGGATGGCGGCCGTCAGATTCTGTGACCAGAGGCCTGCCTTGTCCTGTCCGGACCCGCCGTGGACGCTGATGGCTATGAGAACATCATCTTTCTCAAGCAGGTTCCTTAGCTGTTCGACGAAAATGCTTGCGAAGCCGTCGTCATTTGTCAATGCCGTCAACAACGGGACATTGTCCGTGAGGCTGATGACCTTGAACCGTTTCTTTCCCTCGACTGCGGTCGTCTTGGCGAGATCGCATGCAAAGTGCGTGGCGGTTGATGCCGAGCCTCCGTTTCCGATGATGAAGATCCTGCTTCCCTTCTTCCAGGCGTCAAACAGGAGATCAATTGCCTTGTTGATATCGTCTTCAGATATCCGCCTAGCAACGTCGGCGAATTCGCGCAGAAAGTCACTCACAAATTGTCCGTTCAATCTAACACATCCCCAGAAGAGATCTAGATGTTCAGTATTATCTTCGACCCGTCAAAGTCGAATCTGAACCTGACTTCCGTCAAACCCTCGTTGGCCATAGCGCTCCTTAGTCTCTGCTTGCCGTTCTCTGAGTAGAACATGAAGAAGCCGCCGCCTCCTGCACCCATGATCTTGCCTCCTAAGGCTCCGTTCCGCATCGCGAGTTCATACAGTTGGTCGATACGGCTGGTGCTGATTTGCTCTGACAAGTTCTTCTTAGTGCGCCAATGGAGGTCGAGCAATTCGCCGAAGCTTCGTATGTCTCCATTGGCCAAAGAATCTCGGACTTGGTAGCCGATCCTCTTGATCTCATGCATGCTATCAACGACTCGCTTGACGCCTTTCTCCTCATCTTGTTTCTGGCGCCCCAGTAGCTGTGAAGCATCCCTCTTGATGCCCGTATAAAACAAGAGGAGGTTGCTCTCGAGCTCAGCCGTACTGTGAGACGAGATAACCAATGGACTCACACGCACCGTGCCGTCTTTTTCAACCTCATAAGAGTTGATTCCACCAAAAGAAGCGACATACTGATCCTGCTTCCCAATGGGCTCCTTCAGTACGTCGATTTCTATATGGCAAGCCTCCTCAGCCAGAGTCTGGCGAGGAACGTTCTCCCTCTTGAAGAAATGCAAGGCATTCAGCACGCCCACCGCATAGCTGCTAGAACCGCCCAAGCCAGAACGCCCCGGGATGTCTGCTATGGAGACCATCTCCAAGTAGTCTTTGACGTTGAGCAGTCTCAGTGCCTCTCTGACGATTGGTTGCTCAATCTTCTCGATGCTGTCCGCAATCTCCGTCCTAGAGTAGCTGATCCTAAAACCGTTCTCGAATCTCCTCTTGACAGCTATGTAGTTGTACTTGTCTATGGCTGCAGCGACAAAGAAGCCGCCAAACTTGGAATAGTAAGATGCCAAATCGGTTCCTCCACCACCGAGAGGCAGTCGCACTGGAGTCCTTGAGATTATCAAGTCTGCACGCCTGTTTGGCCTTGCTTGTGACTTCGTAAGCGTCTCGCCTACAGGGCATATCACGGTTTTGGTTGGGTGGGATCTGCTTCGGTTGCACGATAGTCCTATATGTGGCTCAACAAGCTAGCGATCGGAAAACGAACCCGCGATCAAGTTGAGTCTACTCATGAGAGCGATTGTGACCGGTGGGGCCGGTTTTATCGGGAGTCACTTGGTTGACCGCCTAGTCGCTGAAGGCTACGGGGTGACGGTTGTCGATAACATGTCTTGCGGCTACATGGAGAATCTGGAGCATCTCTCCGGAAATCCTCTTGTGGCGATTCATAAGGCCGACATTAGGGATGCAGAGAAACTCGTCAGCCTCTTTTCTGGACATGATGTTGTGTTTCACATGGCTGCTCATGCAGATATCAGAAAGAGCCTAGCTGATCACAGGGTAGATCTGGAGAACAACTTGGTGGGAACGTTGAATATTCTAGAGGCGATGACGAAGAACAGCATCCATGACTTGGTGTTCGCTTCGAGCTCCGCGTTGTATGGTGAGGCTTCCATCCGACCTACACCTGAGGATTATTGGCCTGTGCAAACCTCCCTCTACGGTGCCTCCAAGCTGGCCTGCGAGGCCTATGCGCAGGCGTACACAGAGTTCGCACCAATCAAGCTCTGGTCGTTCAGATTCGCGAATGTCATTGGCGAGAGATGTAGGAGAGGAGTGGTCTGGGATTTTGTGCACAAGCTGCTCAGGAACGCCAAGGAGCTTGAGATTCTGGGTGACGGGAAGCAGAGCAAGGAGTATCTGCACGTTGAGGACTGCGTGAACGGAATGATGATTGGGTACAGAGAAGCGCCGGGCAAGGTTAACACGTTTAACCTTGGCATGGAAGAGCAAACTATTGTAGACGCGGTTGCTGATCTCGTGATCGAGGAAATGAACCTGTCTAGTGTTAGGCGGAAGTACGCGGGGGGTCCACGCGGCTGGATCGGTGACAATTCCATCGTGGAATTGTCCTTGGATCGAATCGAGAAATTGGGCTGGAAGCCTAGGCTTTCATCCAAAGAAGCGATCAGGCGTACCATCAGATGGACGTTGGACCATGAGACGAAGCCCCGAAGGTAGTTCGCGTATCTCGGTCGAGAGAGAAAGCCTAAGCTTGACGCACAGGCAGCGAGGATCAAGCTTGTGAAGCTGAGGGACAGAGTCGCTATCGTCACCGGTGCTGGGAGAGGCATCGGAGAGGCAATCTCATTGGCATTTGCAGGAGAGGGCGCCGATCTCGCTCTGGTTTCTCGAACTACCTCTGAGGTCATGCGTACCGCAACGGAAGTAGAGAACCTGGGAAGACGCGCAATCGCAATCAGAGCCGACGTTTCGGAGAAGCAAGATGTAGACAGGACGGTTGAGCAAGTCATTGGCCAACTTGGCAAAGTGGATATTCTGGTCAACAGCGCAGGCATCCTGGGTCCGATAGGGCCAATGGTGAACAACAAACATGAAGATTGGATCAAGGCTGTCATGACTAACCTAGTCGGAACGTTCCTTTGTTGCAAGGCGGTGCTGCCGTTCATGATCAAACGGCGGAAAGGCAAGATCATTAACATGTCCGGGGGAGGAGCCGCCAACCCACGACCGATGTTCTCCGCGTACAGCGCGTCCAAGGCGGCTGTCGTAAGGCTGACAGAGACCTTGTCGGAGGAAGTCAAGGAGTACAACATTCAGGTGAATGCGATGGCTCCCGGCGCAGTTAACACAAGAATGCTAGATGAGGTGTTAGCAGCAGGGGAAAACGTGGGAGCGAGAGCCTTAGCAGAAGCAAGACGCCAGAAACAGACGGGTGGTCTGTCGCCAACGGTTCCCGCAGCGCTAGCAGTCTTCCTTGCTTCGGATGACTCAGATGGCATTACTGGACGGTTGATAAGTGCCGTTTGGGATGACTGGCAGGCGATGGCAAAGCAGATACCGGACATCATGTCAAGCGATACGTACACTCTGCGGCGCATTGACCGGCAAGGAAAGGGGAGAGCATGAAGATCGGACTGATCAGTGGTCGCCAAGGTTGGCGCTGGACACGAGCGATCGGGCAGAGGCGTTCCAGGAGCGTCTTGTGTTTTCGCAGGAACATGCAAACGACGAGCGAGCAACCTGCGAAATAGATCTCGCGAAAGCTGAATTGGGGAGGTTCACCTATGCAAGGCGAAGAACAGTTTGGTCCGACGTCAAGGAGCCCAGGCGACAGACCACGCGCCAGGACGAGAAGAATTCGCGAGCGCTTGGTTGTTGTGATTCCAGCGTTGGACGAAGAGGTAGGAATCGCTCGGACAATTTACGATATCAAGAGATCTTTTGCTGGAACCAATTTCAAGATACTTGTCGTCGATGGCGGCTCGACTGATCAAACTGTGAGTGTCGCTAGCAAGGCCGGAGCGACAGTGATTCCGCAGAGACAGTCTGGTTATGGTGATGCTCTCTCAACTGGGTTTCATTATGGGTATCATTATCTGAGGGCTGACATTTTGCTGACCTTAGATGCGGACGGGACATATGACGCCCATGACGCACGAACGATAGTTGATCGTATCGAAGCTGGAGAAGTAGATTACGCGATCGGAAGAAGGCGTGCCAACCAAGAATCCATGACACTGTTCCGCAAATATGGTAACATATTGATTTCCTGGGCCACCTGCAGACTACTCAGGCTCAAAGGCATCAAGGACACCCAAAGTGGTTTGATGGCGTTTCGAAGCTATTTGATCAGACAAGAAGACTTGCTTACGACAGGATGGGGAATCAACACTGAAATGTTGAAGCTCGCCAAGGAACTTGGCCTACGAATTGGCGAATATGACACGAAATACTACGCCAGGTTGGGTAAGAGCAAGCTGAATCCCGTTCTCTCGGGTGCAGTTGACATAGCAATCGCTCTAAGGCTTATGCGCGATACTGAACCCTTGCTCATGTTCGGCTTCGGTGGCGGAATGATGATGGCAATCGGTGTCGGATTTGGCATAGTCGACCTGTTCATATGGTCGCAGACACATCTCGTATCGGTCGCGTATACCGTCCTATCCGCCCTCGCTCTGATGGTGGGCTTACAGTTAGTATCGCTGGGACTGGTTGCTGAGATGCTGAAGACGCGCCTACGCAAACGGCGATATGTTTCTCCCAAGTTGTTTGAGCGCCATGCGAGAATACCAAGGCATTTGAAGTCATGAACGATGCAAGTTGCCGTGGGCGAGTAGGTGCAAGGTGGAAGGAAATCGATGATTGGTGTTGGCATTGTTGGCGCTGGTCTACAAGGCAGACGCCGTGCAGATGCCTTAACCCAGATACCGGCTGCAAGACTCGTTGCGATAACCGACAAGGACCACGCGCGTGCAAGACGGCTAGCAAGTGTCCACAGATCCGAAGCAACCGAGGACTGGAGGAACATGGTGAGAAATCGGGACGTCAATCTAGTGATCATCTGCACGCCGAACTCAACACATGCTGAAATAGGCTTAGCTGCGATGAATGCCGGTAAGGACGTTCTCTGTGAGAAGCCGTTGGCGACCACATTGGAGGACGCTGAACGGATGGTCGAGACCTCCAAGAGTCAGGGTGTCTCGTTGTGGTGCGGTTTCAATCTTAGATATCATCCTGCGATCTCACAGGCCCTCAAATGGAAATCTGAGGGCGCCGTCGGCGAACTGATGTATATCAGATCAGTGTACGGGATCTGTGGTCGAGATGGCTACGATAGGGACTGGCGAATGAATCAAGCGCTGTCGGGAGGCGGACAGCTAATGGACCAGGGAATGCATGTCTTGGACCTATGTAGACTATTCGGGGGATCGTATACAGAGGTTAAGGGCTATGTCTCTACCGCTTTTTGGAACACTTCTGTAGAGGACAACGCGTTTGCCATTATGAAAACGCGGCAGAACTTGGTCGCAATGATACATGTGAGTTGGACCCAATGGAAGAATCTCTTCTCATTTGAGGTCTCAGGCAAGAACGGACTGGTCTCAGCTCAAGGGTTGGGGGGAAGCTACGGCGACGAGCACGTAAGTCTAGTGAAGAGGCCCGTCTCGGGCCGGCCCTTCGGAGAGACTCTTCTCGAATTCCGAGGCGCAGACGATTCTTGGAAGCTGGAGCTATTCCAGATAGTTCAGGCAATCAGCAGTAAGCGCAAGTCTGGAAATGGTATGGATGGTGTCGAGGCACTCAGACTTGCACGGGCAATTTACGAGTCATCCAAGACTGGACATGCAGTTCGCGTCTAAGGTCATATTTGAATGCGACTTGAAATTCGTTTCGGGGTCACTGAACCTACTAGTTAGATGCTGTCCTCTTGAATGAGGCCCTTCCCGGTAGAGGTTGTTCTCTCGACGGTCCTAACCCACACCGGAAGGGCACTTGGGTAGGGCGAGAAGGAGCTCCAAAGGTGAGGAGGAACGAAGCCGATCAGATTCCTGATGACTTTCAGCAATGGAAACTCATACGCGCCCTTCGTTGCGAGATTGAAAAGTGGCCTAACTCGGTCTTCGTGCCCTTTTGTTGCAACGCATCGAAGGTGAGCATTGCCTGGGTCGCCTAGGTTTGTTTCACCAATGCAAGCTACACCATCAGAAATCTGTACATTCGTGAATCCCGATTTTTTCAGCATTCCACGGATACTCTCTTTAGTCCAGCCCCACTTGTGCTCATCTCCAGGCCATCTTTGCCACCCCCAAAATGTCGCGAAAATGTGGTCTTCGGTAAACGGAGTCTTTCCGCCGTTCAAGAGTTTGTGTAAATATGCGCACCACACCCTGATGTCTGGAACGTCAAATTGGAATATTCCGCCAGGCACTAGGATCTCATGGACCTTGTCAAATAGAAGGCTCACCTGAGCGCGCGTCAAATGCTCCACAACTGCTTTCGCGAGCACTTCTGATACGGAGTTCGATGGAAGGGAGATCTGCCAAGCCTCACATGCATATTCTATGTGCTCAAACTTATGCACGTCATTGTGAAGGTAACCCTCCTTTGGAGCCTTACCCGCACCTATCTCTAACCGAATCAACTCCAACTTCACCCTCAGTGATTGAGAGGCAGAACTCAACCCTCTATTTCAAGTTCCTCATCTCTGTCAAGAACGTGCTAGAATCATCGGTGCCCGCGTAGCGTCCTCGCACCAAGAATGAGAGGTGCGGAGTTACTCTCGCTGGAACCTGCACTCGTTCAGGCTAGGGCGATTTCTTTTTAGGCGCGATCACCGCGACGATCTGCCGCCCTAACCTGCGGGATTTCACATTGCAGTAGAAGCTAGCGTTCACGATTGACAACGTCAGGCGTCCCAGACCGCTGCGCTCGGTCGGCGCATATGAGGAGGCATTCTCTCCGAGCAGGCCCACCATCATCCAATATAGTGAATGGAACGGAAAACCCCATCGATACGCCCTTATCGTCTTATACTCCGCTTGGGCACGGCAGAGCTCCAGCTCATTCAGTGTCATGTGCTGCATGTGCCCAATCATGAGATCGTACGGGGTCATAGGTCCGGTCGGAAGTGTCACGACCACCGTGGCATGTTCTGCCAGCAGCGGTCTCAGGTTCTTCAGGAGCGCTACTGGCCGACTCAGATGTTCCAATAGTTCGGTCATGGTAACCGCATCAAACCGCAATGGTCCGACGCCCACCAAGGGAGCTGCTGTCAAATCGTGGACGAAGATCTGCTCGGCAGCGCTGCTTGCCAGTTCAGCAGCATGTTTGGAAACGTCCATGCCTCACAGACGTGCTTGTGGGAACTCTTTGTGTATCCTGCGCAAGAGTTCACCGGTTCCACAGCCCAAATCCAACACCATTTCTGGTGGTCTCTTCAGGTCCTTCAGCTCCTGCAGGACCAGACGAAAGCGGTGCACAGTTGCGGGATTGATACGGTTCGACTCATTCTCACGCTGCCAGAACCTGTCGTAGAACTCGCGGGTTTCAGATTCTAGCGGGTTCGGTCGCGGCTTTTGCTGAAGGGTGCGTGTTTGGCGTAGTTCCAACTCATGCAAGGCCAACCTGCCATCTATGAATCTCATCGTGATCACGTGCCTTGTCTGAAGTGGTCCGTGTCAGGTAGACCTGACATGTCTTATTTGGACCTTGATTGCTTCCTGATGCGGATGTCGTACTTCTCGGTTTCTCAACCATGGCTGAGATTTGACTAACCTCGATGCTGTGTGCCTCGACAGAGATCCATGTGTTACTGGCTTTGGTCGGATACGTCTGTTGCCCGGCCGATGACTCAAGCTAGCAAGGCGATATTGCTCGCCGATGGGTGGATCCGTAATCCATAACGGCAATAAGCGTGAATCACAGGTCCTTAGCCTACGACGGGGCTCGGGAGATGCTTCTGGAAGGCTGGACGAGGCGTGATTCGTGAGATCCAATGGTGCTCCGTTGCAGCATCGAGTGTCAGCAGTGATTTGTGCCCTCAATGAGGAACAGAACCTAGTGCGAGTAATCCCAAAGATTCCAAGGTCAGTAGATGAGGTAATCCTCGTCGACGGGCATTCGACGGACAGAACAGTTCGGCTTGCGAGAGAAATGATGCCGAACATTGTGGTGTTGACTCAATCAGGGAAAGGCAAAGGAAACGCTCTGAAGTGCGGGTTCGAAGCGGCAACCGGTGACGTCATAGTGACACTAGACGCGGATGGCTCAACCGATCCCAGCGAAGTCGACAGGTTCATAGGAGTTCTGTTGCGAGGCTATGATTTCGCGAAAGGAACAAGGCTGGCCAATGGAAGACCGCCTACCATGGCGCCTCACAGATGGATTGGCAATATGCTAATCGTAGGATTCACCAATCTGCTCTTCGGGACACGTTACACAGACATGGCTTCCGGGTACAATGCTTTCTGGCGACTGTGTCTGGAACGGATACACTTTTCTGGGGACGGCTATGAGGACGAGCCACTGTTGTATACCAGGGCGGTGAAAGCCAAGCTCAAGGTAGTTGAGATTCCCTGCAGGTATGATTCGCGCATCGCAGGCGAGAGCAAGTCCCCGGCGTTCAGGCAAGCGTGGAAATCCCTCAAGACAGTCTTCAGAGAATGGCTAGTTCGGGACAACCCCGAGCTACTCGGTGAGCTTCAGAGGCAATTCCAGCCCATTGATAGGCTGGTTGTGAGCATCCTGAACTACTTGGCTTGAGACATCCCCTAAAGAGAGAAGTCCGAGGGGGACCACGGCGAGATGAAACGATGTCTAGATGTGGGCTGCGGTGATAATCCACATCCCGACGCAGATGTCCTATGCGATCTTCATGTTGGCAGAAAAAGGAAATACAGGCCTTTCGTGGTTGCCGATGCTTCTCATCTACCATTTAGAGACAAGGCCTTTTCGAGAGTCAACTGTGTCGCAGTAATGGAGCATACGAAGAATCCCCGCGCGATCCTGTCGGAGCTTAGGAGAGTCGCGGAACATGGATACATTGAAACCCCTTCGAGGTTCCTAGAAGTACTTGTTGGGTGGAAGGATCACAAATGGGTCATTTTCAGGCATGGAAATAGGCTCTATTCACAACCTCCGAAGAGGTTCTGTTTAGGGTGGGTGCGGCTGAGATCGTTCGAGGGCTTCAAACGAAGTGAGGATGAGTTCATGTTGCCTTTCGGGATGCTCGTCCGACCTGTGCTTGCGCGGTTCCTAGTGAAAGAGAGGGTGTTCAAGGGAAGAGGAAAGAGCGTGCTTCCGCTGCTTTTTACAAGATACTCTTTCTAGGTAGGGGCGCAGAAGCTCACGCTCGCAGATGACGTGAACCGATGCGTATGATCCTCTTTGATCGCGGGTCCTTCGCCCCAAGCATTCATTGTTACCGTGAAGGGTCTACGGTTCTGGATGCACGGTTCTTGTTAGTCCTTGGGCAAGAAACGCCAGAACTGTATCGGTTGCAGTGCACAGACGTCAAGAAAGGGGGACAAAAGTCTCCTCGCTGTTGTAGATTCTTAGAGCTCTGCTGAAATCAGATGAGAAGGCCCATTGAACGTTCAGGTCGAACGCCATCGCAAAAGTCCAAGCGACCCCCATCATGAGCGACAACCCCAGAATTGCCTTCTGCCATGAACCACTCTTCCGGCCCCAACTCCCCCAGAACATCAAGAAACCCAGATACGACAGCAGTACGACGAACGGGTAGTAGTCCTGCAAATAGCGGCGCGAATAGCCCATCCCGAAGAACGGAAATGCCGCGCAGGAGATGAGCGCGAGAACGATCGCGGCAGGAACGACACGATCGCTCCTCGACATCATCCACGACTTTCTCACGTACGCGATTGCGAAGACCGCAAATAGCAACAGCGGCGAAGAAAAGAAGATGGAGGAACAGTATTCGATGTTCGTGAGCTTTGGGTATTCTCCCACAAGCCATTCGGGTTTGCCATAGTGTACAAATGGTGCCTCGGAGGACATGCTTGGCGCGAGCAATGTCACTGAGTAGACGTTTCTCGGAACGTACGCCATTGAAAAGTTGGTTCCATCTCGCAGTCTCTGTGCGTCCTGAGGAAGTCCCACGTATTGGTATTTCAGGCCGAACTCAAGAGGATTGCCGAAACGCGCGGCATTATACCACAGATATAGCGCGGCAGACATGACGATCGGAAGCATGAAAAGCGTAGTTCGAAAAAGCGCTTGCATCGTTCTTGACTGCATGCGATCCTCCGCGATGTCGGTGGTCAACTCGCTGAAGAAGACTAGACAGGTAAAGGGGAGAAAGGCGAGAAAGAGGTTAGTGCGCGACGAAAAGGCTAGGCAGAGAGACGCCGAGGAGAGGAGTAGCACGGAAGACTTCCCGGACGCCCCTCGACACGGGCGAAGATATTCAATGAACAGTATGAATGAGACAATCATGAATGTGGATCCGAAGATGATTGAGGTTTCATAGACGAAGTAGCGGGAGGCGAGGAAATACAATGGCCCAAAAGCATACACAAGGAAGAACAGGATTCGGGGCCACAACATTTGATTGCCGACGTTGAAACGTCTGCTGAGCTGTCGAATCATTATGTAGAATACGAGCAAATTAGTAATCGCGCAGACCAACGTAAGTTCCGTGAACGTCAACATCGCTGTCGACGTCAATCTTCCTAGAACTCCAAAAGGGGCCCATACAAGAGCCGGGAGCGGACCATGGCAGAGGTAATTTGTGTTGTTGTAGATGCACCAGTCCCAAGGCGGGCCGCCCACTACACCTAGGCTGCCCTTGGCAAATGCTCCTGCCAACATGCGATAGTATTGGCCCTGTTTGTAGTCCAAGAATTGGTATGTGGCTTGTGAGGTGGAATGGAAGTACAGCCAATAGAAGAAGCATAGTAAGAACAGGAGCACAAACAACTCTACGAAATTTTGGCGCTTCCTCAAGTAGACGTACGCTGCCGCCGCGAAGAGGACACCGAAGAATACTATGCTAAAACATGCCTCGCCAATGTGTGATAGCGCATAGAACGAAAACAGGTTGACTAAGAAAAGAGTGAAGAGGAGGCCGATTCGGACAACATCTGACTTGAACAGCCTATGCATCGGGCTGCCCTCCGCATCGGTACGTACCCGTACCCAGGAAACGGAGGAAATCGGGAAGATTAGGCCTACGCGGCGGGACCGAGTGCACCCCTGTGGCGTACAAGGTGCACACTACGTGGCGGCGCGGGGGCGGCAGGGCTCCGATGCAAAAAGGGCTTTGCAGGACCTGTGTTCTCCCTGGGTGCTGCGGATCGTCCGTGCTCCGAACCAAGTACGAACCGAACAGAGGAAAGCGGGAGGCGTGCTTCCTTCGCCGAGTAAGTTTGAGGTAGTAGTGTGCCAAACCGACCATTGTGATAATGCTTGCTGCAATTCCAGCAAAAAAACTATCGGGCAAGTAGCTGAATGTCACTGTGTGCTGCCCGGGTTCAATCCTTACGGCTCGGAACAGACCATCGGCTCTGTATACTGTTGTTGGTTTGCCGTTGACTTCTGCTCTCCAACCGGGATAGTAGGTATCGGTGAGCACCAGAAGCGCCGGCTTCTCCGTTTGCACATCCACGACCACGATGTTGGGTTCATACCTCGTCACTTGTACTTGAGATTGGGCGGGCTCTTGGCCCTGTGGTTCGCCAAGGGGTTCAAGTTCACCGGCCGGATCTTCTATGGTAACCTCCGATCGAGGGTCGAAGTTCGACTGGGTCAGCATCTGTTGAGCCTCTGTGTAGTTTGATGCCTTTCTGAAGCCCTGCACAAGGAATGCCCTCGGATACGCATTTGGATTCTCGTATACTGATACTTCGCCGCGGTAGACAAGAGGTAACGAGAGCTGCTCGGTTAGATTGCTGCTGGCGATTATGAATCGTACACCCAGGAGATCATAGAAGATCATGTTCTTCCGTAGCTCATCAACGGGCGAAGTTGAGCTCCCACGCCACACTTCAGGATTGAGGTTCGTGGTCAACTTCTGCGAATCAATATGCGATCTAGCAAATCTGTCAAAGCTGTAAACGTTGAAAGCAGAGATTATGCCCAAGTCGTATATTCCATATACGCCGGCAAAGCTCGAGACCAGCGTATAGTCAAGCGAATAGACTCTGAAGTAGCCAGCTTTCTGCTTGAGGAACGTAACGTACGGGGCTTCGCGAAAATCATCGTACCGACGAGGGAAGCCATATTGGGACGCGCTGCTCAGTGCCACCTGACCTATCAATAGACTCAACACTAGCAACGCGAACACAAAGTGCCTAGGCCTAACTCGGAATGCCCCAAGTCTAAGAGGATGGATCGCCGGGACCTTGAATGCCAGAGGTTTCCAAAACACAACGAGCACAAGAAGGAGAACGACGAAACTTGCCATCCACACAGACTGGACCATCTGTTGACTGTAGGGCAAGGCTCTGGGTATGTGCCAAGACATCTCAAGAACTATCAGTGAAATCAAAGCCCCTCCCAAGGATCGGTCTCTGGCGACTCTGTCGGCGATCAATGCTCCGACAACAAGCAGGAGAGATGCCTCACCGGTTCTCCAAATCAAATAGAAAAGTGCCAGGCGGGGCATGGAGATGCCATGCATCCACTCGGGCAACCAGGCCAACGCTGAAACCTGAGTCTGCTGTAGACTAGGGTCGAAAAGGAAAGGGGTGAGAACTGCGAAGCCCATTAGCACTACTCCCAAGGACGCCACCAACGACTTGACAATGATCTCACGTCTCACACCGCGCATCACTTCCTCAAGCCCGTAGGCAGAACATGCCGCAAAACAGAAAGCCCAGAAGAAGCCTAGGAATTTTGCAAAGTTGATGAATTCCAGGACGGGTAGCTGGCCGATCCAGTTCACGGTGGGGTTTCCGAATGTCTTGAGTAGAGCGATGAATCCCGTCAAAATGAAGAACGGCACGAGAAGTCTGCTCCTGTCGCGAGATTGAATCCAACTTATCGTGGCAATCACTGAGAATAGGAGACACAGTACCCCCACATACCCAGGAAGCTGAGTGATTAGAACAGTTCCAGTGCTTATGCTACGGCTCCAGTATTGGCCCAGGCCGCCAATTATGTAGGGAACGAAGATTGTTCCAAAGAGCCAATAAGGCAATGACGAAACGCCTGCCGTGGGTGGGTTGCCGAGGGCGGACATAGTTAGGTACTCGAAGACTATGAACAGGTAGAAGGCTGACAGTCCTATTCCTCCGAGAAACCCCAAAGTGAATCTTGCGAGAGATGCAACGAAACGCTTCAGCGTGACTGCTCTGAAGAGGAAGAACAGCATTACGAGAATGAATTGTAGAACTATTGTTTCTATGAAGGCTCCGAGTATAGAAAGAAAGACCGCGAATGAGAGAAGAGGCACATCTGAAGGGTTGCGGTTCTGGATAACTCTCTCGACAGCATACATTAGGAGCGGCGCGAACATGCAAACGTTGATCCAGATCATACCATTGGACCAGACGAAAGCTCCGGAGAGCATGTAGAAGAGCGCTCCACCCAACGCAGGTACTGTGCCAATTTGGAGGTTCTTCAGGAACAACACCATCAATACCCCTGCAAGCCAGATCCTCAAGAGCACGGACAGATCATACGTGTACGGGATCAGGTCGAGAATCCTGATGGGAGAAAAGGCCGAAATCGTTGTGTCTGCTGCGAGCGGTGTTCCGGCCCCCATGTAGGGGTTCCACAGTGGAACCTGTCCTGACCACAGGTACTGTGCCACCAGTCTATTCATGGGAAGCTCTTGCACGCCCGAGGCCCAGGCGTCGATAAGTGGAAGCTGTGCGATGCGCCTCCCATCATATCCATAAGGGCCGGAGGATAGCACGCCTGGGCTGAAGGCCGCCGGGGAGAGCGTATATCCCAGAAATACTATTTCACCATATACGAGGATGACCACAAGCGCAAGTACCAATGAAGAGAGAACCAGTTCATGCTCCTCTAGCTGGGCGTAGAACCGACGCAGGAATTGCATTGCTCACACCATAGCTTCATCTCGCCGCGCAGCATGTCGCCCCAGATTTCTAATATCCATTCTGGCCAATTGGCCGCGTTGAAAAGGTTTTCTCCTGCCTTGTGATCTGGGAGAGTTGATCTGACAATGTCGTGTCGTCCGACGCTGTGACCGACAAAGTGGGATCTCTGTCTCTGCTCCAGCGTCATTTAGGTCGCGGCCTTGGATCAAACAGCTATCGAACTCTTGCCAAGCCAAACATCTGTGTGTAGGCCGACGACAAGCATGATTATGATGTGGTGAATGAACTCCTATGTCGTCTTCTCGGGGTTGGCCGCGTATGGCGCTAAAGAACTGTGGAAAAAGCTACTGGTGGCATGTCAGGCACTTGCTGCCTGATCTGGTTTTCAGGCTGAGGCTCTTTCTGGCATTGTACAGAGGGTCAACGATTCTCAGGGAGAAGTGTTTTGTCTGTGGGGCAAGTCTCGGTTTCATTCTGCTCAGCCATTGGACCCTTCATCGTGAGGCGCAGTGCAGGATGTGCGGAGCCAGAAAAAGGAATTCGGATGCTGCCTATACTATTCTCAAGACATGTCTTGGACGAACAGAAGGCTGTCTCAGACGGAACGTTCCCGAACTTTCGCATCTCCGCGTATACCTCACCCAATCATCTGGTCCACTGCACAAACATCTCAAGTCCCTGCCCAATTTCACCTGCTCAGAGTTCTGGAAAGGCATTGTTCCCGGACAGGTGCACAAAGGCGTGCGTTGCGAAGATCTGACGCGGCTCACCTTCGACTCACAAACCTTTGATCTCATCGTGAACGAGGATGTTCTGGAACACGTTAAGAACTTCTCCTTGGCATTCAGTGAAATTAGGAGAGTTCTGAAGTCTAACGGGGTTCACATATTCACTGTGCCGTACAACGAAACTCACACCACTCAAAGACGAGCCATGGTTGATGAACATGGTCGTCTGATTCAGCTTCTCCAGCCGGTCTATCACGGAGATCCCTTCAGGCCCGAAGGGTCCTTGGTTTTCACCGACTTCGGTAACGATCTCCTAACGTATCTTGATCGCCTCGGGATGCGAACCGAAGACTGGGTTCTTGGTCTCTGGCACGACCCCGGCGAAGTGACATGGATCGACACTGCTGACAAACACGCCGAATATTGGAGGCACTACCTCAAGGGAACTCTTGTGTCGGCTTTCCAATGGAATTCCCATGTTTTCGTATCGCGCATTTCTGAAGCAGGCAGGGACCGAAGGCATCATGATGAGGCGAGTTTCTGGCCGCGAATAGTGACGTAGGTGCCGTGACGCTCGTTGATTCCTTCGGAAAGACTGGTCGCGACTGCACGAGCGGAGAACGAAGAGAACTCATCCAGACGCAAAGAGGCAAGAGACTGGGTTGTGCTTGGTCAGAATCACTTATGTATCTTCCACCACGGCCAGTAACATTCAGATGGCGAGAACTGGAGGGGGGAGCCGGTTGAAGGTTGCTATTCTTGCCGGGGGCAAGGGCACTCGTCTCTCCGAAGAGACAGAATTCAAGCCCAAGCCCATGGTGGAGATCGGTGGAAGACCCATACTATGGCACATCATGAAGCACTATGTCCACTACGGCTTCACAGAATTCTATGTCGCCCTGGGGTACAAGGGTGAAGTCGTCAAACGCTACTTCTTGGACTACTATGCTCTGGCTGGCAACATGACGGTCGATCTGTCCAACGGAGGCATCAAGCCCCAGAGGAAAGAGTCCGAAGAATGGCTCGTACACCTCATCGATACCGGTCCCGACACACTCACCGGTGGCCGGATCAAGCGTCTAGAACAATGGCTCAACGGCGACTCATTCATGATGACCTATGGTGACGGTGTGAGCAGTATTGATCTTCAGGACTTGCTACGTTTCCACCGATCTAGCGGGCGGCTGGCGACGGTGACGGCTGTGCGTCCTCCGGCCCGTTTTGGCGCAATAGTACTTCAAGGTGATCTCGTTCTCCAATTCACTGAGAAGTCACAGGTTGCGGAAGGTTGGATCAACGGTGGGTTCTTGGTCTTTGAGCCTGGAGTGTTCCGGTACATTTCCGGAGACAGCACGAGCCTAGAAGCAGATGTTCTGCAGCGTCTCGCAGCAGAGGGTCAACTTGCTGCTTACAGACATGAGGGGTTCTGGCAGGGCATGGACACGCTCCGGGACGTCCGTTTGCTGGAAAGCCTCTGGCAAAGCAACAAGCCGCCTTGGAAAGTGTGGAAATGATGGAATACGGTGGCACAGATTACTGGCGGGACCGACAGGTTTTCGTGACGGGTGCAACAGGGCTACTTGGTAGTTGGTTGACCAAGAGGCTAGTGGAACTACAAGCAGACGTCGTCTGTCTAGTCCGAGACTGGATGCCCCGGAGCGAACTCGTGCTTTCAGGTTGCCTCCAGCGCGTGAGGATTGTGCGGGGCGATGTGCGGGACGAGAAGCTCTTGGAGCAAGTTCTTGGGGAGTACGAAGTTGACACCGTCTTCAATCTTGCCGCTCAGACAACTGTCCCGATTGCCAATCGCAACCCACTCTCCACTTTTGAGACGAATATTGGGGGAACATGGGCTTTGCTTGAGGCATGCCGTCGCAGTCCAACAGTGAAGCACATCGTCCTAGCATCATCAGACAAAGCCTATGGCGAGCACGAGACTCTTCCTTACACGGAAGATACTCCACTGCGCGGGAGCTATCCTTATGATGTTAGCAAGTCGTGTGCCGACCTGCTCGCACGATCGTATAGCAGAACGTTCGGTCTGCCGGTGGCGGTCACACGTTGTGGGAATTTCTTTGGAGGCGGAGACCTTAACTGGAACCGCATCGTGCCGGGGACGATTCGTTCAGTGCTGAGAGGGCGGCGTCCAGTTGTTCGCTCTGATGGCAACTATGTCCGCGACTACTTCTACGTGGAAGATGCCGTAGCCGCAAGCATCCTCTTGGCCGAGCATCTGAGTGGAGACGAGACTCTGCGAGGAGAAGCATTCAACTTTTCCTATGAGCGTCCCATGACCGTTCTTGAAATGGTTGATCTTGTCCTTCGGTTGATGCATTCTGATCTGAGGCCTGTGGTTCAAGACAAGATAACGGGTGAGATACGAAAGCAATACCTCAGCGCTGCAAAAGCCAGAAAGATTCTCGGGTGGACACCCTCCTTCACTCTCGAAGAGGGGCTTAGGAGAACCGCTGAGTGGTATCGCAGCCTTTTAGGCGAGAAGAAATGACGGAATCATTGCCAGGCTGTCGCTCATGTGGACAGGTAGACCTGCGGGTGGTTTTGTCGCTTGGCAAAATGCCCTTAGCGAACGCCTTGCTTACAGCGGAGCAACTGCGGGAACCTGAGTCCACTTACCCTCTGGATCTTGCTTTCTGCTCTCATTGCACTCTAGTGCAGATCATCGAGACGGTTCCTCCCGAACGACTGTTCTCCAGGTACCTCTATCTCTCTTCCTACTCGGAAACGATGCTCCGAGAATCGAAACAACTTGCTGAACATCTCATCGAATCACGCGCCTTGAATTCGAATAGCCTGGTGGTGGAATTGGGCAGCAATGATGGCTATCAGTTGCAGTATTTCGTGGCAAAGGGCATACCGGTACTGGGCATTGATCCCGCTCAGAATGTGGCTGAGATAGCTGAAGCCCGGGGGGTCCGAACCCTTTGTGACTTCTTCGGAAAGAAGTTGGCCGATGAGCTGCGTGGTCGGAGTGTATCTGCCGACGTGATCATTGCCAAGAACGTGCTGGCTCATGTGGCGGACCTAAATGGTTTTGTCGGGGGAATAGGCACCCTTCTCAAGGAGGATGGGGTAGCGGTTATTGAAGTCCCGTACGTGAAGGACATGATTGATCGCCGTGAGTTCGACACAATCTACCATGAGCACCTCTGCTACTTCTCCCTAACGGCTTTGCGTCGGCTGTTCAAGAAGCATGGCATGGCCCTAGCGGACGTAGAACGGATTCCGATCCATGGTGGCTCCCTACGTCTCTATGTGAGCCACGAAGGCCACGGTCAACCCCGGGACTCTGTTCGCTCATTGCTACTGGATGAAGCAGAATGGGGCGTGAACCATGTAGAGGCCTACGTCGACTTTGCCCAGGAAGTCGAGATGGTCAAAGCTTCTTTGCGGTCCCTACTGAAATCACTCAAGGCTGACAGGAACCGGATCGCTGCATATGGCGCCGCCGCCAAGGGGACCGTTCTGCTGAACTATTGCGGGATTGGAGATGATCTTCTCGAGTTCGTTGCGGACCTCAGTCCATACAAGCAGGGGCACTACATGCCTGGCGTACATCTGAAGATTTGCCATCCATCAAGACTTCTGGAAGAGATGCCCGACTACACGCTCCTACTAGCTTGGAACTTTGCCGATGAAGTTCTCGAGCAACAGGCCGAATACCGGCGCCGTGGAGGCCGGTTCATCATACCGATCCCAGAACCCAGAGTTGTTGTTCCGTAGATCGCGAATGGAGGGGCCCAAGATGATGGACGGCGTCAAAATACTCAAAGGAGACAGGCTTATCGAAGGTGTGAAGATCGTTCCATTGAGGCGTATTCCCGATGAACGGGGAACCATTTACCACATGCTAAGATGCAGTGACCCTCACTTCGTTCAGTTCGGCGAGATCTACTTCTCGACAGTGTATCCAGGCGTGGTGAAAGGCTGGCATAAACACCGAGATATGACCCTGAACTATGCCTGCATCTTCGGACGCGTCAAGGTGGTGCTTTATGATGAACGAGAATCATCACAAACAAAGGGAACACTTGTGGAGACTTTCCTCGGACCAGACAACTATTCACTCGTTGTAATCCCGCCAGAAGTGTGGAATGGGATTTCGGGGATGAGCGAACCTTTCGCTATTGTGGCGAATTGCTGCACACATCCGCATGATCCGACCCGTTCAATCCGTTTGGATCCTTTCAACAATCACATTCCGTATGATTGGGGAGTCAAACACGAATAGTCAGGTAGTCGTATGCGAGTACTGATCACCGGAGCAACCGGCTTCATCGGTGCTCACCTCACAAGGCTTCTCGTACGTGATGGAATCTCAGTCTATGCTCTGATACGCGAGTCCAGCAGTACTTGGAGAATCGAGGACGTATTGCAGTCGGTCCACGTTATTCATGGCGACCTCCTAGATTTCAACGGAGTGGAGGGGCAATTGAAGGGAGCCCGACCCGAGACCTGCTTCCATCTTGCGTGGCACGCTGTGCCGGGAGAGTACTTGGCCGGCGAACAGAACTTGAGCATGCTTTCCGCCAGCATTCGCCTAGCCTCCTCCCTTGCGAAATTGCAGTGCAGGAAGTTCGTCGCAACAGGAAGCTGTCTCGAATACGACACAGATCTCGGCTATCTTTCTGAAACCAGCCCGACGAAGCCTCGAAGCCTCTACGCCGCGAGCAAACTATCTCTGTTCCAAGTACTAACACAGTTCGCGGCAGGAGTCGGGATGGATTTTCTGTGGCCACGGCTTTTCTATCAGTATGGACCGTATGAGGATCAACGTCGACTTGTCGCCTACATTGTTTCCTCCTTGCTGCGGAATCAAGTTGCGAACATAACCAAGGGTGAACAGATGCGAGATTTCCTACACGTTGAAGACGTGGCCTCAGCTATCTGGGCATCGGCTCAGAGCGATCTTACAGGGCCAGTCAACATAGGATCAGGCAAACCAATCGCCGTAGCAGAGATTGCCGCAAAGATCGGAGAAATGCTCGGACGCAGCGAGTTGATTGGGCTCGGCGTTTCCCCTATAGACCCCAAAGAACCGATGTTTGTTTGCGCAAACAACAACAGGCTGAGAGACAAGACCAGATGGGCTCCTCGCTACGACATGGAAGGTGGGTTGCGTCAGACAATAGATTGGTGGAAGAGTTACTTGGGCGTCTAGAACAGACCTATGTAGGTTCGAACAGGAAGCGAAGAACTATGAAACCAAATGAATGCCCAACTTGGCTGGCTCATGATGTCACGACCGACCGCAATTGACCAGCAGGGTTCATCATGACCAGGGCAACCCCAGTAGTACAGCAGAGGTGATACCTGGTGAGGTCTTCGAACGGGCACTCTGGAGGTACTCATGATGGTTCGCAAAGCAACTAGTCCGCGTCCCGCAGCACAGTTCATCAGACTGCAGAAGAGGCGACATGAGTCCGTGATGTCTGCTCTCGTCTCGATCTGTATCCCAACTCATGACGGTGCCCTCTGGATTGAGAGAAGCCTTCGCTCCGCACTTGCCCAGACCTACGAGCCGCTAGAGATTCTGGTCCTGGACAACGCCTCTGCTGACCGCACGTTGGAGCTAGTGCGGTCTTTCCGCGATCCGCGCATTCGGGTGGAGGTCAACGAGCGAGACATCGGGATGGTGCGGAACTTGAACCGCTGTGTGAGGCTGGCGAAAGGGTCGCTAGTCAAGTTCCTCATGCAGGATGACCTACTGTATCCTATGTGTGTGGAGAAGATGGCACAGTTGTTCGAGGAGAATCAGCAGCTGGGGATGGCCTTCGCCCCACGTGATGTATTGATGGAGAATCCGGAGGATCCGGACGCGGTCGCGTGGAAGAAGCAATACGGTACACTCCACACCGGATTCAAGTTCCTAAGTAGAATGAACCGAGGCCGGGATCTCTTCAACCAGCTACTGGCCTGCGGGTTCCAAGAGAACTGGATCGGCGAGCCGTCAAGTGTGATGCTAAAGAAGGCGTGCCTAGAGCAGATCGGGCTCTTCAACACGCAGATGCGCCAGGACGTAGATCTTGAGACGTGGATCCGCATGATGTACTTCTATGATGTCGGCTTCGTTGGCCAGCCGCTCTCGGTGTTCCGATTCCACTCGGCGTCTGCAACTTCGGCCAACCGGCAAAAGAACCTACGGTGGCTCGATAGGATGTGGCTTCTGGAAGGCCTGCTCCGGCACGAGGAGATTCGAAGGAATAATCCGAAGATCAAGCGGCTTAGATGGTTGGAGGCGGCGAATGTGTTGAAGTGCCAAGTCCTGCGTATCTATCACCGAGAGACGATGCCCATTCTCTACATGCTGAAGTCCTTTGCGGATTATCTCAACTATCGCTTGCTAGTCCCGATACATCGCGCTCCGACCATCCACGGGTAGGAATCAGTGATCCTGTCGCATTTGTTGAATTGCCGTATTGTTTGGCGAGGTGCGTGACGTGCCCCCCTCAAGCTGCGAAACCCTTCCAAAGGTTTCACTGGTCGTTGTGAACTATAATGGAAGGCAGTACCTGCGTGAATGTGTCCGCTCGCTCCTGGCGACTAGCTATCCGAACTTCGACGTAGTACTAGTTGACAATGGATCATCGGACGGAAGTGTTGATTCTCTTGGTGGCCTTCTTCAAGACCCCCGGATTCGAGTTCTGCGCCTACGGAGCAACCTTGGATACGGGAGAGCGTGCAACTTGGGCGCAGATCAGGCATCTGGCGAAATTCTGGCGTTCTTGAACAACGATCTTGTCTTTCGGAACGACTGGTTGGACTCATTGATCTCTGTCTTCCGTAGAGACCCGACAGTCGGGGCCATTCAACCGAAGTTGGTCATGAGAGACGACCCCAAACGGCTTGACGCTGCTGGCGGATTCATAGACATCTTTGGATGTGCGCACGAGAGACGCGGCGTATCGATTGCCTGGCCGAATCCTGACGGGGTCTTCTACGCAAAGGGAGCAGCCATCGCTGTTCCCTCAAACCTCTTTTCGCGATTGGGAAGGTTTGACGAGGATTTCTTTCTCTACTACGAGGAGACTGACTTGTGTTGGAGGATCTGGCTCTCCGGTCACAGAGTCCTGTATGTCCCCGACTCCGTAGTTTTCCACGTAAGAGCTGGGACAACAAGGTCACCTGACCGAGCCCGCGCCGTAGACATGTACACGATGGCACGTGTGAATAGGTTCAGGATGATTCTGAAGAACTACGAGGCGAAATACCTGCTTGCATTTATGCCGGTCATCCTACTCAATCACTTCAAAGATATGCTTCTCCTGATCGTTCTAGGAGCGCACTACTCAGCGGTATTGGCCACACTTGAGGTTCCCTGGCGCATACTAAAGGACATGAGAAAGATCGTTGTGAAAAGGCGTCTGGTTCAACGCTTGAGACGGGTCTCGAGCGGCAAGTTGATTGGGAGAGTAATCTTGCTGGCGAGTCCGGTTTTTGTCCCGCATGAATTCGCGTATCTTCACTTGTCGAGAAAGCACAAGTTTCGTCCAGCCGCGAAGAACGCATGGTCCTCCAACCCTGAGCATCCTCGTGGCAAGGTATAGGGGCGAGTACCTCAACTCCTATTCTTCCCCTCGTCTTCGCGAGGGCTACGACGATCTTGATCATCCAGATTCTCTTCGCATTTCCTAGCTGCTCGTTTCTTAAGGGTGACTCGATAGAGATGTGCCTTGGGATGGGTCGCTACGCGTGAGGAGTATCGCGATTCTGACGCATTTTGGGCGGATATACCCTCCAGAATTCGGAGGTTCAAGGCGAGTCTGGGGTCTGGCCAAGTGTCTGAGCTCAGAAGGTTTCGATGTCTCGATACTCGCTACCACCGACAGATCACGGCAGACCATCATCGAAGGAGTCCGCATGATCGAGACACCCCCTGCGCTCCCCATGCCTTCACGTTTTCGGTCAAAGATTGGACAAGCGATGGCAAGAACCACCAAGACTGTCAAGTTCGTCACACTCTACGCCAACCCATACCATCTTGCAGTGCTCGCAAAGATGTCCACGCTAGGCCAGCTGGATCTGGTCCAGCTTGAGTTTCCATATGTATTGCCTGAAGGAATCCTCTCCAAACTGTCCGGCGTTCCCTTGGTGCTCGATCAACACGGCGTCGAGGTGGATTTCGTACGCGAACTGGCTAGCAGCATGGGCGTCAAGCTAAGCAGAGCGGATTTGCTAAGGGTGTTTCTCATCGAGTCAGTTGCGGTGAAGCTTGCGTCGTTGGTTCTTTGCTGCTCACAGCAAGATCTCCAGCGAATGTCCTCGATCTATGGGGGCGGCGAGCAGAAATATGCGCTCGTTGAGAACGGTGTGGACGAGAGTTTCTTCGAATGGGTCGAGCCCTACCACTTCCGCAGACGAACCGTTCTCTACGTAGGTTCATTCGACCACGCTCCGAACAGACATGCAATCTCTTGGATACTTACCGAGATCGCGCCAAGAGTAAGAAGAGCGGTTCCCGAGGTCCAATTCGCCTTTGTCGGATCCACCAAGTGGACCACACCCCCGCTGCTCGAGAGAGCTCTCGTCTTCACGAATATCCCAGACATTCGGCCGTTCATCAGAGGCGCGAATGTTGCCCTCTCGACGGTTCTTCGCGGGTCTGGGACAAGAATGAAGACACTCGAATACCTAGCATGTGGTGCACCTGTAGTTTCCACCACGAAGGGCGTCGAGGGATATGACCTCAGGCCAGGAACCGACCTGGTGGTGGCAGATGACACAGACGGCGTGGCAGATTCGATTATCGAGCTCCTCAAGATGCCGGAACGGGCTAGGGATATGGGTCTGCGCGGACAACAAACAGTTCGCGACAAGTACACTTGGAAAGATATTGTTCACAAATCACGAGGAATCTATGAACGTCTCCTTGATCGGAGATATTCCTGACGACCATCACTTCGCCCTGGGCCACAGTCCGGCCAGGATTACGATCACTCTTGAGTGATAACCAACGAACGACAGCATCGACTTCTTCTAATGCTTGAACGCCACGATGACGTCCTGGTAGCTCAAGAAATTGGTCCGCCCGCACCAGGAACCATAGTGGATAGGTTCGGCGACACGGAGGCTATTCTTACTGATAAGTTCAAGCGCGTACGATTCTTCGTAGGCGATAGCGTTCTCAGGGACACGCCTATTGTAGATGCGATATGTTCCATATTCGTGCGGGAAGTCCATCGCGCTCTTCTTCTCAGTCATCAGCCTCTTCGACTCGTCATTGAGTAGGAAGAATGAAATGAGGCAGCGCCCGCCGACTCCTAGTACCCTTGATATCTCCCGCGTGTATCGCTTGACATCTTCCGGGAGCATGTGAGTGAACACTGAGACTAGGAAGACAAAATCAAATGAAGCAGCAGGGTAAGGGAAGCTGTACTCAGACGCTTTGAATCGTCCCTCTTGATTGTAGTATTTGTTGTCGACATCAGCTAGCTTGAAGTGGAAGTTTGGAAACTTCGCAGTGATCTTACTCTGACACCAGCGCGTGCCCTGTGGGACAATGTCAAACCCATCGCAGCTGCCGGCTTCGTCCAGTTAGCTGGTGAGCGCGACCGCCATGCGCTCGATGCCGCAGCCAACATCGAGCACTCTTTCATCACGTTTGAGTTTGCCGAGCTCCACAAAGTGGCGAAGGAACTCTTCTCCCATCTTCTTGAAATCCTCATCGCATGACCCTGCGAAATCAATGCCACGTGGAGGTGTCAGATCATCACGCTGATGCGTGAGAGTGGCAGCAGCGTTGAGAGGCAGGTAGAACAATCTTCTGATCACTGGGACGAAGCGGGGAGGCACGCGCTGGAGAAGGAAGAGCTTCAGTCTTCTCAGCAGAGTCGACTGCAGCACATCCTCCAGACGCAAGTACGGAAACACTTCGACCTAGATCTGGATGTCTAAGTGAATAAGGTCTTTCTCTAGGCGCGCACTTTGGCATTCTGGTATCGCAAATGCGCCGCGATATTCACGCGAAGGAACTCTTGGCTGCACGCGTATGGGGGGATTTCACAAATTCCGGATAGTAATCATGCAGGTATTCCCTTAGCGCTTCTGTCCACGTCGGCATGTCATCTTGGCCACGGAGTTCCAGCACATAATTCCTCATCGCCTCAGATCGTGGCCTGGGAGCAGGATACTCCTTCTCAAAGTAGTCGGACGTGACAGGTACCAGATCTATATCGTCCCTGTTGATTGCCGAGAGGATCTCTTTCGCAACATCAAAACGGTTGCCCCGACCCTTGCACGCCAGGTGATACGTGCCGAAGAAGCCAGTCTTGATCAGCTTGACGGCTACCCTTGAAAACGCTGGAGCATACGTGGGCGTACCATGTTTGTCTGTGACTGCATAGATCTTGGTCGCGCCACTCCTGATCTGATCAAGAATCTTACGAACGAATTTCTTGTCCTTGGATCCGCCTCCAACCATCCAGCCGGCGCGAATAATGAAATGATTATTCACCAAGTTTCTCACATATGTCTCTCCAGCTAGTTTTGATGACCCATAGACATTAACAGGGCGGGGCTCGTCGAATTCCGTGTATGGTTCCTCCTTCTGTCCGTCGAAAACTCCAGCAGTGCTCACATAGACCATTGGGATCTCCAGTCTTCGACATGCTAACGCTACGTTTTGGGTGCCCAAAGCGTTTGTTCTATATGCGTGGTCTGGGTCGAGTTCACACTTGTCAACGTCGGTTTCCGCTGCCAGATGTACGATCAGGTTTGCTCTAAAGGTGCGGGAGGCGAGTCGCCAGACTTCGTCGTGGTCTCTCACGTCTAGGTAGGTGCATTTTGATCTTGAGACATTGATGTCAGTCGGAATAACATCACAATTCGTACGTCGCAGAGCTGGGACGAGCGAGTCTGCCAGCATTCCGGCTGCTCCCGTCACTAGGACTCTCATTCTTCTTCTCATTTGTGAACAGACTCGCTAGCCTCTCTCACTCTTTCCCTAATAATGAATCGCGACATTCGCCGGGCTCAGTTCTTTGCTCGCCTACTCCTTGCTCCTGCATGACAGTAGTTGTGCGTATCTGTTGACGACGACCGCGGTGGAATACTCCTGCTCCACAATCTTTGCCGCCCTTTGTCTCATATTCCTCGTTCTCTCGTCATCGCTTTCTAATGAGGTGATCCTCTCGGCCAGTTCTGTGGCGTTGGTGAAGTACAAGGCTGCATCTCTTGCCACTTCCCTATTGTACGGGACATCGAGTGAAAGCACGGCGGTTCCGCACGCCATGGACTCGAGTAAGGAGGGACTCGTGCCGCCTACCTCTTGGCCGTGAATATACGCAAAGCTATTCTTGCGAATAGCTATCAGTCTCGGTCGCTCATAGACTCCTCCTAGGAAAAGCAGTCTCTTATTCTGCATCATCAGAAGGCTCTTGACGTATGTACTAGTGTTCAGCGGCCCTACTATCGCGAGTTTCTTCGTCGAGTTCGACTTGTTGAACCCCTCAATGATGATGTGAAGATTGTTCTCTGGCTCGAGGCGGGCCACTACTGAATAGTATCCGCGTGGTTCGAGCCTGAACTGTCTCAGCGACTCGATATCTTCCGGCATGCAGGCACGTCCAGGGTTCGGAATATAGACGGAATCGACCCCGTACCTCTGTCGATAGTATGCTCCAATTGCTCGCGAGTCGCAGACGAGAATGGTGGCGACCCTCGCCACTATCATCTCAGCTATCTTCAGCGCCCATCTAACCGGCCTCGGAAACTTCCTTCTCTTCCATTCGAGGCCGTCAACATTGACCACTACAGTTTTCCCGAGAAGTCGTGGCAAGAGGCAGAAGAGTGAAGCTGCATATCCAAAGAGGAGAACAACATCCACCCCGGCAAATCCGGACCAAGCAAGAAAGAGCGCATCATGCACAACCTCTGACACTACACGGAGCTTCTCGACAACTGGAATGTACAAGGTCCTGACATTGCTTGGCACCGAACCTAGACCCCTCAGACTGCTTTCGCATGTGACGTAGAGACGAAAGCGATCCTTTGGAAGGTGATTTGCAAGTTCCTCAACGACCGTTTCGAATCCTCCGTAGCGTGCCGGGATGCCACGCGAACCAAGCAGCGCAACAGTGACCGTTCTTGCTCGCCTCGATTGAAGGCTCATGGGTGAATCTACGTTATCCTGAACGCCTCTGTGACTCGGTTTGCCGCTTGCAGCATGTTGTGAGCTTGACACGTATGTGGGAGAGGAATCGCCCCACAGCATTCTGAATTCGAGGTGACTGTGCATGATCCAAACCTAAGCTGAAGCGGCGTGATAGAAGCGGATCCGACAGAAGGATGGGTTGATAGGCTCGGCTCCGTGACCGCTTGCAGAGGGGATTGATCCACTTTCAAGTAGCATTTGACTCCGAACTCTTGTTCGAAAGAGAAAGGACGATAGGTCCCGGCAGGATCCAAGCCGAGGATGCCCAACAGAATCCGGCCTGGATCTAGATTAGCGTAGAACACACGTGTCGAATGCTGGTATACCAGCTGGAAGTGTTCCTTGTGGGCTGACACGTACTTCTGTAACTCGTAATTTGCACGAACACATGCGTAGATAGGTGGCGTGCCTGAGTTGATGACGCCAACATAGTCCGTATAGGTTACGTTGTGGAACGGATCTGCGAACTCCATTTCTCCGACCGCCGTATCGTAGACGACCGTGCCGCTCTTCACATTGGCGAAGAGCCATTCTTGGGCGGCTTTTCCCTCTCTCCAGTATGTACCCCAGACCTGGTTCGTAGACCAGGCCGAGGACGCCTGAAACAGCAGCGATCCGATCAGTAGAACAATGAGGAGATGGCACGAGGTTCTCCTCATATTCTTCTGCGAGAGACAACAGTAAGCGAGTGTGAGAGCGGCCGCTATTATTGCTGTCGCGGGAGCTAGTACAAGGTCAAGCCTTGGAGCTGAGGCGATCATCGTTGGAATGTAGGTTGCGAAGAACCAGCTGGCAGGAAAGGCCACCAAAGCCAAGGATTTCTTCCTAAGCATGATCAAGGAAGAGAGGCCCAAAACGGTAGTAAGCGTGCCGACTTGAACCATTATAAACAGAAAATTGTGCACTGCGTTCTGAGACATAACGCCGACATCATATGAGAGGTATGACCCGAAACTCGTGCTCACACCAAAAGGGTTCAATGCTATCCTACCCGTGAGAAGGAGAACTGGTATCAACGATGGAAATGCTACGAAGAATAGGCTGGCGGCGAGGCAGATGATAAGACCACGGGTCATCTTCGAGCGCATGAATAGCAGAGCGTAGAGGGCAATCACAAGCGGTAGTCCCTTTCCCGTGTCCTTGAAGAAGCTGCCAAGAACAGTTGCAAGGAATATTCCGCAAAGAAGCGTGACGCTGGTCCGCCGCGAATCCTTGAAGCTAATGTATCTTACGAAGAGGAAGAGACCAAATATGAAGAACACTTCAGCTGTGGTTTCAAAATTCGCCATCCACATGCTTGAGTATACGGCAGATCCTGTTAAGCTGTAGAAGACCGACGAAAGGAAGGCAAATCGATTCGATGAAACGATTTCTCTCATAAGAAGAAAGAATGCCAATGTGAGGGCGCCATGCACAATCGACTTCGCCACATGGTACGCAAACGGGTTGTACCCTGAGAATGTGTACAGCACGTAATAGAGAAGTGAATCTAAGGGACGATACCCGAAACCGTACGAGCCACTACACTGATGGACCCCTCGGACTGCGGGTTCCTCACAGATGAAGGACAGCATCCAACCGTTCTTGACTTGACCTAGGATTGCACCTCTGGGGATCCACCACCAGTCATCCCAGATGAAACCCAGATCATGGGATATCAGCAGCAACAGACCGAACCCAAAGAAAAAGCTCGCAACCGCGAACAGGAGAGTCTCAGAGTCACGGGACCGTTCCGAGCTCAGACGCGCTGCGAACACTGAGGGGGGGCCAGTGCTCATCGAAAGGCCACCGTGATTATTCTGAAGACGTAGCTCGCAACTTCGATGCACAGCCAAGATGTGTCCTCACCGCCGACCAACTGTGGGGTTTACGAGCTTCTCTACGGGTTTAATGGTTTGCACCACCACTTGTTGGTGGCGTACCAGTCGATCGTTTTCGTGAGCCCTTCTTCGAACGTCACTTTCGGTCTCCATCCCAAATCGCGGATCTTCTCACAGTGCAGCGAATACCGAAAATCGTGGCCGGGGCGGTCTCCAACGAACTGTACTAGCTTCTCCGAGAGTGAAAGATGATGAAGAATCTCTCTCGCAATGTCGATGTTTTTCTTTTCGTTGCCGCTGCCGATGTTGTATATACCCCCTTTTGTGCCATTCTCCAGGACTCGTCGAATTGCCTGACAGTTGTCCTCTACATAGATCCAGTCTCTGACGTTCTCTCCCGTTCCATACAATGGAAGGGGCTTCATCCGGAGGGCCTTCCTAATCAGTTTGGGTATGAGTTTCTCTGGATGCTGGTACGGGCCATGGTTGTTGGTATGTAGAGGCGAAAACGGTTATTGGCAGGTGATTTGCTAACTCCTCGACTACCGTCTCAAATCCTCCGTAGCGTGCAGGGATTCCGCGTGAGCCGAGCATGGCAACGCCTATGGTTGATGGGGATCTGACGCTCATGGTCAGGTCGATGCCACCGGGGTCATCATGAAAGCGTAACTCTCCGCGTCACTCCATAATCTCTCGATCACGTATCCTGGATAGGAGCTTGAGATCAGAATCTCTCGGTAGTATTGCGGGTACCTCGGGTCAGCCAACGTAGGCCCCCCGGTATAGTAGTAATCGTATAGGTAGATCATGTCCCATCCCTCAGCAAGCACAGTGTTGAATTGACTCTGGTCGCCCGGGATGGGCATGACTTGGGCGTTAGGCAGCATTGAGAGATAGGTCCTTGCACCTCTCGGATTGGGCGCAAGCACAAGGGTTCTTCCGGAATCCTTAGCCAACTCGTAGAGGCGATAGTACGGTGCCCGGTAGTCAAGGCTCAGTCTATCAACAGGCGCGCCCGTTGGAGTGAGATTGCTCTGTACAGCTTGAGCAATAACGTAAAGCTGAGTTGAGCCAACAGCCAAGAGAACGAGCAACATCACAACGACGTTTCTGGCACCGATCTTCCTGTAGGAGTGACTGAACGTGAATGCCACAGGCAACGAGGCGTGTGAGGCTCGCATAGCCGTCGAGGTCCACACCGGGATCAGCCCACCCGCCGGATATATCAAGAAGAACAATGCTGCCGCGTATGCACTCAGACCGGCAAGCGCGTTCCACGGGGGGAATCCGGCCAGCGCTGTGCGTTTCCGCCAAGCAGTCCTGATAGTGAGCAGGATCGAGACGAACGCGATGACTGCAAAGACCGGGTTGTAGCCGACGAATATTCCAATCGCGAAAGCATGAAGGAACGATGGCAGATCCGGAGGAGGCATGGTGACCTGCGGGGATAGAGACACAGAAGACACAGGACTAACCAAAGGGTTCAGCAGTAAAGCGTATACGGGCTGTGCGAACTGGAGAGGCCACACATTGACCGGTATGGGAATCACGAGCGCCAACGGGATAAGATAGGCCAGCACCGAACGCACGCTCCTCTTGGTGCTCACCAGGATCCCCACAAAGTTCGCGAGCCCGAAAAGCAGGTAGGGTTCGCGGACGTTGCAAGCCGCCACAAAGGCCAGCGACGAAAACAACGCATCATTCCATCCGCCACGTTGATGGAATCGGAGAGCGAAGAAGATACCGGCCAACCCAAAAAAGAACGCCATATTCTCAGTGACCATCATTGGAAGCATGATCAAATAGACCGGAAAGAACAGCAAGGAGACAAGCAGGAGCGAGGTCTGCTCGTCGGTCATGCCCAATCTTCGGACTATTTTGTAACTCAGAAATGCAGAGCCTAGACCCCAAATGGACGTGAAAATGGCGCCTCTTAGGGCAAGGGAGGAGATGTCCTTTGCTCCTTCGAAGAACATTACATAGATTCTAGAGAATACCTCTCGATGGGGATACTGGTTATGATCGAGAACTAGGCGCTCGTAGTAGTAGCCCTCGTCTGGAAGCATGTATCCGGTTACGGACATGTGGTAGAATCTGAAGGCGATGATGGCGAGGATCGCAAAGCACATCAGAATCAGTACACGTCTGCAATTCAGATGCTTCCCGAAGCTCACGTGCAGTATCTGGGAGCGATTCGGGGGCAAGTGGATCTCTCGCTCTGTCATTTTCTCGTTAACGAGTTTGCTGGATCGCTATTCTCAACGCGAAGAGCAGTATTGCGACCAGCGTTACGAGTATGCCTGTAAGGAGGATGATTGTGGAGATAAGCGCATGGCCGAGCGCGAATCCCTGTGCAGCGTTGTACGTTGCGAGTACGTCCAACCAGCCCAACATGCCCACAAGAAGCAGTAGTAGCCCCGGTATCCCCACTGTCCGAAGGGGCCTCCTCACCAGTTCGACCTTTATGATGGTGGAGATCACGTCAGTGAAATGAACGAGTGGATTCCGCCGCTTGGCTTCAGCTCCGTATTCCATGTGAACAGGCACTTGGCATATGCTGAGGCCTGCCTTCTTGGCGTTCAGGAGCATCTCTGATTCCACGCCCATGCCCCACTCAGAGACCTCAAGACTCGTGACCGCTCGTTTGGAGTATGCTCTGAATCCGCTTTGAGAGTCTACGAGGGCGCCGCTCTCTTTGACGCCTGTGAGGGCGTCGAGCGTCTTCTGCGCGACCCTACGTTGACTCGTCATCCCCGGCGGCCTAGAGGATCGACAACCGATCGCGATGTCCGCCTCGCCCGCCAGTATGGGGTTAATCAAGCTCGGGATCTCGTCAGGGTCATGCTGCCCGTCCGCGTCAAGCGTCACAACCACGTCAACATCATTCTTCTTGGCCCAGTCAAAGCAATCCCTCAAGGCGATGCCTTTTCCCAGATTCTGGCCGTGGCGGATCACGAGCGCGCCAAGCCTCTCAGCAATCGCGCCAGTATCGTCCTCGCTCCCGTCATCAACCACGACAAGTCCGTCAACATGATGAGACGCCCTGACGAGAACCTTCGCGATCGTCCTCTCCTCATCGTACGCGGGCACACAAGCAATAATCTTCCAGGAGTGCGTCGTCTTCATCTTCTACCCCGCGGCTGTGGAGTACTGGGCCTGCTCTCTGCAGGTCAGAGTTAGGCATGCCTATATATGATATCACAGTGCGAGCGCAAACCCCGGCGAGCGCGCTCGCATACGTGTTCAAGTCGAGGGCGTCGCATTCGTTGACAAGCCGTGCCTTCAAGACAGACCACTTCATCGCCGGATGCGGCGAGATGTTTCGCCAACTGATGGTACCTGTTCTCTCCGCCCCCGGCTAGGTACGGGTAGAAGACGTCGGAGAAGATTCCAACCTTCATACCCTACGATCATCCGACGTGCAATCTCATCATGCTGAGCCGGCGCGGACGCGTGGAACGCGTCTAGGTTCAGCTCCTCCTTTCGGGGACATCTGCGATTGAGCGGAGGAACGCTATGTCTGGGTCGGCTCGATGACCATTCTGTCGCCTTGGACATAGACGCGTACGGTTGTCCCCTGCCTCAGATTCAGGAGGCGCTGCACGTC
>Ga0315280_10001685_pt1 | contig 37390 bp, 83 predicted proteins | sample YL17G06_40_MG_FD_203697 | JGI IMG/M metagenome (GOLD analysis project Ga0315280, IMG submission 203697) | Sediment microbial communities from Yellowstone Lake, YNP, Wyoming, USA - YL17G06_40 | ecosystem: Environmental > Aquatic > Freshwater > Lake > Sediment | place: USA: Wyoming | collected... | reverse complement strand
GTTTTAAAACATCATCTGGCGATGAGGCGGGGGATAGAGAGACCGACCACGAATAGGTTTGAGATTTTAGAGTTTTGGAGCTAGTTGAAGGGTATGGGCTGGATGGGAGAGAGGGGAGTTTGTAACAGATTGGTGGACTGGGTGAGGGAAAAATCATGAACATTGGTGGTGGAGATGAGGCGAATATCATGGGAAATCATGGTACCAGTCATGGTACCAGAGATGTTCATGATATAGGTAGAGGGAGGGGGAGTGACTTTGGGTATATTGGATAGGCTGAAGAAGAAGGGAAAGAAGGAAGAGAAGGAGGCGTATTATCTACAGTATCAACCAGCGGGACAGAAGGGATGGGTGCCAGTGGAGAGGTTCAATTTTCCTATAAGTATAAATGAGGCACAGCAGTATATGTTGGAGGCGGGGGTGTATAATCTACAGAAGAGGGTGGGGGGAATGATTGCTGGGTATGCTTGGGAGAAGCCTTATGTGGTGAAGGGAGTGGCGAGTGAAGAGGCGGAGGAAGAGAAGGGGGGGAAGGTGACTGATAGTGATAGGATAGCGAAGGCTATAGAGGATGATATGGTTAGGGCGGTCAGGTGGTTTAAGTTGCCTGAGATGATACAGAAGGCGATAAAGAATGCTTTTGGTGGAGGAGAGAATCCTATTGCTGAGATGGCTGAGGGTGGTGCGGCAGTGGTAACTGCTAAGGGTATAAAGGAGGTACTTAAGGGGATGAAGGGGGATTGGCAGGAGCTGGATGAGATATTTGGGTCGAAGGCAACGACTGAGGATAAGAAGATACCGGTGAAGGGGGATATACCGGCTTGGCTGGTGTATATGCCAGACATTATAGACCAAATGGGAGAGAAGATTGAGAAGAGGCTGGAGAGGATAGGGTTTATAGGCGAGGCAAAGCCGAGTGAGAAGTTGTTGAAGATGCCAGAGAAACCAGTTGCGACTAAGAAGTTGGACTTGGGTAGGATTAAGAGAGAAGTGGTAGAGAAAGAGGAGAAGGAGGAGAAGAAGGGTGGCGGAGAATCAAAACCAGAAGAGCAATGAGAAAGTTATTACTGATGTGGATGTGGACTGGGCGTATGGGGTGCTGAGTACTGTAAAGGAGGCTATGGATAAGGCGGTGGGGGATAAAGGGGCGGGAACTCAGTTGATGAGGGAGATTGTGGATGAGTTGCCGGATATACTGGAGGCATTTATTATACTGGTTGGGGTTGAGCACAGGCAGTTTGTAGCAGGGGTGGTGGGTTCTTGGGTGAAGATGATGAGAAGCCTAAAGAAGACGTAGTTGAGGTCAGTGAAAAAGTTGCTGAGCTAATGGAGATGGGGGAGGAGGAGAGGGTTGAGTATTGCAAGAAGGTTATTAAGGCGGTTGGGAAGGGGTTTGAGGAGATTGGTCAGGTTAAATCGAAGATTGCTCAGGCTAGGGCTATTAAGGGATATTTTAAAGAGATAGAGGAACAGATGGAAGAGATTAGGGTGGCGGTGTTATATACTATCAAACCTGAGTTTCGTGAGATTTACTTAGAGCTGTTGGAGATGTTTAGTAAGACGAACTTGTAAACTTTTTCTATAGATGAGCTTGTAACAGTTTAAATTAATCATTGATACAGCGTGAGGGAGTAAAGCGTGGCTTTGTGGCTCACGCTGTATCGCCATGCTTCTCTCTTGCGCTGTGTCTTAATAAAATGGAGGTTGAAAGAAACATGGGCTTTAAGGCTTATATTGGCGGCGTTCTGGCTGTTTGGAAGAGAAATCCTTGGATGAAGATTGATTCTTCGCTTGCAAAGAAAGACTATTTGTGGAGTCACGTTCCTTCATGGACTGGCAATAAGGCACTTAGACCAGCTGGTGTGGTGGCGATAAATGACATATTCAAATACGTTGCTAAGAAAGTGGCTGCGTTGGGATGGACTGTTGCTGATAACGTGAGGATGATAGGTGCTGTGATGGATGAAGTGGATACTTATAAGTCGAAGGCGGCTGTTGATGAGGCTATTAGTGCGGCTGAAAGGACTTACGGAAGAACTCGTGTGAAGGTACCGGCTACAAAGCGTCTTGAGATAATAAAAGCTCGCCACGAAAGAGTGCCTGCATATGAGAGATTGGCTGCAGCGCTCACGGCGTAGGTGATTAGCTATGAAGTTACCGGCTAGAGTGAAGGTCGCAACTGTTGCGACAACAGGAGCGGTTACTGGGCTTGCTTTACCAACATTGGCTGCTGAGTTTACTTCGAGGGCAACAGGGCAGACTGGGTGGAATGCGTGTGGAGTGAAGGCTTTGGTGAAGACTGTTATTGGCGTGCCGATTTATCTTCTCAGTGGTAGGCTTGAAGGGGCAGCTGCTATGTTTGCAGAGATGTTTGCTTATACTAGCTGGGGTTCGATAATCTTGGATGTGGTGCTGGCTGCTTATCCCGGTGGCATTCCTGGGCTTGCGGAAGATGCGGCGTCTATGGTTAGAGTGGCATCAGCTGGTGGCCGTAGGGTAGTTCGTGAACTTGGAACTATCGAGAAAACCGCTGGAGCACCCTTGAAAGCTTCAACGGTATTTTAAAAAGAGGAGAGTGAGTGACAGAAAATGGGGTTTTTGATACCCGATAGCGAGATGTCAAGAGAACAACTTAAGGCATTGAAGGCTGAGGTAGTTAATCATTTGCTTGACTTAGCTGTAGCAGAAACTAAGCAACCTAGAGAAAGCTTTGTTGTTCGAGATATATTCCCGAAGACAGACTTGGGTTTTAATGCTGAGGTATGGCAGAATCAAACGGAGATAACTGCGGCTGACACATGGACTAAGGACTGGGCAGGTGTCAACGTCACAGGTACAAGTCCACTACCTAAGAACAAGTTTATTGCCTTCTATGGAGTAATAGTGCACGCGCAGGCGGCAAAGGCTGGTTCTAATGCGGCAGAGGGCTTTGAGTATTATGCGTTGACTTATCAACTTGGTTCAGGTGCGGGTAGTGTACTAGAGCAGGTTCATCTGCAGAGTCTGTATAGGGAGTATATTTTGGGTACCGAAGATTCTAAGGTAGCAGTTGGATATCATGCGCCTGTGTACTACAAAGGTCAAGAAACGCCATACGTGTCTTTGATAGCTAATACAACTGTTTCGCAGTATGGGGTTGAGATAGAGCTACTGGGGATGGTGTGCGAGCAATACGGTGACCAAGTAAGCATGAAAACAGAGGAGATGCCTGAGCAGACGTCTTTAATTGTGCCTGAAGATGATATGACTATTGAAGATATAAGAGCGCTGAGAGAGGAAGTGGCAAGCAAACTTCTTGCGTTATCTGTAAAGCATACAGGAAGACCTGCGAGTGAGTTTGTGGTCAGAGATATTTTGCCGAAGGACGACTTTGGGTTCAACGGTGTTGAGTGGCAAAATCAGACAGCTATAACTACGGCTAATACTTGGACAAAGGACTGGAGTAAAGAGTTACCAAAAGATGCGTTCGTTGCTTTCTTTGGTGTTGACTATAAGATGGGTGCAAGTGGTGTTGCTGGCTGGAAGTATGAAGGAGTGAGCTATAGGATAGGTGCGACAGGTAATACAACACTTAAGCAGGTACATTTACAGAAGTGTCAAAGAACACTTGCGACTACGGCTGGTAAGTTGAAGAGTGCACGTGGTTATCACAGACCTGTGTATTATAAGGGAACGCAGACTATCAATATACAACTGATGGCTAAGGCGACTGTTACACAGTACTACGAACAGATAATGCTACTGGGACTTTTATGTGAACCACTTGGGTCACAGATAAGTAAGGAGGCTGAGTAATATGGCACGAGTTATGACAGCAAGAGAATTGAGTACTGCTCAGATTGTTTCCATACGTGACGATGTCAAAGCAAAGTTACTTGCTTTTGCTGTAAAGGAGACTGGAAAGGCAGCGAAGGACATTTGTATTAGAGACGCTATGGCTAAAACTGACTTTGGGCTGGGTTCAGAGAAGTGGGACAACGAATCGTCTCTTACGTCGGTTACTTGGACTAAGGATTGGACTAAAGAGTTACCTAAGACTAAGTATGTGGCGTTCTACGGAATAATTAACCACACGGACGATATGCAGGTGATAGGTACAAAGTATGCTGTTGGCGCAAACGGAAAGACAGTAAGAGATATTATTATGTACGGGCGTATGAAAGCTGAAGAAGTACAAAAGGCTTATCATGAGGCAGTTATCTACAAAGGTGGAGAGACTATCTACATTATGCACTACAATCAATCAGGGTCTACCATTACTGCGGGTAATGAGTTGATAGAGCTCTTGGCATTGGTTGCAGAGCCATATGGCGAGAATATAAGCGGACGGTTGCCGTACTAGGAGGACTAAGATGTTTCCATATAGCCTGAAATTGGTCAAAACCCGTGAGGTAAACCTAAAAGGAGGTTGAAAGTATGGGAAGATTAGTGAGGCGTTACATAAGGACAACGAAGCTCTGCGGTGGAACTTGGGATTCACCTATAACTATGGCTATTGCAAGTCAAGTTGCTTGTCAATTCGTTCATACGATTACTGTTGCTGGTACTTCTGAAGGCGGGTACTTTGGTGTCAAAGGAAGTATAACTTCAGGGAATCTGACGCTGAAGGGCGTTCATGCAAGGGCTACTATACTTACTGCTAAGGACATTGGCACAGGAAACGTTTTTGGAATACACGTTGAAGTTGAAGCTTTAGGTACTGGTAAGACTACTGGTTTCTTTGAAGGGATTGACGTAGAAACTTATGTTGAATCCGACGCTTCAGTTGGAGACCACTATGGTATCTACGTTAAGACGTACTCGGACATAGCTAGCCCCGGTGTGATTATGCCACTTAGACTTGAGCATAATGGCGCAAGTGTAGCTGAGGCGTTCATTGGAGTGTTTGCGCAAACAGGGAAGATGAGTTACTTCTTGGAGAGTAGTAACACATCTGAAGATTGGTGTAATGTGACGCAAACTGCAAGCGGTGCTGGTGGATGGTTAAAAGTGAAACTTGGTGGGTATGATAGGTATATAGCGCTATTTACAACGGTAAGTTAAGGTGATTGACTTGAAGCTGAACATTGCTGAGCGAATTGCGCTGCTGAATATTCTACCGCCAGAGGGTAATATAGTTACCCTCAGAGTAGTCAGGGAATTACAGAGCAAACTATCTTTCACTGAAGAGGAATTGAAGAAGTGGAAGATAAAGAATCGTGTGCAACCAGATGGTAGAGCTTTGATTACTTGGGACTCCGACTTTACTAAGGAGACTAAGGACATAGAGATTGGCGAAGTGGCTAATGGAATCATAGTAGAACAACTAAAGATGCTTGAAGGTCAAAAAAGGCTTCGTCTGGAGATGCTTGACTTATACGAGAAGTTCGTTGAAAACAAGTAAAATTAGTTCCCCCTTTTTTAGTCAGTTTCCGAAAATCTATATATAAAAGTAGGAGGTTGAAAGAAAGATGGTCGATAGAGGATTATTCAAAGAGAAGTTTGAGCCTATAGTTCAAGCTGGAGAGTTCATACAGACATTTCCAAAGAAAAAGTTTTACGTAGTAAAAGCAATTTATACGCTGCCTTTGCTTCCAGTAAATCTTTGCGACGAAGACCACTTGGACGATAGTATTACTACAACGGAATCAGCTGAAGTTGAGATAGAAGATATTTATCTTGACGACCTTGAGCTTGCACAGTTAAGGATGGTACCTATAGAGGATTTCTTTGTGTCTTGGATGGCTAAGCCAAAGGCAAGACTATATATGACTACTAAGAATAAGACTTGGCAGATACCAGCTTTACAAGATGATGCGAGACTAAATCCAGCGAATGAGTATCTTCATCTTAACGAGATATTTCAGTTTGAAGACACAGATATGTGGATAAAGGTGACTTCGCATAGTGCTACTATAAGTACTACGGGAAGACTGGCGTTCTTTGGGTATAGGTTCATACTTCAAGAGATTAAAGAGGCTGATATTCCAAAAGGAATAAAGCCGACAGTAATACCTACCGAAGGCTATCCGGGAACGGCTGAGTAGGAGGTGGTACACGATGGCTGGTTACATAATCATTGGCAATATACTTGACGAAGAGGCAGCGAAGATTATTGCGGAGGCGTTTGGGTATAAGATAGAACTTATACCGCCAGAGACGGCTGACCCGCTTACACAGCATACTGAAGATGATATAATAGCTGTTGGCGGTAGCTATCCAAACGTTTTCTATAGGTATTTCTTCTGTGGCAGTCTTGTAGACCCGACAGGTCTCTGGGACAGAGTCTTTAATCCGACAAACTATCCTGACAATCCAGAGTTATGGAAGATTAGAATAAGTTGGCGTTTCGGTGTTTCGCCTAATGGACGTTGGCATATAGAGACTATAACAAGAGCAAACGGAACTAAGGTAACTGGTGTAGCTGGGGTAAGTAGGGAAGATACACTTGAGGCGGCTAAAAGGTTCAGTAAAAAGAAGGTGAACGTGGCTATAGTGTTACCACCTTTGGCTGTAGCGTTGGTTGGTTCAGTAGCCATATCGAGGAGATGAAAAAGTGCGGGATAGACAATTACTGTTAGCAGAGCAATACTACGCAGGAAAAAAAGAGATGTTACGCAGAGTAGGAGTACTTGCCGTCATTGACGCCAGTAAATCGTTTACGATAACTGCCGTTGGAAATGCGGTGGCGAGACTCGATAAACTTATTTGCAGGGACGCCACTACTAATATTAACTATGATATAATAGCTGGACAACTTCCAAAGGCGGCTCCCGGTGATGCTATATACGTTTGGGTTGGTTTAACAAACATCGGTACTATTGTAGCACCTCTTTTCATAAAGGTTACAGATATAGATACAGGTACTGTTCTGTATAATCAAACGATGATATTAAAACCGAATGAGTATAACGAGGGTAGTTGGTTTGCAGGTTCTATGCCGGCAAAAGACTGGAGGATACTAGTAGAGGTTGGGCATTAAGCTGAAAGGATGGTTGAACTATGTCTGTTAAAGGTGTTGTTGACGCAGTTGTAATCGTTGGTAATTCTACAGACCCGGTTGACGAGTCAAAAGAGTTCACTATAGCAAGTGGCGTTCTGCCGCCTCCAAGTTACGGTAACCTTAGTGGTGTTGTTACCGGATTCTTGGGTAGACCTGTCGGCGATGCTCTTGTTACTTTAAACGGTGAGGAAAGAAGAACTAACGCCGCAGGTGAATACCTATTTTTAAGTATGCCGGTTGGCGATTATAAGCTTACTATTGAAAAAGAACCTTGGTACGAAAAGTACGTGACGACTGTAACTATAGTTTCTGAAACTGAGGTCATAACTGACGTTGTACTTAGTCTTAAGCCAAGTGTGAAGTATGGTATTCCACTTGCCGCTATCGTTGGTATAGGAAGTATTGGAGGCGCTGTTTATACAACAAGGAGGAAGTAAAAGTGGGTGAAGAATTACTTAAGTTAAAGGAAAAATACGAGGAATATCTGCGGGGTATTAAGGGAGTAACAGGCGTAGGTTTAAATGGCTCTATTATCGTTTATGTTGAGAGGGCAACTCCAGAAATAAAACAGGTTATTCCTAAGCAGCTTGAAGGTATACCTGTTCGTGTCATAGAAAGCAAGTTTAAGCTTATGGCGATGCGTATTATGGACGCAACTTACGCTGATAGAACTAAGCGTTTTAGACCTGCACCCGGAGGTGTAAGTGTAGGACATCCAAAGGTTACTGCAGGAACTTTGGCTTGTAGAGTACTCGATAAGATTACTCGTGAAGTGGTAGGTGGGCTTACTAATAATCACGTTGGCGCTTTAGACTGGGGAGAGTTACACGAAGGTAAAGTCGGAGATTCTATGCTACAACCCGGTCCGTATGACGGAGGGTTAGAGCCGGCTGATAAAATCGGAGAATTACTGAAGTATATACCTGTGGAGTTAAATAAGGACAATCTTGTGGACGCTGCAGTTTTTAGTTCAGATAAACTTAGTAAAGAAGTGCTTGAAGTAGGTAGCCCATCGCATACAGTTGAACCTAGAGTGGGAATGAAGGTTATTAAGAGTGGTCGTACGAGTGGAGTTACTTATGGAAAGATATTGGACGTCAATGCTACTTTAAAGATTGATGGCGGCGAGGGTTGGGGAGAGTGTACTTTCAAGAATCAGATAGTAGTTACGCCTGCAATTCTAAGTCCCGGCGATAGCGGTTCATGGGTAGGTGAAATAGATACTTTCAATACGGTTGGTCTTGGGTTTGCTGGTTCTGAGACTTTGAGTGTTGTAAATAGGGCTTTAACGGTTGAGGAATTGCTTGGTATTGAGATTATACCTCCTGTACCGCCTTTGAGGTTAAGTAGCATGTTAGGGACATGGCTTGGGATATTAGGTATAGGGTTAGTGTCTATGGGAGGTTAAAAACATGAGTTATAGAAAAAGTTGGTCAAAGACTTTCGAGACGGGAGATACGTATACTTATGATTGCGGACCTACAGGAGGATGTCCAGTACCCTGTCCTGACCATGAGCCATACTGCTGGAGAGCGGTTGGACTTGTTGGTCAACGTATGGTTGGTAACATAAGTCTCATAGACCCGATAAAAATACCTGTAGTAATGCCGGGAACTAAACAAAAGTTGATTGAGCTAAGTATTCTAGGGTTGCTTGATAATGGCGTTGGGTGGGGATACGTAGCAGCGTCGTGGATTGAGCTTTATGTGGATAATGCTCGAATACTACACCGTGACCTTTATCACGCTTCTGACTGGAAGGCAAATAAATACACGTTAGATGAGGACGTTTCAACTGCTCAATTATTGCAGTTTATATTACGTATGGACTGCGATGGGGGAATAGTTGGGTATGCTACTTTACACAACGCAAAGCTAAAGATTAACGGTGAGTATTACAGTGATGTACCTCCTGTAACTGCGGATGTTAGGCTTACCGTTACTAACAGTAAAACTGGTGCTTTAGTTAAAGGTGCTTACGTTGCTTTAATGAGCGGTGCAACAATAATAGCTGACGGTTATACTGATGGTGGTGCGGTCATATTTGAGAATATAGACGAAGGAAGCTATACAGTTAGGGTAGTTGCAGGTGGCTATTACGACTTTGAGCAGTCTATAGATGTGTCACCACCTTCTGTTTGGTACACTATTAAAATAGTACCTATACCTGTTACGCCTATACCTACTTGGGTATATTGGGCTGTCGGTGGTATAACGGCTCTTGGAGCTATAACAGTAATACCTGCTGTAATTAGAAGAAAACCTGAGGAAAAACTAATAGTTGTGAGGTGACAAGATATGTTAGAGGTTGGAAAGTTGGCTGGAACTCGTATCGTAGAGATGTCAAGGGGAGTACTTACTGACAGCGTACCGGGTAAAGTGTATCACTTGACTATAGAGACTAAAGGAATAGCAAACGAGAAAGAGGTGGCTAAGACGCTTGTTACTGAGTTATACAACAAGTTCAAGGCACAGGTTATCTGGATAAGGATAGTTGACGGTGTTATAGACTTACAGCTTATTGGTTCGCCGTTTGCTTGGGTTGCGTTAATTGCTTTTCTACCAACGATACTTGCTATGCTTGGTATAGTAGTCGTTCTCATAAGCTTGTACTCAGTACTTGCGGCTATTCCGGGATGGGCGTGGGGACTACTCGCTGTCGGTGTCGGTCTGATGCTGTTCGGTCCGAAAATTGGTGAGGCAGTAACTACTGGATTTAAAGCAGAAAAGAAGTATAAAGTGATAAGAGGGTGAAATCAATGGTAAATCTAAGTGGAGTCGTTACAGGGTTGTTTGGGAAACCTGTAAACGGCGCGTTAGTTACACTTAAAGGCGTCAAAAAATATACGGATTACACTGAACCAGATGGTTCTTATATCTTTGAGGCTGTGGACGTGGATACTTATACTATGACTGTAGAGTACTGGCTTTATGGAGTTCACTCACAACAAATAACTCTGGAAGCAGATACTACAAAAAGTGTTGCTCTTGTGATGAAGACCTCTATAAAAGTAGGTCTAGTGTTAAGTGTGTTTGCAGGAGCAGTAGGTACTGGTTATGCTATAGCAAGAAGGTTGAAACAAAAATGAGTAGTGAAAAAGTAAGAACGGATGGAGAGGAAGAAATACCTCCTCATAGATGGTTTGAGGTACTTGATAAACTTAGTAGAGTAGACGATTTACTTGACCTTATCGTAAAAGAAATCAGCCTCACAAACAAGTTACTCGAACAGCTACTTGCTAAACCAACAGTGATTCTACCGCCACCAATAATAAGTCAACTTTTGCTTGTACCTAATAATCGGTCAAAAGTGCATACTTTTGACCTGACCACTGCGCATAATGATAAAGAACTTGGTATCGGAGGTATGAAGGTTAATCACGCTATAGTATTGAAGTGTGATAGTCCGTGTACGTGGAAACGAAATAGTAAGACAGTGGACGCAGAAGACCTTTCTGTAGGATATTCTATAGAAAACTACGAAATAACAGAGCTATATATTACAAACGCTGCAGGTGCAGGACAACTTAAAGTATTAGTAGAGTGGAGGGAGTGACGTGACTACAAGAATAACAGGCGAAGTTACTCCAAGACCAAAAGGAGGAAAGGGTGCTAAGGGAACTATAGAAACTACAGCTGCCTATGTAACAGTAGCTGAGTACGTTGTAACAAAAGGTAAAACTTTCAATCTTGCCAAGATTGCGGTTTCATGTAAAGAAGATGTCTGGGTTAAAGTTCGATGGGATGGAACTGATATTAGCATAGAGTATCTAATTACTGGAAAAATACCTTTTACTGACTGGTTTCCAATGAACTGGTATCCAATGGTAGGAGACGGCACAAAGAAGGTTGATATTCAAGCAAAGTATGATTCTACCTCTAGTGATGTTTATGCAGAACTTACAGGTGAGGAAGTATAGCTTGTCTAAGCGTATTGGGTTAAGGACGATGGGAAGTATAGTAGGAAAAGCAGGTGTAGCGGTAACTTTTGACTCTACAGACGAGGTATTACATCTTGGTTCAATATCTTTAAATGGTGTAGATGTGGGGACTTTACCAGCAACAAAAACTTTGGCTCTAGGAACTTATACAATAAAGTTTTCGGGTGTAAGTGGTCTAACATTTAACAGTTGGAATTTTGATGGTGACGTAAGCGTATACCCGGATAGCGCTGAGGCTCAACTTACCGTTAATGGGACTGGAACAGTAACAGCGTTATACGTGCTTATCAACGGCGTTGAAGACGGAGATTTTGAAGAACCCGGTATTCCAGACTGGGATGTGGAAGGAGGAGACGAGCACGGTCCTATGTCTGGACAATATACAGAGGACGCTTATCATGGTTCAAATAGCCTTTACTTAGCCCAAAACGCTGGTCAGACTGTTAATCAAGGGTATGGTATCTATCTTTCAGTAAGCGATATTGTGTACTTTACTCTCTGGTCTAAATGTCCTTCTCCTCTATTTCTGGAAGTGGAAATCCTTTATGATGATTACACATCTACTATCATAAACTTCGGTCCTTTAACGGAAGACTGGGCTGAATACGATGTTAAGCCATATTTGGAAGCGGGAAAGACTGTTGCAGGCATGAAGTTCTATTGTAACGGTGCTGGATACATCTTAGTTGATTACGTTGACCTGTTCTATTTGGGGGCTCCGTAATGAAAATTAAAGAATTAAATCTTGGACTCTCAGTTCATAATCCTTCAATATGCGAATATGAAGACGGGTATCTTTGTGTCGCTCCCGGCTGGAACGAATCTCCTGAACGTTTAGACCACTTATTGGAATATTGGAGAAAGGGAGTTTACTTCCCCGGGCTTAAAAATCATTTATTTATCCTCAATTCAGATTTTAAGGTCGTTTCCGAAAGACAAAGTGTTCTTCGAGGCGTCTTTAATTGCTCATTGCTAGTCACAGGAACGAAAATATTGGTGTTTGGAAATATGAGAGTAGGCGATAAACAACGAATGTGTTATGCTCAAATTAACTCTCCAGATGATATTTCGGAAGTTAAAATCATAGACTATCCAAGCGACAGAAAGTTTGAAAAGAATTGGAGTCCATTTATGTTTGATGGTAATATCCATCTTGTTTATTCAGTTAAACCGTTCAAAGTAATCAAATTAAAAGACGGCGGAGTCTATGAAGACATAAGCATAGTCGACTGGGAACTACCTAAAGAGGTTCGTGGAGAAATACATGGAGGAACACGGGCTATACCGTATGGCGAAGAACATCTTTCTTTATGTCACTCTCTAGTCTTGTCTTCAACCGATGAACAGAAAATAAGAGAGCATCATGAAATCAGAAAATATAAGACTTGGGCTTACACATTCTCCACTGAGCCGCCATTCAGGATTCTAAAGTTTACCAAAGAGCCGATTCTAGATGGTGAAAAGTTAGAACTCGGTTCTGCTAAAGAGCGGACTTGGGGTGTCTGGTTGTCTGAACAATGCAAAGTAGTGCTTGAGCGAGGATTAGCCTTAAAGGAAAATCAAGTAGTTATAACCTATGGCGAACAAGATTTACGAGCTAAAATCTTATTATTAGAAAAAGATGAGTTAGATAACCTCTTAACACCTGTAGAAGGACGAGAACATGAGTAAAAAAGATGAAGACGACCCGGTATCTGAAAAGCTCTGTGAGTCACGCAGACAAACTATTGAAGAAAAGATAGACGGTATAAAGAAGACTATCTATGTAAGCTCGTCTGCTGTGGCTATTGTTATTATCGTAGTTCAGTTCATACTCACTTTTTATAAGTGAGGCAAGGAGGTGAAAAGATGAAGATGAAAAGTAAGGTACTCTTGATAGTCTCAATAGCTTTGACTTTACTAGCTATTGCTGGTGTAAGTGCAAGTCCAGTATATGCCCTTGATACTACTGAAAACAGTACTATTACTGTGACAAGCACCGCCACGTTTGATTCAGGATTCCTCATTACGATGGCTCTAATGTTCGGCGGAATAATTACTCTGGGCTTCGTCGTTGCAGAGCTTGTTGGTATGTACGTTACAAAGAGTGCTCAGTCAAGTATCGTTCAAACTACAACGACAGGAATAAACGCTATAGTTTCAATGACGAGCTTGGGCGTAACCGCTTCACAAGCAGCTGCAGTAACTGAGGTAGCAGGAGTACCCACACAGCTAGTTCCACCGGCAACAGCGACAAAAACAACGTAATAAAGATATGGAATAAAGTGCCGGCACTTAACTTCTCCCTTTCTTTAGTAAAAATCTGGAGTGAAATAAGATGGAAGATAAAAAGTATTTCAGTTTCCTTGGCTTCCTAGCCTTCTTAGCGTTCTTAGCGTTTCTATCCTTTGTGATATGGCAGATGCGTCAGACACCTATAATTACATCTGAGGACGTAAAAAAAGCACGTGAGATTGCAGGGAGGTTACCTTAATGAGTAAAGAAGAACAGATAAATCCAGACGCAATGAACATAGCTTTACTACGAGAGATACAGAAACACATGATTAGTATGAACGCCGATATACAAGCAGTACGTAAAGACCAAGAGCGTAATACAGTACACTTGAAATATGAAGTTGACTTGAGTGTTGCTCATACTAACGAAGAAATCGCCGATTTTCCTAAGATAGGACTAGATATGAACTCCATAATAATACTACCTATTCCATCTGCGTTATCTATAAGGCTTAGAGGACTTACTGATGAAGTAATCAACTTAAGTGAAAAGCAGAGCTTAAGTTTGAACAACCATAAAATCACTCGTTTACTCGTAACCAATGTCGCTGGAAGTGGAACGGCGGAAATTCACGTATTTGGTAAACCGGAGGTGTAGATACGGGCGGTGAAGTAAGGTCAGAAGAAGAAGAAGTAATCCTTCAAAAAATTAAGGATTGGCTTGATGCTATTACAGTTACCGGTGGAAAGATAGCTACTATATAGTTATCCCATATAGGTAAGTATTACCAATCCTTATTTAGACCACTCTATTGCTGACCTTATTACACGCTCTAAAGGTTTAGATGCTATATATGACGCCGTAATTGCAGGCGTACTCACACCTGCAGCTATTTGGTCTTATACTACAAGAAGTTTAACTGATAAGGCAGGATTTACTATATCAGGCACAAAACAGACGCTTGACGTACTTAATGACCTTTCATTAGCAGGTATTGAAGCCTCGACTGTTCTAGCCAAAGAAGATACGTTAACTGTAATAAAGGGCGCAGGCTGGGCTACTGAAACGTTAAAACTTATTTTCGATAGTATGGCTCTTGAAGCCACGCTTACGGCAATAAAAGGTGGTGGATGGACTGATGAAACTCTCGTAACGTTAAGTACGGAACACGGATGGATTTTAGGAGATACTGGAGAAATACTCAATGACACTGAAAGGTTGCCTTTGAATCCTGCCAGTGAAGACACTCTAACAGCCATGAAAGGTGCTGGTTGGTCAACTGAAACTCTCAAGGTGATTAAAGACGCAATCGACGCTTTGAATAACCTTTCAGTCGCACAGGTTTGGGCTTACGGTACACGAAGCCTAACTGATAAAGCAGGTTTCACTATTTCTGGGACAAAGACTACGTTAGACGCTTTAAATGACATCGCCGCTGGAGACGTCTGGGCTGTTGCTGTGAGAACTCTTACTTCACCCGCTTTCGGTGACTTAGTGACAAAGAACCTTATTCACATACTATCTGACTCTGTGGCATTTAAAGGCGCAGATATTGCTACTATACTTGCTGAAACGCAATCACATCCAACGTTAGCAGAAATTGAAGCAACTACAGTTCTGGCGAAAGAGGCAACACTCACTCACGCGACTTATGGGCTGGACAAAATAAAAGCAGAAACAGCGTTAATTAAAGCAAAGACAGACCTCATACCTGCCGATATTACTACTCAATTAGATACTAACGTCCCAGCAATAAAGGCTAAAACCGACCTTATTCCCGCATCACCAGCGACGGAAGGGACTTCAACAGCTATTAAAACGAAGACGGATGCCTTACCAAGCGACCCTGCTGACGAATCTGCTGTTGAGGCGGCAATAACCGCAGCGCACGCAACGACAGATGGAAAGGTAGATACTGTTGATACTGTGGTAGATGCCATAAAGACTCAAACAGATAAGATGCCTCGTATTCTTTGTCACGTGGACTTCTGGAGTCTTGCTAAACAGATAACTATAACTTCGGTAGCTGGCGACAAAGGTCTTATAGACGTTGTAGTTTCTGGTTTACCTTCTAACATCACGATTATTGCAGTTCAAGGGATGTTCATGTGCGACTCTGTTCAGAATAGTGCAACAGGCGTCGCAAACTATCTTGAAAGTACGAAGATTCAGGTTCACAAGAAAGCTGCTGGAACTGACAGAGACGCAATAGTCCTTGAAGCTAACAAAGTGCTCCAGTTTACAACAGATATGGTACGTGGCGGCACTGTTTTTGTAGCAGATTGGGCGACAGCAACAGCTGCGGGTATCCTCGCTGAGGTTGCTACCAACACTACGTATGAGATGTGGTTTGACGTTGCAGAGGCTCTTGCGAATAACCTAGTGTTAGACGGAGCGGCGTTTGGGTTGAGAATATGGTTTACTATTTAGGAGATGAAATATAGTTAGAGGAGATTAAATACCATGACCACAACTTATTATTACACTAACGTTTTTGACGCTACATACGTTGATTGGACAGAAGTAGGTTCTTCACCTTACTTGGGTGCAATAGACTATCCAGTAAACTACATAATTTCTGTGACTGGAGCAAGCAAGTTTGAGGGTATATGGGATTTTCCAAACAGTGGAGCAGAAAACAGCGAAACCTTAACAGGCGTAACAGTTGACTTATACGCTTCAAGTGTTGACGATAAGGAAATAGGCAAGGCTGGAATTTTGATATGGGTTTATGACGGAACATCATGGACTGCATTAACAACTTTAACTCCTGACACGACTTTTAGTTGGAAAAGCAAAGACATCTCAAGCATCATAAACACATGGGCAAAACTTGACGCTTGCAGAATTTACATCCGCACGACAACAGCCCTCACTCAATCAGTAATTGTTGATTGTATGAGGTTAACAGCAACAAGCACACCTGTAGTTGCTGTTATACCGATAGGTGGTGTCGTGCAACAAGCAAAACTTCACGATATAATTTGAGGTGAAAGATATGAACAACTTGACTTGGGAGGAATTTAAGAGTGCTGGGTAATATAAGAGTGCGCCACGTTATTATACCTTCTAGCAGGTACGTCTGCTCTGGTGTCCGACAGACAAAAAGTCAGTGGGCGTGGGCTAGGGCTGTAATCCCCCTGCCACTCTTATCCTCATACCAAGTAAGTCAGAAACCCGGTAGGAGGAGGAATCTTCTAGAACGAATTTCTCATCTCCTTTCTCCCCCTGAGAACCCTGCCGGGCTGAACACTTTAACGGAGGAGACTAAGTAATGTCTGAAATAGAAAGAGAGTTAGCAGCAAAGAAACTCGAAGATTGTTATAAAGCTCTTGCGATTACACTAGCCAAAACTTACGGCGTTCCAGTTCCTACAGTCGAATTTTCGTGGAAGTTTTATACTGACTTCGGTCCGGGTGCAACTTATAAGTTCAAGGAACGCAAGATATATGTAACTTACGACACAAGACCTGATGAGTTTGCTCACGAGTTCAAACACTACTTGCAAGAAATAGTTGAAGGAAGGGACTACGAGAGTGAAGTACTCAAAGCCTATAAAGAAGGCAAGATATGGAGCTTTAGTATGGCTTGGATGCTTCCAATAGAAGAAGAAGCTGAAAAGTTTGGCAATATATACGGTAGGGTACTTGAAGAAGCAGGAAGGAAGGTATATGGCTCTCAAATCTGGACTCTTGGTGTACTCAGAGATAGCTTTAGAAGAGGTGAGGTACCTGAATTTGTCATGGAAGTATTTAAGAGAAGAATTGAGGTGAAGGAGTTAAGTTAAATGAGCAAAAAAGGCGAAGTGTTAGAAACAGAAAACCTCAAGAGAATAGAGCTTCAAATGACCCAAGAGCTAAAATGTATGGTTGACGCCGCTATAAAATATATACGCAGAGATTTTGACATGTTAATTAAAAGCGAGGAAGTAGCTATAAAAATGTACGAGCAGGCGGTCAATACATACGGAAGATTTAGCTGGAGAGAAACCTTTTCTGATATCCTAAAAGATGAGCGTGAACATTTAGAAAAATTGCGTATGTGCCTACAGTTAATAAACGAAGTTTACGAGAAGGAGCACAACTTAGAGTTCTCTGGGTCAGACCAGTCAGCTTATTTGCAAGGATTAGCTGTGGCGAAGAAGCTTACCGAAATAGGTTATGTGGTACACCACATTGAGTTTCCTGCACGTGAAGAGACTGTTATTGACCTAACAAACCCAGAGCTTGAGCACGCCCTAATAAGTAAGGGACTATATAAGGAGGTTGCATACTTAGAGAGCACAGGCTCAATTCATATTACGCCCACCAGAATTGAAGGTGAAATCCCACATTCTACCCCAGTCGACAAGAGGTTTAAGGAAAGTTTATTTGCAGCTGGGTGTTCATATACAGCTCACGTATCTCCAAATGCAGTCCACGAGCATTTTAATTGCGCGCACAATAAACTTAATTTAGTTTTGAAGTTAGCAGAGGACGCGTTTGGGCATAGCTCCAATGATTATACTCTAGGTTCACACCACTCATCTCCTAAGAAAAAGTTTGTAGTGCGTTATCTTGATAATATGGGGGTAGAGCATACAGAAGAAATCGAGGACAGCATAGCCTTTTATCAAAGAGTAAGAAGAGAAGGTTTATCAGTAATTAGTATTCACGAGATAAAAACCAGAATAGGAAGCGTTTAGGTATGTATCAAATTATAGATAGACAAGATTGTAACAGTTTAAAAGCCTTATTGAACGAACCGTGTGTTCGTTCGCAAGCGGGCGCCTTGGTTGGTGATTTTTCAGTCACCTTCCAACCGGTTGTAAGGTGATAGAATGGAGAATAACAGCAACCCATCTCTTTCACAATTTTGTGGCAACTTACGCATAGGCGTAAGCCTTTCTCCTGCCGATTGGAGAAAAGGGCAGTTGTATGCAAAGCAGAAATCGGGAAATCAAGTAGTCCTGCCATGAACGAGTAAGATGATAATTCCTGCTAGTAGTGGTCGGGCGATGGACTTGAGACCTCGTAGGTCGAACTGACCTTGGCCGGGACAACCCTGCGACAAATGCGAGGGCTAAGGACAGCGGATATAAAGCTATTCCGCAGGTGTTGGCGCACATGATATTGTGCGGGGAACCCCACTTCAACGTGACGGTCTGTTCGGGTGTCGTGTGATAGGTCAAACCTCTCTTCTTCTTCTCTCTCCTAAGCTTGATTTAGCCCCTTATCCCCATCCCCACTCTTCCAAACTAAGCAAAGTAGCTTACTGAATATTCCGCATTTGCTGAACAGTAATCACATTTTGCAGGAGTAGTGCCCTTTGGTAGTTCTGATAGAGGTATAAACTTTGAGACTGTCACTTGGTTATCCTTAGAGGCTCTTAGATACTCCGTGACCTTTGTTAGCAGATGTGCGGCACAACAGCATCCCATTCTATCTCACCTCCTTTTTAAGATATTGCGCTACTGCTATCATTGTAGAATTCTTAGAACAGTTAATTATAGGTATCTTTACGTTGGTTTCTTTGATTATTATAACGTCATTATACTTCTCCATTAAAGTCCATACAACGCTAGCCCAGTGTATTATACCTTTAAGTTGTTCTTCTATCACTGCTTCTGTTGGTGGAAACGGTACAAACCCAAGTAATACGCCTTCTGCCCATTCTAGTCCGTGTCCCACAGCGCCCAGAGGTACACCTATACTTGATAACTTCACCAGCTCATTATATTCACAGTACATAGCCTCGTGAATAACTATTTTCGCCCAAGGTTGCGTTTCTATTTCAATCAAGTTTCTTCACCTCCTTTTTCGGCATTTTTAATTCTACTTTCTTTTCACTACCTAAATCCTTCATTAGCTCAGTTACGTTAGCGAAGAAGTTCTTTGCCTCTGGTGAACTTACTAATTCACGTGCTTCTTTGAAGAATCCTGTTATCTGTTCAACTGCCTGCTCATCTCCGAATAACTTATCGGACATCTTCATAACTTTAAAGAGTCTCTTCGCCGTTGGACTTCTACTTACTCTCTTTTCTACCATGTTTAAAGCGACTTCAAACTCCTTTGGGATACCCCATTTAATAGAGATGTAAATCGGTATAGCTGTAGACACTGCACTTACTATTGCTGGTAATATGATAGTCGCAAATGTGTTTATCGTATAGTAGTTGTAATAAACTGAAGTGTATATTGAAGTGAATATTACAGTCAAAGTACTCGTAGTTGCTATTATTGCCGCCAGCGTTTTCTTACTTATTTTATTCAATTTCACTTTTCACCTCCACTGCTTTTACTAAGTAGTAACCATTAGAAATTATAACGGTATTTGAACCATTTATGTGGTCAGATAGTTTAAGTAGTTTCATAGCTATATAGTTTAACGAAGCACCTGTGTACCACCTTATTATATGATACAGTCTCTTGAGCATGTATCTCACCTCCATCTTTTGTCACTGCTTGTGAAGGACGTTGTTGCCGACACACCTAAACCGGTGGCAGTAACGGTATAGGTTCCGGGTGCCGCATATGAGGGCACATCCCAATTCACAGTATAGTTGCCGTCACTATCTGTGACTGCTTCTAGAGTTGTGAGTACCGCATCTAACGAGTCTTTTATTACCACGGCAATTTCTTCGTCAGGTACTGCTTCGTCGTTCTCTTTCAGGTTACCGCTCACAGTTACGGTTTCGCCGTGTAGGTACGACGTCTTCGACACTGCCACAGTTAAAGTCGGTACAACGACTGTCTTCCACAGTGACCATAATATATAAATAAGTAAGATAAGGAGTATGATAGCAAGCGCTATTATTACTTCGTCTTTCAACATTAAAAACTCTACAAAGTTCATCTTCTTACCTCCTAGCTAGGTATCTCCTCCCAACCCGGTGGCAACGCTGCTTTAAACCATTCGGGTAATATTCCTCTTGTACGCTTCATTAAGTCCCAAAAGCTAGAGTCAAGCACGTAAAAAGTCTTCTTTTCAGTTGGGCTACGCACCGCACGACCATAAGCCTGTATTGTCTTTCTCAAAGTTTCCAAATAGTACCAAGACCAGTCCTTAAGCTCAAGCCTTCTCTGGACACGCCGCTCCTTAATATCTGGAAAAGGCGTCTTGAAAAACACCTGAGCCCCGCAGATATCTCCTTTCCAGTCCTGACCTTCCTCAAAAGCTACTGCTAGGAACACCTTGCCATTACTTTTCTTCCACTCTTTCAGAGCCGCTTCTCTATCTTCTGGTGTATGTACTATCATTTTTAAGTGGTAAGACCTATCAACTAAGTTCTCTATAGCTATTGCCAAATTATAGCTATGGCAGTGAACTGCTATATTCATGTTTGGGTTCTCGTCTATTATATACTGCAACTCCTTTACAGCCCTAGGTAATGTCTTACTCCTTTTCTCAAAAGTCATTCTCCCAACAGCTCTATTAATAATAGGTCTATTCTCTGGTGGGAAAGTACTTGGTATCTTTAGATGCATAATCTCATCTCCACCCATTACTCTGTCCAAACCAGTCTCCTCCACAAACCTTTGAGCATCAAGTATAGTTGCCGAAGATATTATGAAGATGTCCGCCTTATCCCAAACCATATCTGGCATTATAAGCCTAGCATACAACGGGCTTACCACAAGCTTCTTCCTCATACCCTTGCTCGTCTGGGCATACTTTATCTCCCATATCCACTCTTGTTTAGAGGACAAATCCATAAACTTCTCAACCTTGCTTATGAAATCCTCAGCCTTACGACGGTCTTTACCCTCCTCAACATCAAGCGTCTCTCCAGTAAGAGTTGTCTGCTCATAATCCTCTATTATACTACTACAGGCAAGCGACACTTTACCTATAAAATCACGGACTTCCCATATACTCTTAAACTCTACTATTCCCTTATCTACTTTATGGAAAACCTCTTTAGGCAAAGTCCAAGGCGATACCGTCAGGTTTACGTGGTTTATGACGTACTGGTCTATATCGTGTGCCTCATCCAAAACAAGCAACCTACGCCTACCAAACGAATAAGCAGTATCTGTATAACCTTCCAATATTAGATAAGAAAAACTGCATAGAACCGCATTAGAGTCAAGCGCCCTAATCTTCTGAATCCAATAAGGGCAGTCTTGCTTCATTCTACAATCCTTAAAGTCCTTCTTCCTGTAACAGACACCGTTTGCACAAGTAGCCATAGGGTCGTAGGCACACCTATAGTTTTGACGCCCTTTAATCTCTGCAAAAAGGTCGCCTATAAGAGTATCGTCCCTAATCTGGTCTATCAAAGCTAGTTGCGGTGTTGAATAAAAAGATTTAGCTAGCCTACAGAAAGTTGTGTTGACTAGCGACTTGCCATAGCCAGTTGGTGCGTCAATAATTATAGCCCTAATTCCACTATTGAACCCTTCAGCTATTTTGACCAGCGATTCTTTCTGGTACTCCCTGTATGAAGGTGCCGGGAAACTACCCAACACTTCTTGGCTACTAAACAAGCTTCTCGCCACACTTCCAGCACTCCTTAGCATTAGGAGAGTTATAGTGCTTTTTTGAGCACAGCCTCATTCTTTCTAGGCTACCATTTTTAATCATTTTAAGCATAAGACTACTATCTATACTCATTCTACCACCTCCCACTGCGCTTCATCGTCAAGTGACTGAGCTCCAAATCCTACCTTATCCTTTATAGTTTTCAGCATTTCTTTTCTCACCTCGTAACCTATACAGCTTCTACCTAATTCAAACGCAGCTCTCATAGTTGTCCCAGTCCCCAAAAATGGGTCTAACACCACCTCACCCGGCAAGCTATAAATCTTAATAAACCTCTTAGGCAACTCAACTGGAAACACAGCGCCACCCTCGATAAACTCACAGGCACCCGAACTCACGCTCGCCTCTATATACCAAACTCCGCTATTCCACCTCATCCACTCCTCTCTCGTAAAATCAAGGCTACGCTTCTTATCAAACGGGTCTCTCTTCATAAAAGCGAATATATACTCCCAGTTACCAAAGGCTCTGGGTACATTCCCCTCTACCAGATTCCCAAAATTGGTATATCTCGCCCTCACAGACCCAGCACCATACTTAGTCTTATACCAGACCCACCTAGATATCAATATAAGCCCAGTCCTCTCCACGCTCTCACACATATCTCCAGCAACACAGATTTCCCTCGGATACCCATAGACCTTCGACCCCACTATCAAGTCTTGCCAATTAATAACCAGTATTCCACCCGGCTCAAGCACTCTCTTACACTCAGCCCAAACCTTACCTATCTCCTCAAAAAACTGGTGTTTATCTCTAATATTCGATATATCATTTTGCTGAGTTGAGTATTCTACCACATTCCAGTAGGGAGGCGACGTAACTACTAAACGAACAGAACCATCGACTACCTCTTTCATATTACGACTATCCCCTATTACAATCTTATAGTATCTCATTATACAACTCCTCCACAGCAGTACAGAAGAGTGGTTTTTCGTCTTTAGCACATCTACAACCAAACTTTCTTTGTAGTATAGTACAAATAACCATCTTCTTTGTTAGCTTCTTAGTAAATTCGTCTTCACTCATTTGATACGCACAACTCCAGTATTCTCTTTTCAATCTCATCTACAACTGCTCTGACTTCGGATGGATGGGCATCTCCTGTCCACTCAGTTAATACTAGCTTCTTTAATTTTCTCGTCAGCTTATACAACTCCTCTGCCTTATCTTTCTGTCTTTTACGGTAATTGAAAATCCACTTCTTCATCTTCTCCAAAGCAAAGGCGTTGCAGAAAGCAACAATCTTCTCTGCTATTTTTTCATCCACCCCAAACTCTGACATTACCTTCTTTATTACCTCTGGTGTTTCATACTCTACGGTATCAAGGCTATAATCACCGCTCATATTCTCACATCCTTGCAACTTCTTTATTCCATTCGGGACAGATGTAGGCATAGCCACAGTTCTTACATTCAAATTCCTCACCAGTCCAATCTGGGAGTTTCAAGCCTGAAATAATTATCTGCCTAGTAGCTATTAGATTGTAAAGCTTATCTTGATTTAACTCGCCTTCTCTCCACTTAACCCACATTTCTATAAGTTTGGGTATAAAGCTAAACACTGCCTTTGAAACGTTGTATAACAGGCACTCGTCAATAATCTCTTTCTTAGTCAATAATTCTTGCCAGTTCCTGCGTAGTTCATCATCATCGTAAACAAGAGTCCAGTCTTTCAGCTCTGGTGTTACGCCCACATACCTAGTCTTTCCATTAGGCAAAACCTTAAGTCTTGTATAATCCCCAAACAGGAAGAATACCAGCAAGTCTCCCTCAACCTCTCCAGCCATATGCAGATAAGCCTGAAGCTGCTTAACCTTCATCACAAATACCTTAGGCACGTCCTCATCTTTCTCAACCTTTTTACTACTAATATTAGTTGTAAATATCTCTGTTACTCTATTTCCTATCATATCTATATCTCCACGAACACCATCCCGTTCTACCCTAACCTCATTAGGTTTAAACACCTCTAATATCTCATGATGCGCTCTACCACGGGTGAATATCAACTCCCTCCCCTCCGGTACTACCTCTGGTATACCTAGGAATCCGCAGTAAGTCTTCCTTGGGCAACAGGTTAACCTAGTTACCGAATAGTCCTTCAAAGGCAACTTCTTCTTATAGGTAAGCAACTCCCTAATCTTACTCTCTGTGGTCACATTTCTATATACCTTAACCATCTAACTCACTCCTACATAAATTCCAGTTACCCTCTCCTTCCCCAACTTATGCTCTAGTAGATAGTGCATCTCATTAATGAGCTCCTGCAAGTCACTATATTCTTCTGTCTCTATTTTCTTTCCATAGATAGTAATCTTATAGGTCATTTCACCCACTCCGCCACAAAATCTGGGGTCAACGGTCTTCTTTTAAGTACACGATTTTCTGTTTTAGTTAAACCTGAAAAACTTGATGCGTACTCGTCTGCCTCATATTCACTAGCAAACGGAGACGCCCTAGGTATTTTTCCAAGTTCGACCAAGTGATGCCAAAATTCGTGAGCCAAGATATGTGATAAGTAACGCTTTGTCCTTTCTTTATCTGTACCCCAAGCATTAACAACAAGATATTCTCTGAGTTCTATAACCCTATCTTCTTTTCTATATGCTACAAGACCAAGTATGTCCTTCCACTCCCATTTCGGCGCACGTACGTTTTCCCTTCGAGAAAGGTCTCTCAACGTCTCGCTTATAAACCTCGCAGCTTCTGCTTCGCTCATTTCAACCACACCGGCTTTCTATTTACTATCTCCCTCTCACTCGGCGCCACATATTCCAGCCCTAGAGCGTCAAACACTTCCTTCTCTTCACTACCAGCTATAACTTTGCCATCTTGAGTTAAACCTTGGCTATAGTGCAACCTCATCCCCTTCTTTATAGCAAGTTTAGCCAGCCATACGTTATGCTCCGCCGACCCAGTCCTTATTAGCTTAAGAATACCATAAGTCTCAGGTTCTGTTTTATAGAAGTCTACTTGAACCCACTCACCGCCTTCCAAAGGCATTAAAGTCCTAAACACTTTATCCCCACTAAGCACAACTTTAACTCTAGCCATAGTTATCATCGTATCTTTTAGACTCTTCCAGTCAGAAGGTAAGACAAGGAAGTCAATATCTCTTACCTCTGGCTTCTTTCGTCTTATACTCCCAACGACTTCTATTTTCTTGCACCAAGCATCTACCAAGCTTACAACGATACCTGCTATATCCTCTGCTGTTTTCAAACTCAGCTTTTCAACCTTTTTAATCTCTTCCTCTTCTCCAAACTTAGTTTGTTTACTCAATTTTCTTCACCTCATAAATATTATAACAGCCACAAAGCCCACAGCTTGGGCATTTAGGCTGACCACACTCTAGGCATATCTGCCTTGGGGCATTTCTTCCTGTTTCATACACAAACCCGCATCTAGGGCATTTCAACCTTTCTTCACCTTCCATCAACAACTCTTACGTTTGCATTAGATAAAATTATGTATGCTATCTTACAATATGGGGATTGACAATAGAAGACTTTTGGTCTTGTTTCAAGCATTTCTTTTTTACATTCTGGACATATCACGTTGGTTTCACTTCCTTTACCTCAAATCTACCCATTATCCTTTCAGACAACCACTTCAATCTACGCATCGCCTGTGGCTCATCTCTACACCCAATCTCCACTTTTGTCTTCATATCTAATACAGGCGTATACTCCGTCCAAACCCACTCTGGGTCTTTGATACTCTCACACAACCTCAGGCAACACCTAAGATTAAAGCTATCAATAGGAGTAACTATAATACTAAACGGACTCTCCACCTTTTCAACCGGTGGATTAACAACCTCTACCACCCTAGGTTGCCTATTCTTGCTTATAACAGTCTTAACAGCAAAGCATTCATACTTCTTACAATAGTCAAGCCAATCTCTATCCACATCAGCTTGTTCAGCAATAACTATCGCCTCACCCCAGCTTAACTCACTCTTCCTAAACTCCACTCTCCAATGATTAGGCTGGTCAGACATCGAAATCGTAAACTCACGCAAGTAAGGGTATTTCTCCTTCAATCTTTCAACATCAGCCCTAACTTCCTCAAACGTCTTATCATCATAGTCAAGCATTAGCCTATGCTTTCTCAAGGGGCTCAAACCTCCCAGTATCATCTATAAAACAGTCCTCGCATACAGCCAACCTTCTATTACCCTTAACCATTACCTTGCACATCTTCTCCTCGCCACAACCCGAGCACCTACATATCTGTATATCAACCTCTTCCCATCCCTCAACCATCATAGTTGCGTAATCATAGCTCATCTCAACATCTCCGCTAAATGTGTCCTACAAGTTTTCTCAGTTAACTTGAACCCGCACTCTTGGCAAAGCCAGTACTTACACCCGCACCTCTCCTGTACGTAAGCCATCTTTCCGCCACATTTAGGGCAAAACTTTGCATAATCAGATACTATCACAATCATCTATCTTACACTCCTTATATTTCCGCATTTTCTACACAGCTCAAGAAAGCCTTCGTAGTCCTCGTCTCCATGCTCACAGAACCCCTCAATAATAGTTACTTCCATACTCGGGAATCTTCTACTAAAGGAAGCAACGCATAACTCATCACAGAAGTCGAAGTCATTTCCATTAACTGAGCAATGTAGCTTACCTGTGGTAACTCTACCACAATTAGGACAAGTATCACTCATTTAGTCACACCTCCATAAATCTTATACCTCTCAACCTCATCTACACTCGGTCTATAAATAATCTCAAGAAACTGTGCAAAATAAACTTCCTCTCCTTCCTCTACCTTCGACAAAAACTTTAGGCTCGCTCCTCTAGGCTCTGTAACCCTCTCAAAGCTACTAGTCTCAACCCACGCAGGTTCCTCAGCTCCCGGTGCCGGCACTCCATACCTATTCCAACCCCACCTCATCCTAAAGTCTTCAGCACACTCCCTAATCTCCATAACAGTCAACTCCGAATCATAGTCCACAATCCCCGTCTCAGTATCTCTCCATGCGTCCACATCATAGAATCCTTGGAACCGGTACTTATACTGCCCCTTCTTCCCCACGCAAACGCTATATATAACTATCGTAATGTCCACCATCTCCTTAACCGGTATAACCGGGTAATAGGTAACTCTCCGAACAAAATTCCTTATAGTCCATATCCTCTCAACCCTAGCCTTCCCCTCAACCACTTTCTTATCAAGGTAATACCTCGCTGACCAATAAGTAATCCCACAATGCCCCGCAGCCTCTGTCCTAGTTATACCAACCGGCCTAGACTCTAGGAAATCAAGTAAGCATGGTTGAGGGCTTGGGCGAACTCTTAACGGCATAGTCACTCCTCTGTATATCCATTCTTTCTACTCATCTTCTTCCCACATTTCGGGCAATAAGCCTCTTCTAACTCTTCCATTACCTCTGTCTCTCCATGAATTGGGCATTCCCAAATAGTTATCTTCTTTGGCATCACTTCACCCCCTTATCCGCAAGTTTTCTAGCACAAGACCTACAAAGCCCATTTGACAAAAGCTCCAAGAACTCTCCGCAGTTAGCACACGCCTTCTCTCTAACTAGCCTATACCTCACACCCAACTTAATACAGCTAGCACAGATAAATATCTTCGGGTCTGGTTGTTGTATCAGAAAGGCACAACTACAATCAGGACACACCGGCATCTTCCTCTCCCTCCTTCACCGCCTCTTCTATTGCTTCTAGCTCCTTCTTCTTAGCTTCAAGCTTCGCCTTCAACACTTCTTTGTCAGTTTCTTTAGACGCAAAGCTTCCAAGAACAGGCTCAGCTAACCCAAGCCTATTCCCACTATTACAGTCAAGCTTTAGCTCTTTTACCACGTGCCATTCACAACTGGAGCACTCTTTATCAAGGCAACCTACTAGCTCTTTTTTAGGTTCTAACACTTTTTCTGTCATACTATCACACTCTTATTCTTGGTGCTATATAAAACTCTAAAGTTCCCGGGAAAGCCAACTGATAACTAAACCTTACAGGAAAGTTCTCAGCATACTCCACCTTCACTATATTGCTTAAGCCGGCACCAAACAACACAGGCTTTATCTGCGCTATCCCATACATAGATATAATCTTCTCGCTTGCACACTCCATATCAAGTAGACTAACCCTTGGCGGAAACTCATACCACGAACTTCTAAAAGTCCCTTCCTCTGCAGCCCAAATCACAAACCTATCAGGCTTAGACCTTGCCTCAATACTAAAGAACCCAGTTGCAACACCCTTCGTCTTTTCCCCACTAACAACGCTCTCTGCGTCAGCAATAGCTTCCTCCAACGCCGGTACCGACACCTTAGCCTTAACATCAGCCACAAACTTCTTTATAGGCGGTGGGTCTTTTGTGTCCTCATCAGGGTTCAACACAGCCAGCCCAAAGCGACGGAACCCGTGGACTCCACGAATACCCATCAGCAACTTGCTCTCCTTCTCCAACTCTCCCTTAAGCACCACCACATCTCCTCCCTTCAACCTCTTCAAGTACTTCGCCATCTCCCTAACACTTAGCACAACATCTCCCTCAAAAGGAGTGTAACTCTCCCAAACCTCCTTAGGCAAATTCAACTGTATGCACAACGTATGGCTAACATCATACTGCCTAACATCCAACCCATCCGGCTTAAACTTGAAAAGCATCTCCTCCCTCATACCGCTCATCGCATTAACCACAGCAGACCAGATTTTGGCTTTGATAGCACAGTCCACCTTAATCTTCCTCCTCTGGCTTCTTTCTTGCCTTTACACTCGCCCTATACCACTTCGCCTGTCTACCATGCTTCATAAACTTACTTATATCCTGATGAATAGCCTTAGGTCTTGGTGGTAATTCTCCTTCGTGGAACTTTTTATAAGATTCTACATAAGATTCCGTTGTAGGATATTGAAGTTCTTTCCTACGCAGAATATACTTTCTAATCCATGTCCAGATTTTAGCTAGCACCCTGCTCAACCCCCATTCTCTTTCCAAACAGCTCTTTCAACTTGTCCACATACCCACTAAAAGATACGTAAGCTATAAATGGGCGACCTCTATGTTTCTTAAGCACAGCGTCATATACAATACTTGGTGGTGTAGCTGAAACAGTCCTCCTCAGCTCCATAATAGTATCAAACTTCCTGAACACATCTCCCTCCAACTTCTCTTTCGTCGCCGTCTTCCCAAAGCTGTGCATAGTCACTATTATATGTGGCTTCTGCTTAACAAGCTCGTGGCAAATCTTCCCGACAAAATCATAAACCTTAGAATACCCCTGCCAAGGTAGTGTAAATACATCCTTGTCCTTAATCTTGACTTCACTTTCTCCAACCATATACTCACCATGAGCCACATACCTGTCTTCAAGCCATATCTTACTTGCCACAAAAGCCTCCGACAGCCCATCCACCACCTTAAGGAAACAGCTGTCCTCACTCCAAATGGCTCTCTTGAAACTCTCCCAATCTGGGCAATCCTTCAAATTTATATGTCCCAGCACCTCATCACTAAGCAACTCTAGCTCCCTCTCAGCCCCTCTCTCAGGGTCAATAAATACCACGTCTTGTCCATGTTGAGCCACAAACTCAGCCACCTTAACCACAGTATATGTCTTCCCAGCCCCTGTTTCACCTATCAACAGTATCTTCTCTTTTGTCTTCTGTTGCAACTCTTCTCTTTTTACCATCTATAACCCCACATAAAAACTTAGGGGTTTGGCGGATATTTCACCGCCGTCAAACTACTTATTACTCGTCCGATTCTAAATCTTCTTCCTCTTCTTCCTCTTCCTCTTCTTCCTCATGCTCTTCTTCGGGCACAGTTTTCACCTCCTTATCCTCTCTTCTACAAGTTTTATGGGACTTAAAGCTTCACTTCTTCTTCCTTGATTTCAGTCACTGGGCTTACTTCCTTTTTTCCATAGTACTCCACTGGCACCAGCAAGTCTATCTTCTTGTTCTTAGCAATAGAATCCAACCCTGACCTCTCTAGCCATCTGAACTCCATACCCACCAACGACTTAGCAAAGCTCTGCATTCTCTCCTCATCAGTCTCTCCCTTGACCACCACATCCCTCAACGCCCCAGTACTAGCCAAAGCTTCAATCAAATATGCCCACTTAGTCAGCTTCTTATCACTCGGCGGGAACCATTCTATCTGGTCTTTTTCGTAAGCCTCTGTCCTTATCTTTATTGCCATCTGTTCACGCCTCTCTATATCAGCTTTCCCCTTGAACCCAAACGGCTCCATCCCGTACTGAGCTTCCACTATCACTCCCCTAAAGTCCTTTATTGCATCCACTAGCTTGTCTGGCGCAAACGCCACTTTTGTCACTTTTGCTGAACTCATTCTATCTCACCTCCTTTTTAGTTAACTTGACTATTTTCACCATGACGTAACTACCCCTAAGCATCCTCTCAGCCATCTGCAACGCCGTACTCAGAGGTATCTTTTTATGTCTCCCCAACTCCTCAAGACTAATATCATTTTCAGTAAGTGCATAAAACACGTCAACCACCACCTCCTCTTCCATCTAATCACCTCCTTAAATTAAACCCTTCTCTTGAAGCATCATCCTAATACCCTTAATCAAGGCATCCCTAGCCACCTGTGAATCAGTCCTAGTCAACACCTTAACCCCGTCAATCTCCTCTTCACACAACCTCTTTATCAACTCAGCCACCTCGATTGGCACCCTCACCGAAATCGTAACCTCAGTCAGCCTAGGCTCGTTACTCAAGTTCCCCAACTCCAACGAACTAGGTTGAGACCCTCGTCATATATTGGCTGTGGAAGACCCAACTTCCTTGCCTCTTCTCTCAACTCTGATAACCCATAAGGTATCCCTTGCTTACTAAGCTCAGCAAAGTACTCACAGAACTCTTGAAATTTCTCTTCCATGGGACAAACAGATTCTTGCGTTGGCATATGCGGGCAGCACTCTGAATAATTACAGTGACTACAAGGTTCAAGACCTTCTGTGGTCACTTTCATATCTTTACTCAAGTCCATGCCTCCTCACGTACCTCTTCCACCACCAGTCATCTAAACAAATCATCCTCAGCCCTCTATAGCTCCTCCTCCTCTTAATCTCCTCCTCCTCACTCCCATAAGGCATGAAAGCCCTACACTCGTAGACAACCTTCTCAGTATACCACTCCCTCTTCACGCCTTTCACAACCTCGCTAACCTTAACAGGTCTAACCCCAGTCTTAATACATTGAGGGCAAAATCTCACACACAAACTAGCTGGCACCGGCTTAAGCTGCCTATCCAAAACCTCACGAAAAACCTTGAACCCGCTTCCGTGGTAATCGCAAACGTACACCAGCTCACTATCGTCAACTGCCACGCTGACAACTCTCTTATCGCAAACCACCATCTCTCTACCAATAGGAATCTCGCACAACCTAAAGCCCGGCATAGTTATCAACCAAACCCTAGGCAAAAGCAACTCCTTTCTCCTAGGCAACGAAATCAAGAAATACTGTCCCTTCAGCAAATGTAAGCTCACCCTATAAGTCATCATCCCTATCCTAACCACCCTAGTCCCCGGCAAACTCACCTCAGCATTTTCCATAGTATACTTAACCGCCTTCTCCCTCTCCTCCTCACTCCTGAACCCCAGCTCTTTATACTTTACGCTCATTTCGGCACCACCACAACCTCAGTCAAGTCCCTATTAAAGTGAACCTTCCCCATCGCCTTAATCCTAAAAACACACATCCCTGTCTTAGGACTACAACCCCAAACCCTCACTTCGTTATCTGAAGCAGTCACTTCCACGTTTATAATCCCGAATTTCTTACTTACAACTTCTGGTTTACTCACGTTTCTTCTCTCCTATATATTTCATAATCCAACCTATAACCCAAATAACTACCGCAAATGGCATTACCAACAACTTTCGTAGTTTACTCATCTTTAGCCCTCTCAATCAGTTCCTCCATAATATTAGTATACCCCTCTCTTTTCTCTTTGTCAAACTCTGGCATTAATTTTCTTGCGACCTGCCAGAAACACAATCTTGTCTTAGCAAACGCATCAGCAAAATCTGAAAGTTTACTTGCTAACATTTGGTCAGGTACTCCTAAGTGAACTATAGTTTTAAAAAGTAAATCACAACTACTCTCAAGAGTATTAGCCAAGCAAACAAGACACGCAATATCATCAGGTTCTATTCCCTTCTGTCTTGACTTACACCCGCTCAGTGCATCTTCTGGTAACCACTTACACATATACTTCTTCACATTCTCATATCTTTCGCTACTCATTTTTCCCACCACCATCTGAGAACAATGACCTTCTTCTCCACAAATCCTCCACAATACGGGCATTTACCCGGCAAATACCCATACTCATTCTTATACACCTCACGCCAACAATTTTTACAGACATAAACCTCAACTAATCTCCCCCTCATCTCTCAAACCCAGCATCCCAATAAGGACACTCAAACTCTACTACCACATTCGTTTCCTCATCTGTCACCTTAATAAATCCGCCGTAGCACCACTCCACGTAATACCCGTCTGCAGGACTCACGTCCCTATTCACAGTCTTCCCATCACAAACAGGACACTCCATTCTCTTCTTCGTAGGCTCTGGAATCCTCTCCCTCGTCCCGCCTCTCACCCACTTTGATTCAATCATCGCTTTCTCTCCTTCAACTTTTCAATCAACTTCTGTAACTCCACAAGTGGCTCTCTCTGAGTACTCGAATCAACTATAAACGTCCCGTCCCTCACCAGCACAAACCTCCCAAACTTATTTTCAAACACTTCATACATGCTAATCAACCTCCCCTACAGAAAAAAGGGGAAAGAGATGCTTTGCTTAAGGTCTGTAATCCCTCCACGCTAAGGCAGCTGAAGGAACAATGAAGTGTAACCAAATTCCAGCATACAGCAAGTATTTCAGCCACAGAGGTGTAATATGCGTTGTCAATCCTGCTATTAGCAAATAGATTCCCGGTTCCGCTATTATTAGCCCACAAATTAATACTGACGTGATTTTAGTTGTTTCCGCTGCAAATCCGCAGTATTCAACACACCACCAGAAGTAGTCGATTGGTAGTCGTAAGATACGTTTAACCAACCTTATACAGTTTCTAAGGCATAAAAGTCGTGATTTGCACCCCACAGAAGACCAGCTACCACTAGTGCTATCATTAGAATTGTCGGTAGATGCCTCAGCACAAACATTTTCACTTTCAATCTGATTCACCTCCTCTATTTGCACATTAGCAAAGGGCATAGAGAAAGAATATCTGATTAAGGAAGATTGTACTCCCAAGTAATGTCCTACTCCTCTCTCTATACCTTTCTTTGCCATCTTTTAATCAACTCCAATAGAGAGCGGCAGTACGTGGCTAGCAAAGTCGGCTCTGCGTGCAACCACAGAACTAACACCACGCCTGTCACTCTTTTCTAGAGTCTGAGTTCCACCCATGCCACAGAAACAATCTAGCATTCTTAGTGAAGGTTCTTTCAAAGAAAGTTCTTTCATCTTTGTGTCCCCGTGCATTTTCGTTTTGCTTCCTTCAATTTCTCTATTCTGTGTGGACAACTGAAACATTTTCCTATATAATCAAAACATTCGCCTTCAAGCCAAGGGCAATACACTTGGTCACTCATGTTTCGCTTCCTTCCTATCATATTCAGTAAGTTCACATAGCACTTCGGCTAAACGCAGAAAAATTTTGCGGTTAACCCAAAGTAGAAATTTCAAAATTAGATTCATGGTGGCATCTTCTCCTCTTTCAACAACTCCTCAATTAGTCTTATGTTCCACCTCGCACCTTCCCGCCACAATGGAGAGCTTGTTTCCTTCTCAATTTTCTTACATTTCACAAGTTCCTGTTGTAGTTTCTGTTTCAACTCGTCTATTCTTTTCTGTTTGGAAGTAACCATTTCGTTGGCAACATCAACTCTTGCTTTCTGAAAGTCTATTTCTTTTTCTGCATCCTCAAGCCTAACCCATTCCCAATCTAAACATTCTGGCATGTGCAAATAAAGTTCTATTTCTTTAGTCGTTTTTGCTTTTTCTTTCAAATCACTCATTTCTGCTCATCTTCTTTTGGTTGAGCTTCCTTTATTCAAATTCTAATCCAGCAGGACATGCTCCACATTTAGGACAAGACCATATCCCTCGTGCTTTATCTATCCATTCAATCTCGGCACCGCAATTAGGACATTTCATGTTGGTTTCGCCTTCTCCTCTTTCAACAACTCCTCAAACTTTTGAATGGCTAATCCCATAGCATCCAACCAGCCTTCTTGATAAGTAGAATATAATGTTCCTAATTCTGAAGGTCTATGACCCAATTCATCAATTAATTGTTGTAGTTTCTGTTTCAACTCATCTAATTCTTTTTCTGCATCCTCAACTTTTTTTTCTAACCATTTAACATAAGGATGGTCTTCAATGTCTTTTTCTTTCAAATCACTCATGTTGGTTTCGCTTCCTTCTTTCCTTTTTCTGTTAGCCTATATTCATCATGCCCATCAACGATTCTTTTTTCAAGTAGCCCCTTTTGAACCAAACTTTCAAGAGCTTTCTGGACATCTTTTTTACTCGGTTTCATGGTTTCGCTTCCTTCAAATATCTTCCATGTCTTCTCCAATAATTACTACTTTCAATCTCTTTTTTTGCTATTTCCCATCTTACTCTAGGCATTTCACTCCACCTCAGTTACCATACTTTTTCTTCATATACTCATTTGCCTTTTTATCAGCTTCTGCTGTCCTTTTTTCTTCATCAACTTCATTACTTTTAAGATAGAACTCACCCGATTTATTAAGCCACTCTTCAAACTTTTCGTCGTTATAGAACCCCAACTTTACTCCAATCTTATACAGCCCCTCAAGTATCTCCAGAATAGCCTGCTCGTAATCCTCCTTGAAGACTAGAGAAGTACAATACCTATAATAAGGCGAATATCCAGAAGGCGAATACCCAGAATAACAAAGTTCATACGCTAAACATTCACTACAACTAAAATAATAAACTCGTGCCCTTTTATTAGCCTCATTTTTTGCCTTACAAAAACCGCAATCGTATTTACTCCCCTCATGTGTTAATCTCCAAATCCAAGTATCCACTGAATCAAAGAACTGCTCTTTAGTAACAGGTATCTTTCCTCTCATTCTCCCTTCACCTCATCAGGACAAACCACTTCATACTCAGTAACTTCTTTCATTACCTTTTTCGGAACTATCTTGCAACCAAGCACTTCCTCAGCTCCATATAAGCAAATATCTATACCGTCATACTTCCCTCTAAAATGAAAAGTGTTTTCAGCCGACCGTTTCAACTCTATCCCCAACTCTTTTGCTATATCATGCACAAGTAAGTGATTCTTTGAATTAACATACACACCTGTCGTCCCGAACACGGAATAAGGCTCTTCTCTCAGAACCCCGATAATCCGCTTTTTAATCTCTGCTGCCTTCTTTATTTTTTCAACTGCCTTACAAGTCTCCTCAAAAACGCCCAGCTTATTCTTTTCTACTTCACGCTCAACTTCTTCTATCATCTTTTCCCGCCACGACTTAAACAGCTTCATTTCTCCGCATCCTCCTTCACATCTACTAAGCTTAGTGTTTTATCAATCACTTTAACCAAAGTTCTAGAGTCACTCAATACTTTAAGTTCCCATGCCACTGCACTAATTACTGCAAATATTTTTTCACTGCGGCTCATTTTCCCCTTCGCAAAAGTAGCAGTTTCTATAGCTTCTCTGCACATTTCAGCTAACAACTCACATATCTTTTCGTGATAAACAGCCATAACAGAAGCTTTCCCTTCTAAGAACTTTTCAAGTTCAGATTTTTCTGGTCTTTCCATTACACCTCCTCCTTCACCTTCCCCTTCTCATCTGTCTTCCAGCAATAAACTGTAGCATCCCTCAACTCCTCAATACACCCCGAACAGGCATCGTTAAAGTCGCAGTCCAAAACACAAGTCGTACAAAGACACTTCTGACAAGCCTCAGAATTAGCATCGTACAGACTCATATTTTCCTTATTCTTCGGTTCACTCAATCTACAACCCACCCATCAGCCAAAAGCTCATCTAAACCCTTATACTCAACCTTTGGTAGAGTATCAAGTCCAACGCCTTTCATGTCTCCAAGAAAATAAAACAGATTAACCGTATAAACAGTATTAAGCTTCCCAGCAACAACAAACCCACACTGAGGCCGGTTTTGCCCATTAACAAACCTCTTCACTGGACAGAAAAGCCAGTGAGGGAAATCACCCTCCAACAGAAACTCCTTATCGTCAAACTTCTCCATCTCATCTTCACCTCAAATCAATGGCTATAAGCCCAACGCCGCTCCATTTCTTCTTGAAATTCTCGGTCTTTTTTCCAACCTCTACTACGTTCGTGACTAGCTCGATTTCCACCTTGCTCGTAACTTTCAGATGTTGGCACTCAACTCACCTGACCTTTAATAATCAATACATGAGTTGCGCCCTTTATAAAAGCCCAAGAAGTACAACTCAAAACGCCTCGTAGCCTCTCGGTCTCTTTATCATAAATAATATCCTTTGGGTCTGTAAGCCTACCTTCCTTATAGCCAATCACTCTAAACTTGCTCCCCATATCAACAACCCACCAAAACAGAGAAAGGGTTGCGGGAGATATTTCACTCCCGTCTAGGCGTTGCAAGCTCCTAAATCTTCTTGTAAACTCCTCTTCCAGATTCGACGATGAGCCCTTCTTCCAGAATTGCCTCTTTGATTCCCCAAACTGTACCACGGGGAATACCCGTCTGCTCTGACATCTCTTTCAATGTCACAGTCGTTCCACTTGCCAGCTCATTGAACCACTTCATAAATTCCTCTCTCGTCCCCGCTCCTCTCTTCCCCGGCGCTCTTGCCTTTGCAGCCGGTACACCTCTCAATAAGCTCAGCATCTTGTTCGCCTCAGCCAACTTCTCCTGTGCCTCATCTCTCTGCTTCTCCCAGAATGGAATCCTATCCGCCAGCTTCTTTCTCGCTTCCTCAATAAGTGTCTCCCTCTCCTTAATGGCTATCATCAAATCTTCTTCTTCCTTGCCTACTCTTTTCGCCATCCAACTCACCTCCCTTCAATTTGATTCATTTTGTTGTCACCCAGTATAACAAACTGTTACAATCTCCTCCATATAACAGTTTCCAAAAATACTGGGTTGGGGCTGGAGCGCTCCTGACCGAAGGAGAAGAACCTGTGATAGCTCACAAAATTCTTCGGAGCACCCCAACCTTTCCATACCCTCTATCACCTCAGATATTTACCAGCTCTGCTATCCCTTCTTCAAGAAGGAACTCTGCCTCTCCTTCAGAGATTTTCTCTATACAAGCAATTTTCTTACCTGATTCTTTCTTGACCTCTTCTTCACTATTAGCAAAGACTATCCACATATCCCTCTTCTTGTTCGCCACTACATAGACGAATACTTTAAGCCCCTCTGGAACTGTTCCTATAACTTTTGTTATTCGCTTTGCTGACCTTCTAATCCATCGAGATTTCGCAGTATCTTCTACTTTGGCTTTCATTCTTCCAATATCTTCTGATACTGGAAATGCCTTCTTCTCCTTCTCATTTCGCATCATTTTGCATCACACCCAGTAATTATATTTGTTACAAACTCCACTCAACTAGCTCCAAAACTCTAAAATCTCAAACCTATTCGTGGTCGGTCTCTCTATCCCCCGCCTCATCGCCAGATGATGTTTTAAAA
>Ga0315280_10001684_pt1 | contig 37393 bp, 39 predicted proteins | sample YL17G06_40_MG_FD_203697 | JGI IMG/M metagenome (GOLD analysis project Ga0315280, IMG submission 203697) | Sediment microbial communities from Yellowstone Lake, YNP, Wyoming, USA - YL17G06_40 | ecosystem: Environmental > Aquatic > Freshwater > Lake > Sediment | place: USA: Wyoming | collected... | reverse complement strand
AAAGTAGCCAATGACACGAATTCTATGCTCATTTGGTCCGCAACATTTTGTATAGAGTAATCATCAGTGGCAATTATTGGGGAATAACCATGTGTCTTAAGTTCTAGGGCTAATGCTAAAATCTGGAAGTCTGTCTTAGATAGAAAAAATGTATCTCCGATGATGTTTGCCGAAGTTTTAACCTTATCCAAAAAGGTTTTTTCTGGCGCTTTTACTTTTAACTTTCCGCTTTCTATTGCTGTTTTAAATCTAACACCAAGCATGGAGCCTCCCATTATTTCCTCCTTAACCATGGGAATGGTGTATTGTTCTTCGTTTATCGAAAACGGGTCAAAGCCAGCTAAAAGGGCAGACGTGTCTAAAACTATGACTCTTTTTCCCGTCTTGGCGGTTAGATTTTTCATTACATTCCCTTAAAAAGTAGTCTGCTTCTTAAACGATTGTAAAAGTTTTCCTTAAATCTTATGAAGGATGTTTCGTGTTTTGAACGTGTTACCGTTAGGCTTGGAGTTTTAGAACTTACGAGTTGACGGTGATGTCCATCAACTACTGTAAGCACTCTTCTCGGTCTAGTAACCTTGACCGTGAGGCTGGAATCCGCCGGAAAAACAATTGAACGAAAAACGCTCAGAGCACATATTGGTGTCAAAACAAAAGCATTTACACCTGGATCTAAAACGGGACCGCCAGCCGATAGCGAATAACCAGTAGAACCAGTTTGTGTGGCTACCATTAAACCATCTGCCTGACAGTCCAAAATTGGTTCCCTATCCTTTAAGATTCGAGCGTAAAGCAACTTTGCGGGCTCACCGGCTGAGATTAGCACTTCATTTAAGGCATCTGGAAACTTCACGCCGTCTGCAGTTATTGAAAGTTTCATGCACTTTTCAATGGCGAATTGTCCTTTCAAGCATTTATCTACCGCTGCAAAAGCCTGTTTGGGCTCTACTTCTGTTAGGAAACCTCGAACACCCATGTTTATCGCAAGGATCGGCGGTTCCGGTTTCGGAATTGAGACGCAAGTTCTTAGTATTGTTCCATCACCGCCAATTGTGATTATAAAATCCGTTTTCATTTTCTCTAAGGGAGCACTCTTTTCTTTTATGCCCATTTTCTCCGCTAACGTGTCTTCCACATATACCTCTAAACCTTTTGCTTTCAAATACTTGGCCAAATCTTCCGCAAGTTTTATGGCTTTTTTTCTGTCAAAGCGGGCGACCAAACCGACGTTTTTGAACATCGTTTTCCCCTTGAATCTATTAGCGGCACCTTAATCTATATATTGGTGTTGTTTAGAATTGCTGTGAATGAAGGCTGCTGAAAGTTGGTGGGTGTATGAGTAAACCAGTTGATGTTGGAAGTTTACGTGTCGGCGGCTACATGATTATTGATAATGAGCCATGTCATATAGTTGACATAACGAAGTCAAAACCGGGAAAACATGGCTCAGCCAAAGCAAGAATAGTGGCCATAGGTGTTTTTGACGGTGTAAAGAGAAGTTTTGTGAAACCCGTGGACTTAAACGCTGAAGTTCCGATAATTGATAAGAGAATGGGCCAGGTCTTTGCAGTTAACCCTTCTGGCATTCAAATAATGGATTTGGAAACATACGAATATTTCGATGCTCCTTTTCCTGAAGACGAGGATTTGAAAGCGAAACTTGTTCCCGGCGTTGAGATTGAATATTGGCGAATACTTGGCAGAGTAAAAATAGTAAGAGCAAAGTAAAATCAAAGACCAAATCTAAACGGAATCAAACACTTAATGCCTTTCCATCGGTTTCTTGAGGAGGCAACATCTTTTGGACGTTGTTAACGTAAACTGAAGGATGGAAAAACTGTTCTCATAAGAGAATTTCGAATGGAAGACAAAGAGAAGCTTATTGGAATGTACGCATCTCTTTCAAGCGAAGCAGTTCGCTGGGGAATGTCCCCTTACACTAAAGAAGTGATTGAAAGATGGCTTAGTAATCTACAAAACCTAATTGTCTTGGTGGCTCTTTATGATGATAAAATTGTTGGGCATGCCCAGATCTTTAAATTTCCTCATCCTCGAAGAAAAGGCGCATGTGACTTAGCCATTTACCTTCATCAAGACTTCCATAACGTGGGATTAGGCACAGCAATTCTTACTAAACTTATAGAGCTTGCGAAGAAGGAGAGACTGCATAGGATAGGCTTAAGCGTCATTGCAGACAGCAAACTGGCGGTTCACCTTTATCAAAAACTAGGTTTTAAAATTGAAGGAGTAATGAAGGACGCTTACTTAGGGGAAGATGGAAAATACCATGATGAAATAGTAATGGGTTTAATACTGGCTAACTCCACCAGTCCCAGTTGAGTTTTTTAAAGCCTAGGTAAAGGATTAAGAGGATTACTCCCCAACTTAATGCGATACCTGCAATCTCTAATATTAAATTCTCATTCAGGTAGGTGTAGCTTGCCCAAGCACTTACCCCACACAAACCCATTAATATGAGACTAAACATAACGAAGTGAATTGCCCTCTCCACAGTCAATGATATTTCACCCTTAACCTCTAGAAGTTAGCGGTTTGCATTGTTAAGATTTTCTATCAAAGTTTATTTTGTTGTCTTGTATTATGGGTTTCGATGCTGATGATGCGAGAAGAACCGTCTGATTTGTGAGGACTTTTTAAATCCAGCGCTGAGGCTTCGGCTCTATTCTATTGAAATTTCATATTCATGTTTGCGTGGTAGGCGAATCTCCAAGATTCCTTTCTTGAAGCGGATTTCCATTTTGTCCATGTCCACGGGTACTGGAATGCGTGTGTGGCACTGGAGTTTTTGGAACTCTCCTCTATGATGGGTTATACCGAAATCGTCTAACCGTATTTTCCGTTTCATATTTGCTGATATTTGTATGACGTTCTTGTCTAGTGGTTTAACTTGTATCATGTTTTCTTCCGTGTAGGGCAAATCAGCAGTCACTATAACTTCTGTTGGGGTCACCATTATGTCACGGAGCGGCTCCATAGTGCAAGCTTTCTGATTCCAGCTTGGTCTTTCAACCAATGTCTCTCTGAATCTTTCGGCCCATTCCTCTAAATCCTCAAAGTATTCGTCAATTACGTCGAATATTGAACGTTTCCTTTTAGTGGCCATTCTGGTTTTCCTCCTTACGATACGTATACTGGGATGTCATACTCCTGCGTCTTCTTCATCTTAGACAGCTCCTGTTGCGTTCGCTTCATCACGTCTCTTGCCTTTAAACGAATTTCCTCGCCCTTCTCCAAAAGCTGTGAAACATCCACTTTTATTCCAGTTATCTTTGCCAATTCCTTTAGCACTTCTGCCGCTGCCTCTGGGTCTGGATAGTTGAAGAAACACTGTGCAAGTAATGTTATGGCTGGCAAACCAATGCTTGCACAACGCTGTAGCATAATTGCTTGTGGGCCAACCATGTATCCTTCTTTCAATATTTCTATGCCTCGGTCTTGAACAGTTTTCAGCGTCTCTGGATTTGATGCAGCAGCAAAAACTTTCAATTCTTGAACATCTTGTCTTTCTTGTATTGGGATACCGCTCAGCGAAATCATCATCTTAACATTCTTACTCTTTCCCCAATCAATCAAAGCATACATTATTGAATGGGTTACATCTGCAGATATTGCTGTTTCAGAAACAGCTAAAAGAACATCATTGTTTCCAAAAATCCTTATTGAAGAATGTGGCAGACCCTCATGTAAAACAATTAGCGGCGGCAGCAACTTTGAATCCATATATGCCACTTCCTCTAGGTCTTTAAGCTCTGATATCAAGTGTGAAGCGGCTATAACACCCACTAATCCAACATCTGGGAAACCGAAAAGCATGATGGCGCCAGATGGAACTTGTTTCTTCTCTATGATTTTGACTTCCTCGCTCAAATTTAGCCCCTCAAACACTTCTTAAAAAGCGCCGAGTGTAAAAAGTTTATGCAGCTTAAGCGTGGAAAGCGGAACATCTATTTAAAGGCGTATATTATTTTAAATCTGGAGAAAGCCATGGCTTTAGAACACTTAGGATCGTCACTTTACGAAGCCTTAAGAAAAATCTTCAGAGCCTCCATTATAGATGAGGCTGCTGTTAAGGAACTTGTTCGTGACATTCAAAGAGCCCTCCTTCAAGCAGATGTGAACGTCAAACTTGTCCTTGACACTTCAAAACGAATAGAAGAAAGAGCCTTAAAAGAGAAAGTTCCTCCAGGCGTTTCAAGACGTGAACACGTAATAAAGGTTGTTTATGAAGAATTAACACGATTCCTCGGAGAAAAGCCGGTTCCAATAAAAATGGAGCCAGGAAAAAAGAAAGTGATAATGCTTGTTGGCATACAAGGCTCTGGAAAGACAACAGCCGCAGCCAAACTTGCAAGATACTTCCAAAAAAGAGGGTTGAAACCGGCTTTAATTTGTGCAGACACGTATCGACCGGGTGCTTATGCGCAACTCCAGCAACTGGCAAACAGAATTAACATACCTCTATTTGGCGAGCCAAACGCGAAAGACCCCGTTAAAATCGCTTTTGATGGTTTAAAACAGTTCCGTGAAAGGGACATGGTAATCATTGACACTGCTGGTCGCCACAAAGAAGAACAAGAGCTAATCAAAGAGATGATGATGCTTGAAAAAAACATCAAACCAGACGAGGTTATACTGGTAATTGATGGAACAATTGGTCAACAAGCGATGGTTCAAGCAAAAGCCTTCAATGAGGCAACACCTATAGGCTCCATTCTTGTAACAAAACTGGACGGCTCAGCCAGAGGCGGAGGAGCCCTCTCAGCAGTTGCGGCCACAGGAGCGCCAATAAAATTCATCAGCACTGGCGAAAAAACTGAAGATATAGAGCTTTTCATTCCTTCTCGTTTTGTTGGCAGACTCCTAGGCATGGGTGACCTAGAAACTTTAATTGACAAGGTTCGAGAGGCAGAAGTAAAACTTCCCGAAAAGAAAGCCAAAGCCATCCTGAGCGGCAAATTCACGTTAACAGACATGTACGAACAGTTTGAAGCCATGAAAGGAATGGGTCCCTTCAAAAAGCTTTTGAAAATGTTACCTGGCATGTCCTACGACATACCTGAAGACATGCTAAACATGGCTGAAGGTCGATTGGAAAAATGGCGTGTAGTAATTCAGTCCATGACACCTCAAGAAAAGAATGACCCAAAAATTTTCAACTCTTCTAGGATAAAACGTGTGGCTAGGGGTTCTGGGGCAAGTGAAAAAGAAGTGAAGGAGCTTCTTAAACAATATTCCATGATGCGGCGGATGCTTAAAACGCTAAGGAGAAAAAAGAAACTGCCTTTCTTCGGCAAGGGCTTGCCAGTCGATTTTAAGTAAGGCTGTGCAATGTCTAGAAGGATTGCGCCATGGACATTCTAGAAAAAACGTCGAGAATGCTTGAAGAATACCCCTTATGCGACCACTGCCTAGGAAGACAGTTTGCTCTGCTTGGACATGGCATAGAAAATGATGAAAGAGGAAGGGCGATAAAGCTAGCTTTAACGCTCAAAGCGCACGAATTTGCTCTTTCCAAAAACAGGGAAGGCGTAAGAATTCTCAAAATCCTTGCGACAAACGGTTTCTTCAAGACAGCTGGAGAAATGCTGCAAAAAATGAAAAAACGTGTTGCAAGTAAAAATTTTCCAAAGACATGCTTTTTGTGTGAAAATAAATCTGAAAGCTTTGATGACTTGACGAAAAATGCCCTTAAGCAGCTTGAAGGTTACGAATACAGTAGTTTTTTGGTTGGAATAGAGCTGCCCATTACAGTTGAGGAACGCGAAGATGAGTTTAAGGCCAAGTTTAATGTAAGCTATGGCGAAAACATGCGAAACGAGTTTGGAAGAGTAATAGGGAAGAAAATTGCTGAACATAGTGGAAAAATTGCGGATTATAGGAAACCCGAGATTGTTGTGCTCGTCAACCCTTTCGCTGAGAAAGTAAGTCTTCAAATAAATCCGCTTTACATTGCAGGTCGTTATAAGAAACTTGTTAGGGGTATACCTCAGTCAAAATGGTTCTGCTCAAACTGTCAAGGAAAAGGCTGCGAAAAATGTAATTGGACTGGAAAGATGTACCCAGAATCAGTGGAGGAATTAATCGCAAAACCACTCTTAGATGTAACTAACGGCATAAAAGCATCCTTTCATGGCTCGGGAAGAGAAGATATAGATGCTCGCATGTTAGGCAAAGGTAGGCCTTTCGTGATAGAAATCACAAAACCCCAAAAGCGATTTTTAGACCTTAAAAAACTAAAAGAAGTCATTAATACATATGCTAAAGGAAAGGTTGAAGTTTTAAACTTGCAGTTTGCAGACAAAGCGGTTGTTAGAAAGTTGAAAAAAGCAGAATCTGCACAAAAGGAATATCGTGTACTCATAGAATTTGAAAATAAAATCGCCACCAAGGAACTGCGTCTTTTAGAAGAGAGGTTAACGAATGTTATGGTTAAGCAGAAAACGCCAATACGTGTTTTGCATAGGCGAGCGGATTTAATGCGGGAAAAGTACATATACGAGGTGAAAGTAAAGAAATTGTCGCCTAAAAAGGTAGAAATGAAGATACGAAGCCAAGGAGGACTCTACGTCAAAGAATTGGTGACTGGAGATGAAGGGAGAACAACGCCAAGCGTCTCAGAATTTCTCAAAAACAAAGCGAAGCCTATAACACTTGATGTTTTGAACGTGATTATGGAAGGTTAAAGAGGTGGAAAGATGAGGAAATCTCGAGGATACCGCGCGGGAACACGTCGTCTTCTAAAAAAGGAACCTAGAGAGCGAGGTAAGATGAGAATAAGCAAACTACTATACGAATATCAGCCTGGAAGTCGCGTGGTCATCATGATAGACTCAAGCGTCGCCAAAGGGATGCCCCACAAACGTTACCACGGTAAGGTCGGAACAATCATTAATAAACGCGGCCGAAGTTACATCGTAAGTGTCACCCAAGGAGAGGCCACCAAAGAAATAATTGTTAGACCAGAACATTTAGAACCCTATAAGGTGTCATCATAAATGTCTGAAAAGGATGTAGAAGAAAAAAAACTTACCCTTCCACAAGTTAAAAAGTTGTTAGAGTCGATGGGCGAAGAGAATCTTGATCAGTTCCAACGCCGCACGCTTGATTATCTTTCCAAGTTTTCTAAAGTGGATGCCGATATTGCTGAAAAGCTTGTAGAAAAGCTTGTGACAGAATTTGGTTTGGAAAAAGAGGAGGCTGTTCAAATTATTAATTGTATGCCGAAAAGCGTTGATGAGTTAAGGGTTTTTCTCGCTGGGGGTCGTAAGATTATTGAAACGTCAAAATTGGAAGCCATAGTTAAACTTTTAGATGAGCATCGAAAAGTGAAATAGGCAAATCAGCTACTATTTTTAAGCAGCAAATATGGTAAAATAAAGGCTGATGAAATGGAAAAGCGATACGAAGAGTACGGCTACGTCCTAGATTTCTTGCAGCATGGTCGTCCAGGGGTTCGCCCCTCTGGAAGGGCTGGTTATCGAGCAGGGGCTCTCGTTCAGCTCATAGGTGAAGAATTTTTTACACTTTTAGAGGCGCTGGTTAAAGAGGGCGTCGCTCTTAAGCCTCACGACCGCGTTTATGTTGGAAAGGAAAATCGCGAGGAAATTACGTACATAATCGGGCGGATAGGCTACGAGGAGTTGACAGCTTCTGCGAAGATGGAGCTTCCAATGGTTATCAGCAGAATCGTGTTGAACCGTGAACAATGGTTCGTCGACTTCTTCAATACAGCGAGGGCTGTAACGCCACGGATGCATGCGCTGGAGTTGATTCCGGGAATCGGGAAAAAGTACATGTGGCAAGTTATAAATGAGCGTGAGAAAAAGTCATTCGAGAATTTTGATGATTTGCAGAAACGTACAGAGTTGCCTAATCCAGTCAAGTTGATTACTAAGAGGGTTTTGGAGGAGTTGGGTGGCGACAGCAAGTATCGGTTGTTCACGAGGGCTCACTAGCATAATTGAGTTGGCTAACGGGGTAACATGAGTCTTTTAGAGAGAACGAAGTTTCTGCTTCGAAGGTATCGAATTTTTCCGAATAAACTTTTAGGGCAAAACTTCATGGTTGACTCTTCAATTTTGCAGAACATGGTTGATTATGCTTCACTAAATCAGAATGACGTGGTGTTGGATATTGGTGCAGGTTTAGGTTTTTTGACAGGTTTTCTGGCGAATAATTGTGAGAGAGTTTTGGCTGTCGAGTCTGATGCGAGGCTTGTTAAAGGTCTCCGTGAAGAGTTAAAGGATTTGCCCAAAGCCAAAATTGTCGAGGGCGACGTGTTCAAAGTGCGTGTTCCACAATTCAACAAGATTGTTTCGATTCCGCCTTACCATATTTCTTCGCCTTTGCTTCTTTGGCTTTTCCGCCAAAAAATTGATTGCGCAGTTTTGATACTCCAAAAAGAGTTTGCAAACCGTCTCATTGCTCCTGTTAAAAGCGAGGATTACGGATGGCTAGCAGTTGTTGCGTATTATTATGTGGAAGTTGAACTTTTGGATGACGTTCCTAAGTGGATGTTTTTTCCGCAACCAAAAGTGGATTCGGTTGTTGTACGCTTAAAACCGAAGAAACTACACCCATTCACCTTAAAGAGTGAAGTCCTATTCAAGCAGTTGACGCAATCACTATTCACACATCGCAACAGAAAAGTCAGAAATGCTGTTTTGCCTTTTATTAAAGGCGCATGTGCTACAAGGGCAGAGAGTGCAATTAAGGTGGTTGAAGGTCTTTCCTTTCGCAATAAGAGGGTAAGAGAATTAGCGCCTGAAGATTTTGGAGCGCTGTTAAATGCTCTTGTCGAATAAAAAGGTGTTTTTCTCAGGTTACGTTTTCTATGTTCCGGAAAGTGTTTACGAGCCGGCTGAGGATTCGTTTCTTTTTGCTGAGAATTTGGCGGTTAGAGAGGGCGATGTTGTTCTTGATATGGGAACTGGATGTGGCATACTAGGTGTAGTCGCAGCGGAAAAAGCGGCGGAGGTTGTTGCTGTTGATGTGAATCCTTATGCTGTTCACTGTGCAGAGAAAAACGCGAAAGTGAACGGTGTTTCAGATAAAATTTTCTTTTTACAAGGAGACCTTTTCACAGCAATAAGGATTGGAGAAAAATTTGATTTAATTCTTTTTAATGCGCCATACTTGCCTTCAGAAGATACTGAAGATGACTCTTGGCTTGGACGCGCTTGGTCTGGAGGGGTGGCCGGTAGGCAAGTTATTGATCGCTTTGTCGCTGAGGCGTCAAAATATCTTAAGAGGGATGGGCGTGTGTTTTTGATGCAGTCCACTTTGTCTGGCTTTAATGAAACTTTGCGAAAGTTTGAAGAAAATGGTTTAAAAGCGAGCGTTGTTGCGGAACTGGCTTTGCCATTTTTCGAAACGATAGTGCTTGTAGAGGCGAAATGGTGATTTGATGTTGAGAAGTTAAATAGGTAAAATGGTCAATTTTATATTGGTGGTTTAGATGGAGAAAATGGTTGGATATTGTGGTATAGTGTGTTCTGATTGTCCTGTTTTGGTTGCGACACGGAAGAATGATGATGCTGAGAGGCGTAGAGTTGCTGAAGTGTTTACCAAACAATATGGGAGAGAATACAAGCCAGAGGACATTAACTGTGACGGTTGTGTAAGCGATGGCCCGCGCATTTTCAGCTATTGCAATGTTTGTGAAATAAGGAAGTGTGGAAAAGAGAAGGGCATTAGCAACTGTGCTTCTTGCGTGGATTACCCATGTGAGAAGCTGTCTAAATTGTTTGCTGAATATCCGAAGGCTAAAGAGACGTTAGATGAAATAAGGCGCGAGTATGGCATCATTTGAAGGAAACATTGTCTATTGAAGGAGTTTCTGCAGTCTTAGCTCGTCTCTTATCGGTAACCCGCCTATTCCTTTCAAAACCATGCCATGTTTTTCTGCTATAACATTAGGTTTTACTTCGTAAATCTGAAAGCCGAGGGACTGGTAAAATGCTAAAGCTGGCAAATCATCATTTGAGGCTGAAACCAGCAACTTTTTCTTCCCAAGTCTTTTAGCTTCTGCTTCGACTTTTTCGATTAAGCTTTTACCTACTCCAGCGTTTTGATATTGAGGCAATACGCTTAAGGCCACAATTATAATATCACTATTCACTTCTGCAAAAGAAGCAAACCCAATAATGTTCTTTCCAACTTTTGCTATGTAAGCTGGAAGCTTCGCTACCATGAATTTTCTGTCAAAAGTAAGTTGTTCTTCCTCTCCCCAGAATCGCTTCACAAACTTTCGAATCTTCTCTCTTTCCTGATCTAGTGTCACTTTGTCAATCGAGTAGTTCAGAGTGGTTTTCTTTGTGCATGAGGCGCATAGAGTCTGGAATCTAGCATGTTCTCCACATACCAGTCTCCCGCAGATGCTGCATCTGTAAATTGCCTCTTTTTTGCAGTATTTGCAACTCATAGGTTTGACCTCTCTGGGCTGTCTAGCCCCTCCCTTATATATAGATTGAACTTCTAATGGACCCCAACTACATATCTGGCTCCAAATAGACGGGCTCTCACCAGTTGCACGCACACACAATTGTGTCAAAAAACTATATAACACAAAAGCCTCAGTAATGCTAGAAAAGCACTTAGAGGCTTCAACCATGTGTATCTTAGGCAAAGACAAGTTAAAAGAGCTCATCGACAACTACAAGTGCGTATACCCATACGACTACAACCTCCTTGACGGAGACAGCTACGTCCTAACAGTCAAAGAAGAAACAACCCTAAACTACATGGAACATAAAAACCTAATAACCTACGAAATAATCTTCGCACCACCAAACTATGTGGCTCATTTAACAGCAAAAAGCAAGTATGGAAGAATGGGTTTATCCTTCCTAAACGCGGCAAAAGTCCACAGCGGCTTCGTCGGAAGACTCGCCCTAGAACTTGTAAACCTAAGCAACGACCGCCGCCCCATCACAATCAAACACGGAGACCCCTTCATGCACATAGAATTCGTAACAAGAGAAGGTCAACCATCACCATACATGGGCGAATACCAATTCCAATATCTAACCGACGAAGAAATGCAAATGTACATCCCAATCCTAAAAAAGGTCTTTCCAAACTACGATGAACTCGCTAAGACATGGCTCAAAAACAGACGACTCCCACCATAAAAAAAGGCTGAATAGCATATTCTGATTTTGAAAACTGATTCAAAATTCATAACTTTAATCAAAACACATCGTCAACAAATCGTTTAAATATAACGGTTATGGTATGCCAAAGGGGAATACAAAATGCGCGCAAAAAATTACAGAGCCGTTAAAGGTCAGTCTTACACTAGAACAGAATTTGTAAAGGGTTTTCCACCCCCAAAAATAAACAAATTCACCATGGGCGATACCAAGGCAAAATTCGAATATGAAGCTAGGCTCATAGCCTTGGAGGGGGCTCAAATCCGCCACAACGCCCTCGAAGCATCGCGTGTGGCAGCAAACCATGAATTAATGGAGAAACTTACAAACAATTACCTTTTGCGTGTTCAGCCCTACCCGCACACTATCCTTAGAGAAAACAAAATGATTTTTGGGGCCCATGCGGACCGTCTTTCAGATGGTATGCGAAGATCCTTCGGAAAACCCATCGGAACCGCGGCGCGCGTAAAACCTAACCAAACAATTATAACCATTAACGTTAATGCGAACGGCGTCGAAGTTGCAAAAAAGGCTCTAAAACTTGGAAGCACCAAACTTCCCATCCCATGCAGAATAATAATTGAAAAAGTGCAAGCGGAAGAGGTGAAAATCGTTGACTGAAATGACAAAGGACTTAGTAATATGGTTTGAAAACCTAAGGAAAACCGACATTCCTTCCGTCGGTGGCAAAAACGCCAATCTAGGTGAAATGACAAACGCGAAAATACCAGTACCATCTGGCTTTGCCATAACCGCCTATTCATACAAAAAATTTATTGAGGAAACAGGCATATCCTCAAAAATCTACGAGATTATAAAGGATACTGTAACTAACCCGAACGACCCTGCACAGTATGAAATTGCTTCTAAAAAAATTCGTGAATTGATAGAATCAACACCCATGCCAAAGGAGATTGAAGACGCTATAAGATCCACGTATGAAGAACTATGCAGAAGACTTAATGCAAACGATGTTTTCGTTGCAGTACGGTCAAGCGCAACAGCAGAAGACCTGCCAGACGCATCTTTCGCTGGCCAACAGGAAACATATCTGAACGTTAGAGGCGGTGACGAACTGATTAAAAACACTGTTAAGTGTTGGTCTAGTCTCTTTACTCCTCGTGCAATTTTTTATCGTTCTGAGAAGGGTTTTGCTCATGAAAAAGTTTTCATAAGCGTTGGGGTTCAGAAGATGGTGAATTCCACGTCTGCAGGCGTCATATTCACTATAAACCCTGTAACTGGTGACCCTAGCCAGATAGTTATTGAGGGCAATTATGGATTGGGCGAGTCTGTCGTTTCTGGCACTGTTACTCCAGACGATTTTGTTGTTGACAAAAGTACACTAAAAATAATTGAGAGACGCATAGCCAAAAAAACAGTACAATATCTCCGAGATCCAAACACTGGCAAAACAGTCCATGTCGACGTGCCCATTGAAAAGCAAGAGCAACCATGTCTAAACGATGAAGAAATCCTGAAACTTGCAGAACTAGCCAAACGCATCGAACAACATTATGGAAAAACCCAAGACATTGAGTGGGCAATCGACAGAGACATATCTTATCCGAATAACATTTTCATAGTGCAGTCAAGGCCCGAAACAGTTTGGAGCACAAAACTTGCACAGGTGCCAGCAAAAGCTGAAGCTGGAGGATTCAAACCTGCCGAAATGTTAAAGGTTGTTGTTAAAGGAATCGCAGCTGGCAAGAGAAGCTTCGGCATAGGCGTGGCAAAGGTTGTTTCAAATCCTCAAGAAGCTGCCAAAGTCATGCAGAAAGGTGACATTCTCGTTACAGACATGACCAATCCAGATTATGTGCCTTTCATGAAACTCGCAGGCGCCATAGTAACCGATAAGGGCGGAGTAACGTGCCACGCTGCTATTGTAAGCCGTGAGCTTGGCATACCATGCGTTGTTGGCGCAGAAAACGCCACGAAACTTATGGTTAGTGGTAAAGAATACACCGTTGATTCAAAAAGTGGCGTTGTTTACGAAGGTATAATGCAAACGTTGACTGAGCAACTCTCATCGTCAACCGGAGCTTCTACACCGGCAAATACAGTCGCTGGAGGCGTGTTTCAATCAGTACCTGTAACGGCGACAAAAATTTACATGAACTTGGGTGTTCCAGAAAAAATAGAGGATTATAAGAACTTGCCTTTCGAAGGCATAGGGCTGATGCGCATAGAATTTATTTTAGCCAGCTACATAGGAGAGCACCCATTATACCTTATAGAAACTGGTCAATCCCAGAAATTTGTGGACAAGCTTGCAGAAGGAATATCAACAGTTGCAAGAGCTATACAGCCAAGGCCGGTTGTTGTTCGCTTCAGCGACTTCAAGACCAACGAATACAGAGAATTAAAAGGCGGTGAAAAATACGAAATTGTTGAAGCCAACCCTATGCTCGGATGGAGAGGATGCAGTCGCTACATAAGCACATGGTACGAAAAAGCCTTCAGACTTGAATGCCAAGCTATTAAGAAATGTCGCGAAGAATGGGGCCTTAAAAACGTGTGGATCATGCTTCCTGTTGTGCGCACAGTATGGGAAGCCAAAAAATGCCTCGAGATTATGCGCAAAGAAGGCTTAGAAAAGTCTAGGGACTTTAAAATATGGTTCATGGCTGAAACACCTTCAATTGCCATACTTGCAGACGAGTTTTCAAAACTATGTGATGGTTTCTCCATAGGCTCAAACGACATGACCCAGGGCATACTCATGATCGATAGGGATTCTGAGCGCCTAGGACAAATGGGATACTTCGATGAAAGAGACCCAGCAGTAGAAAGAATAATTGCCCACTTGATTAAAGTGGCTCATGAGAACGGGTGCACGATGTCAATTTGCGGGGAAGGTCCGTCAAACCTGCCTGACTTCGCAGAGTTTCTCGTAAGAGCTGGGATCGATAGTATATCTGTGAACAATGATGCGGTAATTGCCACCAAAAAGCTTGTTGCAAGCATAGAACAGAAAATAATCCTTGAACAACTCGCCGAACTGCACGAAAGAGCCCTTGGGCGCACATCGCGAAAACCAAAAGAAGACTGGGAATGGAGACATCAGTGGGACGAGGTAGCCGAATAGCAATCTCTGTGTCCCTTTGATCTTCTTTTACGCATGTCCCATGTTCTTGTAACTTTTTGGACGTGATAGCGTGAAACAATTTGATTTTGAAGAAGAGAGGGTTAAGCAAGAAATACTTAAACTAAAAGCGAAACGTGTTTTGATCCAACTCCCTGAAGGTTTAAAACCTGAGGCGCCCCGTCTAGCGAAAATCGTTGAAAAATTTGGTGCTCTACCGCTAGTTTCTGCCGATCCGTGTTATGGTGCATGTGATTTGGCGACTGCGGATGCTGAAAGTTTAGGTGTAGATTTAATAGTTCATTATGGACATTCAAAGTTGCTGAAGTATGAGCGGGTTCCCACAATATATGTCGAAGCCAGAGCAACCATGAATGTGAACGACGCTGTTGAAAAAGCCTTGCCCATGCTGGAAAACTGGCAAAAATTGGGTCTAACCACAACAGTGCAGCATGTACAAACTCTTGATGAAGTTAGAGATATTCTGCTGCGTGCTGGAAAGACGGTTGTAGTAGGAGACGCTGGACGCTTAAATTATCCTGGGCAAGTGGTTGGATGCGATTACAGCAACGCTAAGTCAGTGGCAAAGGATGTTGAAGCCTTCCTTTTCATCGGTGGCGGACAGTTTCATGCCTTAGGTGTCGCTCTTTCGACTTCAAAGCCTACAGTAGTTGCAGACCCATACGAAAAAAGAGCGTACTCGGTTGATAAAGAGGCAGAGAGGATCATTAAACAAAGATGGGCACGCATAGAAGAAGCCAAGGCAGCGAAAAACTTTGCAGTTTTGGTCGGATTGAAACCTGGACAGAAAAAATTGGAAGAGGCTTTAGATGTGAAGAAGAAGCTTGAAGAAAACGGAAAAACAGCATGTATTTTCGCTGCTAAAGAAATCACTCCAGAAGTGCTTATGGAGTTCCCAACGGTAGACGCTTATGTAAACACTGCTTGTCCGAGAGTGTCCCTTGACGATGCTTCAAAATTCCAAAAGCCGGTACTGATGGTTAATGAAGCTTTGGTGGTTGTTGGAGAGTTATCTTGGGAAGAGTTATGCAGAAGAGGATTGTTCGAAAACTAGAATTGGAGCTGTTACTTTCGCAGATTGTGCCGCATCCGTCCCCTAAACCAAGTCTTGAACAATACACAATTCCAGCCGACGTTGCTGCAACAATGCTTCATATTGCAGCCTATATCTATGGCGACGTCGTCGGTAAAACAGTTTTGGATTTGGGATGCGGCACTGGAAGGCTTGCTCTGGGCGCAGCTTTCTTGGGTGCGAAACAAGTTGTGGGCATTGATATAGATAGAGACGCGGTAAAAGTGGCTTTTGAAAATTCGGTGAGGACGAACTTGAAAGAAAAAGTGCAGTGGATCACTGGCGACATAGACGCTATTCATGGAAATTTTGACACTGTTTTGCAAAACCCGCCTTTTGGTGTGCAAAGGCGAAAGGCTGACCGTAGATTTCTGGAAAAGGCTTTAGAATCGGGCAAAGTGGTATATTCACTTCACAAATGTCCAGATGAGGATAAGGCTTTTATCAAAAAACTGAAAGCAAGCAAGACAAGCGTTGCGTCTGTCGCTCCCTCTCCTTTCCTAGAGAAGTTTATTGAAAGGCGTGGTGGAAAAACTAAAGCCGTTTACGCTATGGTTATGACGATTCCGCGCATGTTTCGTTTTCATACGAAGAGAAAACATGAGTTTGTAGTCAATCTATTTGTTATAGAAAGGAGATAAAACTATGCTAAATCATCAGTTCACGGCGCGCAGGCTGGGTGTTCTTAAACTTAAAGCCAATAAACTTCACCAAACATCAACTCCATTCAACACCAAAACCCAACCAAAACACATATTTGGCTCCAAATAGAGGGGCCTAGCGCATTTGCACGCACACACACAAACAAAACCTTTATTGAGGACGCATAGAAAAGTACAGATACAACCATCTAAAAAACATCTACACTTCACAATAAACACGAATTTAACTGTACAAACATACACAATAATGGAAGGAAATTTAAATGAGCTCACATTCACCAGAACGAAAAAACAGCCAATTCGTAGTACCAGGCGAACGCCTAGGCGTAATTGAAGAGTTCACCCCAGACCCAGAAACATACGTCGAAGCAGGAATCATCTACTCCAAAGTTATTGGTCGCGCCCTACTTGACCTTACAAATAAACGAGTTTCAGTTCATCCATTAGTTCATAGAGCAAGAGTCCCTAAAATCGGAAGCATAGTCGCAGGACAAGTTTTAACCATTCAAACTGAAAACGCCAGCGTACGAATCTTCGAAATAGACAATAAACAGCTCTCCGGCTCTTTCACAGGCGTCCTCCATATTTCTGACGTGCAACTAAGCTACGTTGAGTCAATGTTTAACGTTTGCAAACCAGGCGACATCATAAGAGCCAAAGTAATCAGCGAAAAGAACCAAGTTTACCACCTGTCCACGAAAGACAAAAACCTAGGCGTAGTTTACGCTTTTTGTTCGCGATGCGGCTACGCATTAGAATCAAAACGGCAAACCATGTATTGTCCAAGATGCGAGAAAATTGAAAAACGTAAGAGCGCATTAGATTATGGAAAAGGAACGTTGTAACATAAAGGGATAGGTGAAAATGAAAGTTAAGACGCTGAAGAGAACAGCAAACGAACTCAAAATAGAAGCAGAAGGTGTTGGACACAGTCTTTGTAATCTACTGCAAAAGAGGCTTTTGGAAGATGAAAACGTGGATCTAGCGGGCTACGACATACCGCACCCGTTAGCTTCAGCCTCCGTGATTTATGTCCGCACGAAGGGCAAAGTGAAACCTGAAGAAGCCCTATTGAAGGCTGTGGAAAAAGCACGAGAAATGAATAAAGAGTTCAGCAAAGAGCTTCAAAAAGCCCTCAAAAAAACTTGACTCTATTCTTTATTGTTGCAAGCAACTGTCTAAAGCCCTCAATAGAATCGCCAGTTTTTTCTAGCGCTGCGGCACTCTCTTCCAACGTGATGTAGTTGTGAAGCCAAGCATACACCATCAAAGCCTCTGCAGCATCAGCCAGCATGTGACGTGTCATTCTTGCCGGCAAATGCTCTCTTAACTCGGCTTTTTTAAGGGCTTCAGCAAGCACACTTCCCTTGACTTTTGTGCCTGAAGGTTTTCCTCTTCGATTTGATAGGGCTAACGAGTAAGCAAAGTTTATGTATGTGTCTCCAAGCGATGCTAAATTATGGTTTGTTAATACTTCAGTTAGGCTACTACACTTTTTTATGAAAGTGAATGTTGTTTTGTTTTTCTTCAAAGTTAAACACCTCAGCATTGCTCTTTGTAGATAGTTCTTGTTAAAGTAAAACAGAGAAATGTATAGTTTAAAAGCATATGCGAATAATCTGGGCGGTTTCACTAAACTTATAACGTTTCTTTCATTATAGTCTGTGATGGTTGAGGGATTGTTTTGGTTTGCAAAAAATTTCGCGTGATTAAGCCTGAAATTCGTGTTCTAGGCGTTGATGATGGAGTATTTACTCCTCGCATAAAAGGTCTCGTGCCAATTGTTGGAGTTGTTTTCCGCGGTGGATACTGGCTTGATGGTATAATGCACACGAAAGTAAAAGTGGACGGATTTGACGCCACAGGTAAAATAGCCTCCATGATACTTAACTCGCCACACTACGAACAGTTAAGAGTCATAATGCTTAATGGAATAACATTTGCAGGTTTCAACGTCGCTGACATCAAGAAGCTTAGCGCGAAAACAAGGCTTCCAGTGATAGCGGTTACACGTGAAAAACCAGACTTTGCAAAAATCCGAGAAGCCCTGAAAAACCTGTCAAAAAGTGAAGAACGTTGGAAGGCTATACTAAATGCTGGAGAAATATTCGAAGTTTGCACCAAAACCGGAGGCGAGAAAATCTGTATGCAAATTTCAGGAGTTTTTGAAGAAGACGCGAAAAAAATTCTGCAGTTAACATCAACTCGAAGCAATATTCCTGAAGCGTTACGCGTAGCACATCTCATCGCCTCGGGGATCAGCAGCGTGGTTTAGCCCCAATACTTATTGTTACGTAAAAAGGTTTAAAAGAGACAATGTTAAGGGGAATGAGACGGACAGCGGAGTAAAAAGACATGGAATTTTGTCCGAAATGTGGATCCCGCCTCGTGCCCAAGAAAGGGAAAACTGGCAAAGGGACATCGGTAGTGCTGGTTTGTCCGAAATGCGGTTATAAAAAGCAAGCATTAGGTAAGGAAATAGAACCAAAAGTTGCAAAGGTTATACAGCATAAGCCGCAGCAACTTGTGGCTGTCATAGGCAAAGAGGAGCAGAAACTGCGGACGTTGCCCACTGTTCGGATTGAATGTCCCAAATGTGGAAACAATCTGGCTTATGTTTGGCAAGTACAGACAAGAGGCGCCGATGAATCGTCAACGCAATTCTTACGCTGCACAAAATGCAACTACACATTCAGAGAATACAGCTAAAAAGGATTTGATTCTGAATTATCATAAGCGAGCCCTAGTTTTCTTTTATAGAACATTTTACAAGCTTAGTGCTGGAGACATCTCCCGAAATGTCGCTTTAGACTCGACATTTTAGACATCTCCGATATACCATGAGCGACAAGACGGATATAAGGAATATGTCGAAACTGTTCAACATGAAAACACGCTATAAACTCGCACTTTTTGGTGGTTTGGGATAAAACTCCCCCCACATAAATCTACGCTGATTGCTGAAGCTTTTGTTCTCTTTTCTTCATTTCATTGTAGAGATATTCGAACCACTTGCGCAGTGATGGGTCAAGGTCTTTTCTTCGTCCTTCTATCCCAGGCTTTACTTTTTCCCAAGCAGCCTTGATGTAGAAGCTGAAGAGCTCGTCAACCATTTCAATGTCTATGAGCTTTCTATGCAAAAGAATGCCTACGCCATCAAAGAAGGAACAGACTTCAACTATTGCTCGGGTTTCTGGTGTTCCTTGGCCGTCCCAAAGAGGATACTTTTTTGCATATTCGTCATAGTCCTTAAATTTCAGTTTCATCACCGCCACATAGGATTCTCTAAGTTCCCTGCTACGCCAAGTCGATTGCAGTCTCATGATGAGGTCTGTTTGTCTCATCTTGGTTTGATTTCTAAGCTCAAAAGCATAGTAGACTATTCCAGCCACAACACTTGCAGACGCTATCACTATCGAAACAGTTTGTATGTCAGCCATTCTTAACACCCGAACTGTCAAACGATTTAGCCTATTTGGGTTCAGCTATAACTTTTCCGCATCATCGTCGTTTTGGTTGGTTGGGGTAAAGTTTTATCCCAGACCAGTTCCTAAAGTCCGAATATGTCTAGTTCCATTCTCCCCTCTTAAATGCAATATTCAGGAAGGTAGACAGAATGAAGCTGTCATACACCGAGATTTTCAAATATTCGGATATACTCAATCCAATCTCTCCAACCACATTATTTTCGGCAGGTAAGCTTGCTCAATTGGAACCGAAAAAGATAGTCCTTGACCTTGGAAGTGGAAAAGGTTTTCCTTCTCTTTTGTGGGCGAGCATATTCGGAGTTCGAGTTGAAGGATTTGACATGAACAAAAAGTATGTTGGATATGCAAATTCACGTGCCAAAATGCTGAATCTTTCGTATCGAGTCAAGTATTTTTGTGAAGACGTCAGAGAATTAAGGTTTAACAGAAAATATGACGTAGTAGCTTCTTTGGGACTTGGAATAGGGCGGGTATATGGAGATATCAGTGATGCTTTGAAAATTTTCAAGACGATGTTGCATAAGGATGGCGTTTTAGTCTTGGCAGAACCTGTTTGGCTAGTGAAACCTATCTCCTCGAAAGTTCTGAAAGCTCTGGGCGAGGCTGAAGATAGTTTTCTTACTACGTCTGAAATACAGCAATTGATGGGAGAATTCAAGTTCCAAGTGTTAGGACATTTTGTTTCCTCGAAAGAAGACTGGGAGCTTTATGTTAGACCAATCTACATTGCCATGCATGAAATCATTGAAAGTGAGAGTGAACTTGCAAAAGAAGCTCAAAGAGCCATGAATGGCTTCAAAGCTGAATACGATGCTGTCGGTAAACATTGGGATATGGTTCTCTGGGTTGCCAAAGCCCATTAGAGTCTCAAAACAAATCAATGATGTTCTTGCTGTATCGTTTGCTTCTCTTTCAATCTTTCAGAAACCAAAATCAGATTCCTAAGTCAAGAAAAAAGAACTCAGTTCTCTATTCTCCCGTCAACTCCCTTTTATCCGCAACTTTGAACTCCCGACATCGTCATAACACTGCGCACGTTTGATCCTATTAGCAATCCATTCTAGAAACCTAAAGTTGAACCTATATATAAGGGGGCTAGGTCTCAGCTGAGAACACAAACTCCCCAAGTAATTATATTAGTTGATTGAAACTGAAAGGTTAATATGTGAAATCTTTTATTAACAACTAAAAATATATCCAATAGAAAGGTGACTCTTTCATGTTCAAACTCAAAGTAGCCGACGCAAAACTCCTAAGAGACATGATCACATCCATATCCATCCTCGTAGACGAAGCCACATTCAAACTCGACCCAGAAGGCGTAAAACTTCGAGCAATGGACCCGTCACGCGTTGCAATGATTGATTTTGAGTGGCCCAAAACAGTTTTTGAAGAATACCAGTGCACAGAACCGACAAAAATGTGCATAAACATAAGCGAACTATTAAAACTGCTCAAAAGAGCCGGCAAGGACGAAGTCGTAGAGCTTTCTCTTGACGAGAAAACTGGGCGTCTACAAGTGAAAATATCCGGAAAATACGCGCGAAACTTCACAATGCCAACGCTTGAAGCCTCAGAAGAAGAGGTGCCAACACCAAAAATCACCTTCAATATTAGGGCTAAAGCCACAACCCAAGGTTTAAGCCAAGCAATCGAAGATGCCCAACTCGTAAGCGACCACGTCAAAATCGAGGCAGACGCAGAAAAACTAGTTTTCAACGCTGCCGGCGACCTTATGGGTGCAACAATAACACTTCAAAAAGGAAGCGACACCCTCCTAGACTTGGAAGCCAAAGAACCTTCAAAAGCAACATTCAGCCTAAGCTATCTATTAGAAATTGTAAAAGCAGCATCTGCAACATCCGACATAGCAACGATGGAATTTTCATCAGACATGCCCATAAAACTGGACTTCCAACAAACAAAAGAAGGAAAATTAACGTTTTATCTAGCACCAAGAATCGAAACAGAGTAACGTGAAAAACAAAATGCAAAGTGTATTTTCCAAGTTTGCCAAGAACGATTATGCAAAATATCCTTTTCTAAAAGAAGCTGTAAAATACCTGAAAATTCCCGATCTAAGAATTGAAGACTTAACAAATCCTGAGTTAGAAGAAATTCTCAAACGCGCTGAAGAAAGAGTGGAAGAAGCAATCCTCTACACTCGCGTCAGCAGAAAAGCAGAAAAAGCAGACAACGAAATATCCTCCTATCCAATCGCAATAATTCTCGCAACCGCAACTAAGAGCAGTTTCATCCAGAAAAGATATGCCTTAGCGGAAGCAAAACAAGCGTTTGAAGACCTCAAAGATGAACCTAGGGAAAAAATTCTCGCTTTTGCACAGAACTTTAGATGGGAACTTGCGGTTAACGATAATGCGGAAATCCCCTACGAATTCAAACTTCATTTTCCAGATTACCTCAAAAACACAACACATTTGAGAGAGAAAAAATGGAAACTCGTGAACCGTCTATTATCAAACGGCAACATTTACTTAACAAGAAACGAAACTGCAAGACTACTAAGCGAAGAAGTCCGCAAACACATCGAAAAACGACTAGAAACAAAAGAGTTACCCACATTTCCATCCAAAATCTTGGAAATAGCAGAGAAAATAAAGAAATTATCAATGGAAAAGATAGGTAAGGCTGAAATGGAAGGCTTCCCACAAACCATTGTCCAAACAGCCTTCCCACCATGCATAAAAACCCTATACCAAGCAATATCAGCTGGACGCCACCTCTCCCACATAGGCAGGTTCACCTTAACATGTTTTCTCGTAAACATTGGAATGCCACCGGAAAGCGTGATTGAACTTTTCAAAAACTTTTCAGATTACAGTGAAAGAATGACCCGCTACCAAGTCGAACACATCGCAGGCGAAAGAGGTTCAAGAACACGCTACACTCCGCCAAGATGCGATACGCTACAAACTCACGGAGTCTGCACAAACCCGGACGAAATATGCCAAAAAATACGCCATCCACTAAGTTACTATCGAAGGAAACTTAAAACGCTGTAATTAACTTGTTGTCTTTCAGTAACGAAAGTGTGTGAAATTATGTATGATTATTCAAGGGTTCTTGTAACTGGCGGTGCTGGTTTTGTCGGTAGCCATCTGGTGGATCGCCTTTTGAAAGAAGGCATAGAAGTTGTTGTTTTAGACAATCTGCAGGGAGGGCGGCTTGAGAACATCCATCAGCACCTCGGTAAGAAAAACCTTTGTTTTGTCCGAGGCGACATCAGGAATTATCGTCTTGTCAGAAATTTGGTAAGGGGCGTAGATGCTATTATCCATCAAGCTGCGCGAATCAGTGTTCCAGAATCAATTGAGGATCCAGTTTTGACGAATGATGTTAATGTCAATGGAACACTGAATCTGTTAAAGGCTTCTCTGGGGTCTGACGTAAAGCGTTTTGTTTACGCCTCTTCTTGCGCGGTGTATGGAGACGCTGAAATGATGCCCATAAAAGAGGACTGCTTGCCTAAACCCACATCTCCTTACGGGGCTTCAAAATTAGCGGCGGAAAGTTACGTGCAAGCTTTCCACGAGGTTTTTCGTTTAAAAACTGTTTGTTTGAGATATTTTAATGTTTATGGTTTAAGACAAGTTCACAGTTATTATAGTGGGGTTATTACACAATTCTTAGATCGCCTAGCAAAAAATCTTCCTCTAGTAATTTTTGGAGATGGCAAGCGGTCTAGGGATTTTGTCCATGTTCAAGATGTTGTGAAGGCAAATATGTTAGCCTTAAGAGTTAAAGGAGTTGAGGGAGAAACCTTCAATATTGCAACTGGGGTAGCTACAACAATAAATCAATTGGCTAGTACGTTGCTGGAAATTACTAATAAATCTTGCCTGAAAGTTGTGCATTCTAAGCCTAGGAAAGGTGACGTAAAACATAGTGTTGGAGACAATTCAAAAGCAAAAAAGAAACTTCAATATAACGTAAAATTTTCTCTTAAAGAAGGATTAAAAGAGCTCGTTGACAGCTATGGCATATTAAAGTAAAATTGCGATACACTCTAACACGGATTAACTCGTAAAGTTCCTATGGAAGACCTACTTATGATTTTTAACCTATTCTATCCACTAGACTAGCCCACAACTACATCTTTTCTACTTGCAATGATCTACTCTATCCTATTTAAGACTCAATGGTTGCTGATTGTTTTAACTTTTCCATCCGCATGCTAATTATTTCTCGTATCGATTCCTCTACACTCGTTAATCTTCGAAGTCCCAAAAAATTCATGGCTTTACTCACATCAAGTTTTATTAGTTTTTTGTCTTCTTCGGTAAACATACAAGGCTGGCCAGTGTTGATTACCTCTATCTTAGGCTTTATTTTACCTTTAGAGAGTTCAGTTATTGTATCTGTAACTATTTTGGCCAGCTCAAGTATGGTTATCGGTTCTGGATAATACACGTTGAATATATGCTCTAAACTGTTACATCGCTTTTCCAGTTCACCGTTCAAGATTTTTCTTGCAAATATTTCATAAGCTCTGCAAATATCACGAATATTGACGTATAGCATAGGTCTGAACATGCTATGTTTAAAGGGAGTCAGCGGTTTCCCACCTAACCCGTTCTCTATAAAAATATTTGCGACCGTTTTTTCAGGCATTCCTTCACCTAGAACTGTACCCATTCTGATAATGCCAAAAATCTTCTCAGACATTTCATCATAAAATCTCAAAATCGATTCTTGAGCTATTTTGGACAATGCGTACAGCCTTGCTCTATCCTCAACTTTATCGGGTCTAAAACCAAATTCTTCATTTATTATTCCTGTTACCCCTGTTTCCCCTATTGTATGCCATGAACCAGCCAATATCACACCTTTTACCTTGGAATTTTCTTCAACAGCTTTGCAAACGTTGTGTGTTCCTAAAAAGTTGACTTCATAGCCAAGCTTCTTTTTCTCATTAATAGTTGGTATTTGAATAATTGCAGTATGAATAACTAGATCAACATCTTCTAGCTTCTTTTTTGTTTCATCGAAGTTTCTAATATCACAGGCTTGAAATTCAACACGGTTACTTATCTTCTGCCTTGGAGGTCGCATGTCAAGTATTTTTACGTTAAAAGACTGACTGAGATGTCTCGCCAACGACGAGCCAATATACCCTGCACCACCAGTAATTCCCACAGTCAATCTTTGAGGCGTCATAATTTTCAACCTACTTAATGCTTAATTAACTCTGCTCTTATCGTTTTTGCGTGCATACACATGCAACTGCTGCCACGTTCCAACTATCTTCTTTTACATCGGCGTCTAAATCTGGAAATGGACACAACTTCAAAAGTTCGAATCCATTCTCTTCGAGATAGTGCCTTATTTCCTCTGGAAAATAAAACCTAATGATGTGTTTCTCATTTATTTCGTTGAGGATTTTTTTTCCTTTAATGATCATCAAGTGGTATGAAACTGTGCATAAATGGTGAAGACTATCAAGGCTAGGTTCGGCGAATCTTACGACTTTTAACCCATTCTTCACTATTTTTTTTAGCCTAGACGAAGGAAGAATAGTTAAAACAGCAGGGCCATACCAAAAGTCGAAAATGAAAAGAGAATCTTTTTTCAAATGTCTTCTAATGTTTGTTAAGGCAGCTATCACATCCTTGTTTGTTCTTAGGTAATCCATCACTGCGAACATACAAATGCACGCATCAAATTTCTGGTGGAGCTGTAGCTTACGTAAATCGTTTACGTGAAAATCCAAATCTAACCCAATTTTTCCAGTCTTTTCTTTTGCAATTTTTATCATAGTTTTGGATATGTCAACGCCAGTTACATGGTAGCCTCTCTTGGCTAGGGGAATAGCATGACCACCAGTACCACAACCTACGTCAAGTAGCTTTTTTGGTTTGAATCGAGAGTACTTTCTGAAAGCTGCTTCTATAAAGTCGCACTCTTTTTCATAGTCTTTGTCTGAATAAATTAGATCATAATATTTTCCGTAATCGTCGAAAACACGTTCCATTCTTCCACACGCTCAGCGCTGTAAAATTTTAAATCTCAATTAGCCTTAATGGTATTGTTTTACTAAATTATTTTTTCCCAAATCCAATGATTTCCGTTGCCCATATACCAGTTAACAGTGCGTTTAAGGCCTTCTTCTATGCCAATTTTTGGTTCCCAACCGATAAATTTCTTGGCTTTAGCATAGTCGCACTGCAACACGCTGACATCTAAAGGTCTCAACCTTGATTTGTCTATAATTATTTCAATGTCTTTGTGCCCCATCAATTTTCCTGTCATATACGCCAATTCTTTGATTGAGTATGATTTGTTTGAACCGAGATTGATCACTTCGCCATTTGGAATATCTGATTCCATAATCATAATAGCTCCTTTTGCAGTGTCCTCAGCATATGTAAAGTCTCTCTTGGCTTCGATGTTGCCGAGTTTAACGGCGTTCTTTTTAGACAGTTGAGTAATGATTTCAGGTATTACGTAGGGTTGTGTCTCTCTCGGACCATAGCTATTGAATGGACGTAAAATGACAACTGGAACGCCGTGTTCGTGACAGAAAACATAGCAAAGTCTATCTGCGGCAAGTTTGCTTACAGCGTAGGTTGATAAAGGAAGAGTTGGGTGGTTTTCGTCCATGGGAATGTGCTGTGCCGTGCCGTAGACCTCGGAGCTTGAGAAGTGGACGATGCGTTTAACATTCAGAGTTTTGCTCGCCATCAGAACATTCATTGTGCCCTTCACGTTTACATCAAAAAATCTTTCTGGATTGTCATAACACTTAGGGATGTACGGTTCTGCAGCGAGATGAAAAACATACTTCACTTTATGCTCCTTTATTGCGTGGTATACTTTCCAGCTAAGCACATCGCCTGTCACTATCTGTATTTTGGGTTCAATGTCGATAAGGTTAGACCGGTCTCCATAAAGGAAGTTATCAAAGACTGTCACGTTCGCGTCTTTTTTCAATAGCTCTCTAACAAGGGCAGATCCTAAAAATCCAGCCCCTCCAGTTACTAATACATTTTCATCTTCCACTGAATTTGCTATCATGTTTTTCATCTTCTCACACTATTTTTTATACACCTGCAAACATATTGTATCTCTTCAGCGGTTAAACTGTTTCCTGAGGGCAAGTTCATTCCTTTCCTTGAAAGTTCATCCGCTGAAGGAAATGTTTCTTTTGCGAAATGCTTGGCGTAAAATGGCTGAACATGAATTGGATAGAAAAACGTTCTTGTTTCAATTCCGTCAAGCTCCAATTTTTTCATAAGGTCATCCCTTGATATGCCGAACCCATCTTGTATCAAGATTGAATACATCCAATAAACATTTTTTGCCCAAGGGGCTTCGGGCGGAAGAGTTATTTTGTCTCCAAGTCCTGAAAGGAGCGAGTTATAAAGCTTAGCGTTGTTTCTGCGGGTTGACACAAATTCGTCAATGTGTTCAAGTTGTGCTAGGCCAAATGCGGCTTGTAAACCCGACATGCGGTAGCCGAAACCTAAGGTTTCGTGGTAAAAATGTTTGCCATGTCGACCAAAGGCGTGTGCACGCAACCATCGAGCTTTCTCTGCAAGCTCTTCATTGTTGGTAACAATCATGCCCCCTTCTCCCGTTGTGATTATTTTGTTTGCATAGAAACTGAAACAGCCCAATTCTCCAATGCTTCCGACCATTTTGCCCTTGTATTTTGCTCCATGTGCTTCAGCTGCGTCTTCAACAACGTGTAGACGGTGTTTTTCTGCGAGTTCTAGTATAGGGATCATGTCGGCTGGATGACCGTATGTGTGAACAGGGATTATGGCTTTTGTGTGAGGGTTTATTCGCTTTTCCATCTGTGAAACGTCCATGTTCCAAGTGTTTAACTCTGCATCAATTAAGATTGGTTTTGCGCCGGTATAGGTAACTGTATTTGCAGTTGCGATCATTGTGAAGGTTGGAATGATGACTTCGTCGGACTTTCTTACATTCAAAGTTGCTAGGGCAAGGTGTAGGGCGGTTGTTCCGCTGTTTGTTGCCACACCGTACTTGCAGTTGCAGTACTGAGCGAATTTTTCCTCAAATCTGTTCACGTATTGACTTGCAGAGCTAATCCACTCAGAGCGTATGCAGTCTACTACATAATCAATTTCTTTTTGACCTATCTTTGGTGCGCACACGGGTATTCTTCTTTGAGTCACTTTTCGTCACTTTTTGGGATTATTACATCGAGTTTTTAGGTATTTAAATTATAAAGGTTTGGAATGTTCTGCAGAGTGTTTATCAATTCTTTTCTATTACTTGGTGAACGATTTGCTCTAGTTGTTTAAAGTAATTATCCCAGGTCAGTTCTTGAAAATCTATTTTTTCTAGTGGAGTATTGAGCGCCGCTTTTAGGGTATTTGCAAAGTCACTTACAGTTGGGTCAGCTCTAAATACATTGCTACGTAATGGAATCTCTATTTCTGAGGAGCAAACGATCTTTTTGTTAAACCCGTATGCCTCATAAATGGTCATTGCAAAGTCTGACCAGCCGGGATATGCAAAAATATCGCATGAAGCATAGTAATCCCATACTTTGTTTTCAGGAATAAAGCCCAGCAATTTTACTTTATCAGAGATTCCAAGTTTTTTCGATAGCGCTTCTAGCCTTGGTTTTTCGGAGCCTTTTCCTCCAATGACCAGCACGGTGTCTTCTAATCCTTTGTGAATTTGGGCGAAGGATTTTATCAGAAGATCTATTCTTTTTCGCGGGTCTAATCGGCTTATGCTGAGAATGATTTTTGTGTTTTCGCCGACTCCAATTCTTTTTTGAATGTTTTCTTTTGGAACATAGTTTAGAAGATGTTCTGGAAAGCATGTTAATGGAAGTACTATTGAATTTTTGTGATATAGCTTTTGAACTTCCCACTTCATGTGGTTACCCAGAACTAGGATTGTTTTGGCTCGTTTTATGGCTAGGTAGTTCAAGACAGCCATCAATTCTTTTTTAACGTTCTGGGGGAATGAGCAATAAACCTTTTGGGGTATAAATTCCATGTGGCCTTTAAGAGATTGCCTTATAGTGTTGAATGCCGGCTTAAAGATAAGCGCGTATTTTAAGGGGTCTTCTTGAAACCAAAAGATTGTTCCGTGTATGTGAAGTATGTAGGGTACGGGGTACATGAGTGACGCTAAAAACAATTCATATAGACCGGCGGTGCTGCACGCAATGACTAGGTCGCAATTAATCTTTTTTAATTCTTGAGCCAAGCTTATGGCTCTTCTCAGTGAAGATGTAAAACTATAATAGTCACTCTTTCCGTCGTGGTTGAATTTTATCTCCTTTACCTTCAAGTCTGTATATCCGAAAAGTGCCTCTGGATTTAGTTTGAACGTTAAGAGCCATGCATCGTAGTTTTTCGAAAAGTATCTAACCTCTTCTATTGCAAGACGCTCTGCGCCACCAACACCAACAAGCTGACTATAAAATATCGCAATTTTCTTTACTTTTTGCATCTGCGTATCCATAGATAAGTGTATAGTTCGTAAGTGGGGCTCAGTTGGCATGTAAGTTCTTTGGTCTTTTCTATTCCCTTGCAATTGCTTTCAGTTCCATTTTTTTAGGATAATTGTCAATGGATTCACCATGCCCAAAATATCTTTTGGAGCAAAAGAGGTAAAGGGCAAGCATTACTGCTACTGTTGCCGCCAGACCTATTTCAATAAGTTTGATGTTAAACTTGTAAACGACTTGATTGTATATGATGTGCCCTTCACTGTCAATAATGAAGACCAGAGGTTGGCTGAGGGATACCGAGTATCGATATGGGGAATTAACATCAAAAGAATATTTGACGTCATTGTTTCCAGCCTGCAATGAGGTATTATACGCTTTTACAAATCGACCATCGTCTGCCCTTATAAAGGTAAATATTTTAGTTGGTTTTGGAGATGAAATATTCAAATTCAGGATGATTTCGTCATCTTGAACGAGTATACGTGCATCGTTCACTGTTGTATTGCCCTTTTCATTATTTATGTTTACATCGTTCATTATTCTGTATAAATTGAACTCACCATAAGGCAAGTTTTCATGATAGATTCTTAAAGCATATGCTGGACTTGAATTGTTCATGGATGAATTTTGGGGCGTAATAATATCCGTTGCGGGGAACTTAATATACTCGTTTCCAGGTCCATAAGAAATAAACATATCATTGGTTATCAGCAGAAGAGTACCATTCGGAACTATTTTTAGAAGGTCGAAAAACTCGCTCTCGCTAATCGGTAGGGGTACAACGAGCCCTTTGAACAGAGTTTCGTCGCCTAAGTAGAGCCTTAAGTAGGCATAGTTGCTAGCCACGATAACTTTGTTTTCGGCGTATTCATTTACCACCGTAGCCATATATTTTAGCCTATGATCTGTGAAGCCTATTGAATAAGAGATAAGTGAATATGAAAAGCAAAGGTTAGAAAATAAAATAATCATGGTCAGAATGTAGAAGGCTTTCATTCGAGTATTACCTGAAAATCCCTTTACTATAGCATTTCTTCTGCATAATTTTACTATCGGATTAAGACCTCGAGTTTTTAGGATTATGACTAGGATTGCATACGACAAAATCATTACTGTGAGCGGGATATATGTCCAAGTAAACCTCGGCGACCCCCAACCAAGCATCACACCACCTCTTGTCATTAAGAGAACATAATTGATCCCGAGCAAAACAACCATAGGTATATGTAATAGAAAAAGTGCACGCTTGGATAAGTTAGAGAACAGGTCATACAGCCATATTGTAGTGATTAGCATTAGCGACGGAAGAAGCGAAAGAAAATATCTTGGCACATCCCACGGCGTGACGCCTGTGCCTACCATCCAAATGTAAGAGAGAATCATGGATATTTGAGTGATGAAAAGGGTTGCCCGTAACTGGACGTTTTGTTTAAAAGGCTTTGAGAACATGGCAATCGGAAGCACTAGAGCTAAAGCTGACATCGTGATACCTATAACTTCAGGCGTCAGCATTGAATACAGAGTTTCAAAGTAGTTAAGTGGATCTTGAGTAAAAAGAGTGACCGCATTCGTTCTGTTTGGATATTTGATAAAAAGACTCAAAAGCAAGTCTGCAGGCGAAATGAAGGTAATCCGTTGGTGAAAATCTATTATTGCTTGGTTTTTCAGAAGCCAGACCGCAACTACATAAGGAATATCTATTAACACTTCATAGAGCAGAGGAATAACTATAGAAAACACGGCTATTAGCTTGTAAGCCATGCTGAGTCTATACAACTTATACCGAAGTATGACATATGCTAACCAGATCCACATCCCAAAAAAAACAATGATTGGAAGATAGGGCTTAATCAAAGCAGCTATACCAAGTAGCACAAGAGCCTTTAACAACGAAGTTATCTCTAATGAAACCTTGTCGCCTTTCTTCATGAAGGATTTAGCGAAGAAAACTATTGCAGTAGTAACATAAAACGCGACTGCTATGTCATTCAGCCCGCCAATGCCTGAGAACATTACCAAAAGCGGATTTGTCAAGAGTAACAATAAGATGACTGGGCGAAACATCCCTTTTTCTTTAAGATTTTTTGGAACTAAAAGTATCATAGCCAAGGCGGTCATGGTGGAGAAGAAAGGACCAATGAGGTAAGCGCTCTCAGGTGGAAGACCGGTGGCGGCTAAGAAGGATGATGTGAGAAAAGTCCAAAAGGGCCTACCAGAAAGAAGTGTTGTGAGCTCAGAACCAGATATACGGGCCCCCATAGTAAGAACCTCTCCATTGAGAACCGCTCTGCCATTGAGGATGTAATCTGTCTCGTCGGGAGTAAAATATCGAGGCACACAACTAAAAAGAATAATAGCGAATGTGTAAGTCAGAAAAGTAGCGAACACTAGGAAGTAATCGCCTTTGGCAGGTGTGATAGCCAAGTGTTTGCGTGCTTTAAAGTAAGAAAAGAACATTATAAGCAATAGAATAACCATAAAAATCGCATAGACATTTTCGCTTACAGGTATGCCTGCTAGGACAAGAAAGATGACAAATAACACATTGAATGCAGTTGAAATGACGAATGATTCAACTATCAATTGGCTTAAACAAGGTATTTTTCCTCTATGTGTCAGAAGGAGCAGAAACAGGCCAGGTATTATAAAGACCGCTGGAAACGTGATGACTGCCCTAAACAAAGGATCCAGCTTGAAAACGCTTGCAAGGAGGTATAAGACGACAAATCCTACAGAAAGACGCTTCGCACTGAGTCTTATTTTGAGTAGTTTTTCTGTTATCTCTGTCGTCTTGAATTCCATTTTATTTTCACATTAACCGCATTGAGATGCCTATCACATAAAAGACTGTTGCCACAATCTGTTTCATACTTTTAAAGCCAAAAATATAGCTAGGATGTATATACATTTTATGTTCTTGACTCGAGATTAAGATAACGCCACTTGTTTCAAGATGTTTATATGCGAAACTAGATATACTTGCCAGAAGTTGAAATTTTGCAAATTCCCTTCTCTTGAAAAACTAGTACGTTTTTTGAAACATTTGGAGGATTGATTTGCGCAATTATCTCATAGTCGTCGCATTAAAGGAATTTAGATGTTGTTTTTATCGTTTATGTGCCCTCATGCAATTAAAAGCTTTAAGCAACTTTTACTCCAGTTATTTCATAGGCTGTTCCAACCGGAATGTTGCTCATAATTTCCTCAAGCTTTCCAGCAACATTGAGTAATCGTCGCGGAATGGATGGAAAGTAACCAAATATGTTTATAGCTGTTGGCTCAAAGCCCTGTTGAATAAAAACTTTTGCGACATAGTGTGGTGAAAACAATCTTTCTACTGCATAAGGAATTTTGCTGTCTGTTTCCGGATCATAAACGGCAGTAAACAAGGCGGTTCTATGATCTAGATGCGCCCTAAGAGCAATGTAAGGGTTGAAAAGATTTGCATCAGTGACTATCAAATATCCTTTTTCTCTCAAAACATTTCTCGCAAACTTCAAAAATGCGGGAAGCGACCACACATGAGATATGAATTCTTTTGCATGTAGAATGTCGAACTTGACGTTCGATTCATATTTCAATATTTCTCTGCAGAGAAAATCAACATCAAGATCAATGTCAAATTTGCTTCTATAATAGCTAAGTCTCTTTTTTGCTACATCAATCCTTTCCTTGTCCAAGTCGATACCTACTACCTTTGCGCCAATTATTGCACAAGCGATACTTTCTGAACCTAAGCCACATCCGCAATCCAAAACTCTTGGCATGACATCACGATGTTTGCCTATGCATCTTACCAAATTTTTAAGGCGCTGAGCAAAGCAATATCCCAAATAAGGAGCATTGGGAGTTCGCATCAAAGCCGAATAATACTGAGCCAATAGCTCAAAATCATGTGCCGTTAAATATCTTCTTGAAAAGGCATGAAACTTGAGTTCTTCCAGTAAAATCTCAAAAATCCTGTAGGCAATATGGTAGGAATCTGCTTCTTTTCCACTAACATCAAACAACGTAAACATCACTCACGATTTGAGAGCAAATCTCTGATTAGCTTAGTAAAATGAACTCTTGTACTTGAACTATTATGATATTTCCTCACGTGCTCTAAGGCATTATGCACAAGCTTTCTCTTTAGTTCGTTGTCCGACATGATTCTAATAACAGAATGAGCTAGGTTTTCAGGGTCGCCTCTAACTAAAATCACATTTTCTTCATTGACGAACCAATCTGCATAATCGTAGCGTGTGGAACCCAATATGACTGGTACTTCACAAGCCATAGCTTCCAGCACAGCAGAGGGTGTACCTTCTATGAGGCTTGGCAAAGCAAAAACGTCGCAAGATTTCAGCAGCGGTGGAATATGCTCGGGCTTGACGTATCCATGAAAAACCACATTATCGCTAAGTTCAAGAGTCTTAACCTCTTCTCTAAGGCTTTTTTCGTCCGGTCCAATGCCAACAATATGATAGGCGACCGTTGGATATCTATCTTTAAGAAGTTTCAAGGCTTTTAGGACGCTTCCAATGTTTTTCTGCTTGTCAAGTCTCGAAACTGTAATCAACTTTGGAAAAGCCCTTGAGCTTAAACTAGGCGTGACTTTCCTGTCAAAAAGAGCTAGGTCAACACCTTGACTCAGAATCCTTTGTTTCGGATGCACTTTAGGATGATACCAAGACATGTCTCTGTTTGAAATTACAACATCGCACAGCCTAAACGTAAAAGATTCCGCAACGCGCACAAGAGTGGAAACTAGAGAGGAAAATCGATATCTTCCTCTTGTGACATACCTTGTGGGTTCAGAAATTCTCACTATGGATTTTCTGTGCAATACTCGAGCTACGAGCGAGACCACCAAGCCCGAGTAAGCGTGTCCACACAGACTTATTATCACCTGAGCTTTTGTTGATTTGGCCACCTGAATCAGTTTGAAGAAGGAGAAAAACAGGTAACAACCGTACTCGAACCAGAAAACTGTGTCGTTGGATGAGGTGAATCGATGTCGAACCAAGTGATATTTTTCAAATTTTCCTTCTATCGCTTTGAACCCCACTGAGGAGCAGAGAACAGATATTGAGAAAGACTTTGGGTCTAAATGCTTTTTCATCAAGGGTACCATTTTGCTTTCGTAATCCGTTTCCATAATGCAAGGCTCGAGCAAAACCAACACACATAGCTTTTCAGTCATCCTGCCCTACCTGATGAATGAATTTTCATTCACGTTTTTGTCAATCCCAAGTAGACATTTTCAACTTTACTTGTTACATTAGCCCAGTCGAATTCTTTCACGTAAGCAATGGCTTTTTGTTTTCCGATATTGTCCTCGAAGCTAGCTTTGTTTAATGTTTCTTCAATTGCGTCTGCAATAGATTCAGAAGAAAAACCTCTAATGTAGGTTTTGTAAGGGTATTCCATAAGCACTTCAGGCACTCCCCCTACAGGAGTGGCTACTATATGCAACTGTGCAGCCATCGCTTCTAAAAGTGTGATTGGCAAAGCTTCCCATCTTGAGGGCATGACTAGAATGTCAGAGGCTATGTAAACTTCATGGATAACGTCACTAGGTATCCACCCTGTTATTTTCACATTTTGCAAACCTTTGAACGCTTCTCTAACATACTCCTCAAGTGGTCCATTGCCAACAAATAAAAAGAATACGTCTTCGCTTTCCCTCAGAACATGCCGTGAGGCCTCAACCATCTCTAGGATTCCTTTAACTAAGGCAAAACGACCGCTGAAAACTATGACGGTTTTATCTTGAGGTAAGCCAAATTTTGATTTATACGCTGATTTTTTCCTTAAGCTGTTTAAATACAGTTCAACATCTACTCCGTTGGGAATTGAATAGCATGGTTTTGAACGTTCTGCATATTTTTTGGCGTAGTCTGCTATAGTTGGCGTTAACCCAATAACTGCGCTTGTGTTTCGAAGGACAGATCTAAATATCGTTTTGTTAAAGATCTCTTCAAATGCTTTACCCGGCAGATCTCTTGGAGCAAGGGAATACATGCCATGTATTGTAAGCACCGATGGTTTGCGCTTGCATTTTTTCAAGGCTATCCATGTGACAGGATAGTGGTGTCCATGAACATGCAATATGTCAAATTTCATCGACTCGAGTATTCTGGTTAATAAGTAAACAGGGAAAGGTATTCTGAGGTTAGATAATGTTTGGTAAGGATAAGGAGGTGGTGACAACGACGGGAGTTCAAAAATTTTAAGGTCTTTCTCTTTCCTGAAACTGTATTTTGAGCCACATGCAACTACATTTACGTCATGTCTTTTTGAAAGCCTTTTCGCAAGGTTTGAAACGTGGCAAGCAATGCCCCCAATATCAGGCGGGTAAAAAGGAGTGACGAATAGAATCCGCACGTTCATCCTAGCCGTAGGATAGGAAACATTTTTTTATTGAAACATTGAAACATTTTTACTCATTTAGCATTAACTCTTATTATTTGTTTTCTTTGCAAACCTTGTCATCGCATATAGTGTTATAGCTGTTGATAGGCAGAAAAATCCTATCAATACGAATGCCATAGAAGCCAAAGCAATATTCGTTATTATACGATGTTCAGCGGCATAAATCTGCAGCATCCAAACTCCAAACCAGGCTCCAACAAACAAGGATACAATACCAGGAAAGCCCAAAAGCATTAAAGGTCGTTCCTCAACAATAACCCTCAAAATAAATCCGATAACCTCTGATCCATGAGTTAACGGTGACTTTTTCGATGTTTTCTCTAGACCACCATACTTTACGTTCACAGGAACCTCGATGATTCTTAGATCAGCCTTGGCAGCTAAAATCAATTGTTCACTTTCGACGCCGTAATCCTTTGACTCATGTGTCGCTATAATATTGAGTGCTTTATTGGAATAAGCTCTAAACCCATTTTGTGTGTCTTTCACATCTAACTTATTTGCGATTCTATTAAACCAATTTATCACAGCCAGACCTCCCCTTCTGTATAAAGGAATAGTAGCATTCAAACCCTTAACATATCTGCTACCTATGACAATATCACACTCTCCATAAACGATGGGTTTAGCCAATTTAGGGATCTCCTTGGGATCATGCTGACCATCAGCATCTAGGGTAACCACAACGTCTGGATTAAGCTTCATGATTTCAGCAAAAAGAGTTTTCATGGCCTCTCCCTTACCCACATTCCTCTCATGTCGAATAACCACTGCCCCAAGACTGCCAGCTATTTCCGCAGTCATATCGTTTGAACCATCGTCGCAAACAACAACTTTATCTGCATACTTTTGAGCTTCCAAAACCACTCTAGCAATGGTTCTTTCCTCATTGAACGCGGGTATACCAACAACGATGAAAGGTTTGGCTTCAGCAATCCCAACATTGTTTAAAACCATTTTGCCATTTTCAACTTCAACCAACTCTATCACCTAACATATTCAAAAACCGATATTCTGTCAAAACTTTGCAGTTCTTTGAAGTTTTCAGGCACATATGTCCCATACCAGCCTATTTCTTTGTTCCAGCAGACAAAATAAATGTTTTGGTATTTGTTCTGCAAAGCTAAATCCACCGCTAAATTAACATCATTTATGTAGGCTATGACATTTTGTGAGTTATTGAGATAAAGTCTTGACCATGTGGCGAAGGCGTTCTGTAAAATAGCACATGAATTGTTGTGCATGTTATCCTTAAGCCATTGCATGGCATTGATTGTTCCATTTATGTCTTGATAGGGCACTGCTGGCGCAGATGAGAAATATCTGGAAGTTGGATACAGCGAATAGATTCCAAATCCAACATGAACCATCAAAAACGGTGTAGCCAAATAGATGGCTCCTAACAAAACCGTAGCCAAAACCATTAAAGATATTTTATTCCTGAAATTTCTGAACTTTTCTAGCATAGTTCCGTGTTGTGGCATTCGTCTGAGCAGGGTTCCTGCCCCGTTTACAGCGTAGAACGTGAAAGGATAAACCAGCATAAACATCCAGCGATGCCAAAGATCCAAAGCAAAGAACGGGGTTATCAAACAACCAAACGAACCTACAATCAGCAAACCGGTCCATACATCTATGATTTCGTTTCTGAAGAAACCTTTCCAAACCAAGTAAAAATATGGTAGATATAGAAGAGCAAAGAGGGCTAAGACGCTTAAGACTAGAAACAGATAATTTGGGTAAATGTCTAAGCCTGTGTTCATCCCGAGGTAGTTGACAAAGAAAAAGAGTGGACCATAAGTCTGAGGCGTTGTGTCGTTAACCCAGACTAGATTCGGTCCAACCGCTGGTGGGTATGCATAAGAAACCGGAAATATTCTCAAGTATATCCCAGCAAGAAAAACTATTGAAGCAGGCAAAATTGCAACAATTAACTTTTTCGCGAACCTAATTCTCTTTTCTTCTCGATTGAGTAAACCAGAAAGCACTAACACTAAACTTATCACAAGCA
>Ga0315280_10001683_pt1 | contig 37399 bp, 54 predicted proteins | sample YL17G06_40_MG_FD_203697 | JGI IMG/M metagenome (GOLD analysis project Ga0315280, IMG submission 203697) | Sediment microbial communities from Yellowstone Lake, YNP, Wyoming, USA - YL17G06_40 | ecosystem: Environmental > Aquatic > Freshwater > Lake > Sediment | place: USA: Wyoming | collected... | reverse complement strand
CCACCTCTGCATGCGAAGTAGTGTTGGGAATATGCAGAGCGGCGAGACTACGGCTAACGAAAAGAGATGCGCTGGCCGCTTTTCTTGGGATCGCATATGAGACGGGGCACTTCACGATCGCGACAACAAGATCCCTGAAGCTGGCCTGCACGCTGCTCGATCTCGGCGTCGACGGTACGGAGGCGTTGAAGATCATTCGAGTCCCTATGGATAATTCCGAGCGAATTGCTCGACTGAAGTCTGCTCGCCGGATGAACTGGGAAAGTATAGGCGGGTGGCTTGTCGCATCAACGAGCGTAGGCTCGTTTCACGCATCCGTTGCAAGGTCACTAATTGGTCTAGGAGCGCATCTGGCGATTGTCGGTGGGGAGAAAGAAGATAGATTGACACTCAGTTTCCGTTCCACCGCTGAATTCTTCACGGAGACGAACTTCCACCTCGGTCGCGACCTCGCTACGATCCTAGGAGAAACAATGAACGGTGCGGGAGGCGGCCATTCCACGGCCGCGGGAGCAACTGTCCAAGGAAATCTGGATGAAGCGATCAAGAAGTCAGTTGAGCTGTTCAGAACATATCTCAACAGAGACAAGGCGCCAACTGAATGAAAGTCTTAAACCAGCCTGTCAGCCCGATTAAAAGAAGGTAGGTTTAGAGCCTACGCTAGAGGGTAGGGGTCTCCAAAAAATCGTAGACCCCCCTCATTTCTGAGAGGGGTGCTGTTAGGCGCAGGCGGCCATAGGGGCTGCCGCCTCTTTTTCGAGGCTTCGCCCCCTCCTGGGATATGTGCCGGCCCTGTCTTATCTCCCGTAGGCCCTTCAGCGGTGTCACCCAGGGTGACTAGAATAGACTAAACGATCTATCGCTTTCTGGCACCGCTGGTACCTCCAACCATCGACAAGGCTTTCGTCACACATGATGGGCAGAAGTCTTTTCCATTCCACTGCTCATATCCTTCTTCGTCCACTTTGCTACACCAGGCAATGTAACCGGACCCAACTTCAGTCTTGCCCTCGTTGTAGAGGATTCCACAATTGTCACATTTCTTAACATTGACCATACCATATCACCTCCTAGAGTAACCGCATGTCGCGGAAGATCTGTAGAAGCCCCGGGATGGCGGGATGGGATGCTAGGCTGTAGACGAACTTGCACCTGCTACCCTCACGCGTATCGGGTGACTCATTGACTAGGCCGACGCCGCAGGCTTCCCTGAGCGCCCGCTTAACGACGAGTCGATCTAGGCCAGTAATTTGCCTTATCCGGTAGCGAGTCATAGGAGATTGATTTCCCTTTGCGAGTGCGAGCAGTACCCGCAGCCTGGTCTCGTTGCCGAGGGCTTGGAGAATTTCAGGCCTATGATCCATTACACGGTCGCCTGCCACCGCCAGACTTCATCGTAGAAGCCGCTGGGGCAAACCATTGGCACCTTAACGGTTCGGCGCACCATCTTACGATCTTCGAGGCGTTGCAACGCGCCGACAACGGGTCGCAGTTTTAACCCGGTTTCGGCGGCCAGGTCGCGGGCGAGTGCATCTTCGTCCTCGTGGCAAGTCAGCGCGATGAGGACTATGCGCTGCGCATGTGAGATCTTCTGCATAGCACCGCACGCCTTGCTACACGTCTACTCCGTGACTGCGGCATTGCGATTCGAAGGCCTCGAAGCTGAGGGCCTGGAGTGTTTCGAGGCCGAGTATGATGGCGAGGCGGATGACTACTGCTTCAGTGATCGTTGCGGAGTTCGGCCGCTTACCCTCCTTCTTGAGGCGGAGCAGCAGTTGGTGGAGGCGGTGCTGCTCGGACTCGATAGCAAGCGCCGTCTTGCTGTCAACGCGAAGGTCAAGCCTAACCTTACGATTCATTTCACAATCAGCCCGCTTCACGGTCAGGTTACTTCGAGAAGGCTCACAGAGTAGGGAACGTGATACTTACCGCTGAACCAGTCGCCGACTGAGAGAACATACTCAGGATCAATCATCTTCGCGTTGAAAGTAGCGGTCTCACCATCCTCAAGGTCAAAGAGGCGTGATTCATCATCGCAGAGGCGACGGAGAAGTTCTATCCAGAAGGCGACTTCGCTGATGCTGTCGGCTCGTATCTCGCCGCTGACTCTGACGCTTCGCCCGCGGGTCGTCTGGTCCGCCCGGTATGCTACGGGACGGTAGGGGACGGTTCGCTCGATCTCTACTCGGCTCGTCTGGAGTTGAGCTTCGAGAACGTGTGGCAACGGGTAGTTTCCGAACAGCACCATACTCAATCAACCGTCTCAACCATGACGAGCGTGTAGTCGTAGGTCTTGTAGTTCTCAACGGCTTCGGGAGTGAGAACATCCGTGACGTGGACCTGTAGGCCGTCGCCTGTTGGCAAGATCAAGACATGCGTTTGGCCGTCATCGTATCCGCGCAAAGTCTCAAGCATCGAGAGTGAATCAGTCCAGCCTTGAAGGCGAATGGAGCGGCCTTTCTTGCCGCGTTGCTTCCGATATGGCAGAGCGCCCATGACGGGGAGATCCTGAAGGATGCTCGGTTCATCGACGTTGATGCTGATGACATGGGGCAAGGCGACCATGTCAACGCTGATTTCGTCCTGGACGAGATAAGCGAAATCGATTCCAAGTGCTGAATCACTGACTGAGATCGCATCCCCAGAGGAAATTGAGTCGGTTCCGAGTGCCAAGTCACTGACCGAGAGCGAATCTATGACAGAAATCGAGTCGGTTCCGAGTGCCGAGTCACTGACTGAGAACTGTGGTAGTAAGAGTAGGCTGTGGCGATGGTACAGATTTGCTCACGCTCCTAATCGCGGTAGACTGCCCAATCTACTGCACGGTCGGTTCCAGCGACGCGTTTGAGGGTCAATTTCCATTCGTAAGGCTCTGTTATCGCTGGCACATACACGACGGGCGTTCTAAAGGTGGTTTCGTCAAGCTGCGCTCCAATGTACTTTGCGTAGTAGATTTCATGCAATGTTCCGCCTGTGAGAACTTTCACATAGACTCGGATCTCGAAGGTTTCAGTCGCGGTCATCGCGGATAGGTCTATGAAGGCATCAAGAATTGAACCTCGATTGCTAGTGTCGTCTAGCAGAGTTTGCTCCGTTCCGTTAGTGGCCGTTGTTGCACTACTTACACATGTTCTAGTCATTTTCACCTCACTCCTCACATAATAGGATCTCACACTGAGCCGTGTCAAGCGCGGTTGTGGAGCCCGTTCTTGCTGACAGTCGAGATGCGGCGGGAATAGTTGTGAAGAAAACAAATGAGATAGCCGCGCATCGACTGTGTCCCGTAATAACAAGATCGGGAAAAAGAACAGTTTCGCTACCTAACGCTCCAATTCCGATATCAACATCATGCGATGCGGTTCCCTTTCCTCGAATTTGAACTATTGCACATCGAGCGATCTTCGCAGTAGAAGCGATAAGTTCAACCCAAGACCCTTTCGTGTTGGCTGGCGTACCTGCCGTTACCTCGGTGCCTGCGCTGGTTGCGGTGTTAGCACCCGCAACCTCAACTGAAGTTACCCCTCTATAGGGCAACTTGTACGGATCGACCAGATCGACGGGACCACCTATCTTACTTTGAACTATCACTCCCACGCTGATCGTTGCGCTGGTACTACTGCTCTGGCATCTTGCTGAGACTCTGGTTCCCCCTGGGATTGTTATCGGAATCACTAACGGAGGACAAGGGACATTCCCAGAATCACACGCCATGAAGATATTTGGGATTAGAACGACCTCACTAGCAGCGGCTCCCGTCCCGATGTCAACGAGACAAACTGATCCGCCTGAACCCGTCCCGTATGCACCAGTGATAATGATTAGAGCCGTGAGATCAGTCAATGAGCTTATGAGTTCAACCCAAGCCCCTTTCGTATGAGCGGGGCTCCCGGGCGTGAGGACTGGATATCTTGAGGTTGAGATCGTGCTAGATTGGAAAGCCGCAAATCCTTCACGGAACAGACTGTTTGGCGGCTGAAGATCAGGCATATTACATCACCTCATGCGATTGTAACTTGTACGGTTATGGCGCGGGCGGTGCTGCTCGTCTTGACGCCCATTGCCTGCACTTTGCGATTCAAGTTGTCGGCCGAGTCTGAGTTGCCGCTTGCAACAGTAGCCTCATTCCAGTCCCAGTTCGCTTCAGATGTCGTGAAGGTGCTCCGAAAACTGACTGTTTGATTCGAGATTTGTGGGTATCCAGTATCCATAGCCTTGTAGAGCTTATTTGTTGCCGCTTGCAAGCCTGTCTGCGTTGCGACCGCAGCAGTGGCCGAGTCACCGACGCCGATGTAGGCGTTCGCGTTACTGAATGCGGTTTCTGCGGCGCCGATCAGGAGATTCAGCAGGGCTGTGATGCCCTCGTTTAAGAGTAGATTGTGCTCAAACTCTTGCCGCTTCACAGATTTGCCACTGACAGCGTCGAAATCCTCAATGATATATCGAGTCGATATTTTTACCGATTCCCTTATCTCCAATTTTCCTTTTTCACTTCCGAGAAATCCTCTCTACTTGGTAACGCGCCGCTTGGAGGAAGGCGCGATCATTCAGAACGAATGACTGTTAGATCGCTGTCTTGGCACCGAGGTCTTTCAATTCGCGTCGGAGACCTTGCCAGAGATCAGCCCATTCGAGGCTGAGCTTGTTCACGAAGTCCACCTTTGCCACATTCGGGTCAGTCATGTCGCGCTCTATGCGGACGACCTTGAACTGCCCTGAGAGATCATGCTCAGGAACTGTCAACGTCACAGAGTCATCTATGCTCCATGTGCCAGCATCGTAGGCGTCGAGGACATCTGCTTGAATGCGAATGTTCTGCCCTGCTCTGCGGGCGAGTTCGGCGTTCGCTGCGATGTCCAATGTTGCTTGTACGCCGATTGACTTCTGGAACATTACTTCTTCAAGCAGCCCTAGATCGTCATCTTCTATCGACGTGCCGTCGAAGACGGTTGAGACCAGATCCTCGTTTCCACGCATACGGACTGAATTGCAGACCTGCCGATCGTCAACGCGATAGGCGTTGAGGAAAAGGTTCTGGCCCTGAACGAAAGTGACTGTTGAGATGACTGCACCAAAAGAGGGCTTGACATCAAGTTTGATGTCTGTGGTCAGACGATACTGCCAGCCGATGATGTCACAAAGCCTAGCGACAGATGACCCAAGAGACTCGTCCGCGAATGTTTGCGTAAGAGTGCCAGGGTAATCGCTAACGGTGCCGAGGCTCACGCCGCACCAGAAACTCGCCAGAAGATCACCGAGCATATACGCGACGGTCTGAGCGGAGTAGTCCTTGATCGTTACAACCCTTGTGTCTAGGAGCGACTTGCTATCGACTCCGCTTAGGAGGACGCGAGTCGGATCGGCCAAGGTCCGATCTATCACTGTGAGGATGCCGCTGAACTCTTTGATGCCTTTGCGATAGATGCTAACGATGCCGCGCCTGGTGATCGTGCTGACCCATTCAGGGATTTCAACGCTGAACTCTTGCGGGGCATTTTCATTTGAGAGCTTGTAGCTGCCTGTTGAGTAGGCATATTCGATTCCCTCGACATAGAGTTGAAACTTCTTATCCTCATCTCCGACTTCAAGATCATAGAGGACGTGGTGTGTGCCGTAGGCAACGGCGGCAGGAACCGAAGCATCTCCCGGCCAGTATGCCCTTACGACAGCGATCCCGTGAACATCGCTTGACAAGGTCGTATGCGCCTCGCCGTTGGCGTCAGTGACGTCCGACCCTGCTGAGACCGTCCCCTTCGACGTCCTGAAATAGACGGTGACATTCGGATAGGGCGCTCCTGCCGGAGTTTTCAGAGTGGCAGTCACGAGCGTTGATGTTGGTGTTCCTGTGCTGCCTGTACGATAGATTGTATATGAGGCGCTTTTGATCGCTATCGTTCCAAGAGGAGCATTCCAGCTCCATGTGTCGCCGCCGCATATCAGTTGATTCAGGGTCTTCTCGACGAGAGTGACACCATCAGTTGCGTAGACCTTCAGATACATGTACTCTGGATAATCCTCGGCATCGACATCCACGACGACCGAGGTAGCGCCGCCTGCGCAGGTTGCCTCACCGATCTTGACATCATCGCTTGCGCGATAAACCTCGACAAGTTGTCCAGGGTTTAGACCTGCAACCGTGAGGTATTGCGTTGTTGAGATGACGATGCGGTCGGTCCAGTCGTTGATCGCTGAGCCGCTTCCAGTGAAGCCAATGACAATGTAGAAAATCGGGGCGCTGCTCGTGCAAGGCATGGTTGCCTTCTTCAGCGTCCAGCCTTCGGTGCCCGTCAGCTTAGAAATTATTGTTGTAACATATTGGGGCCATCCTTGATGTGGCCCAACATCGCAGGGCGTACAGTCAAGGCAACAGACTGCGAGATACCAACGATGGTAGGCGTCGGTCATCTTATGCCAGCAGTGAAGGCGGTCGCCTGTGGCCGCATTGATATATCTCTTCAACACGAGGTTTTGGAACCATCCGGACCCCATTGTTGACCCGGACGCTTCCAGCGAAGCGAGCCCTTCTTTCTTCTCTACGGTGTCAGCGGTCCAAACAGTAACGGGGCTGCCTAAGGTATCCCAGTCGTCAACACTGTCGCAGGACAGTTCGTCTTTGAATCCGTTAACTGTTCGCGTGATCGGCAAATCTAACCCCGCCTCTGGCTTCGGTTCGAGACTGAACTCACTATACGATGCTCAACCTGTCTCGCAACGGTCTGACTATCTACCTGAACAGTGACGGGAATCGTGAGAGACAACGGGCCTGCCGCTCCCGCCAAACCCGTCGGCGCTGCTGGCGCTGGCGTCGAAGTGGTAGCAGGCGCGTAAGGAATAGTGTGGGGAATAGCAAGCGACATGCCCTGAAAGGCGCCCGCAATGTTTCCAAGCGCCGAGTAGGTTTGCGCTTGCATCTCATCAAGCATACCTGTCCAGATCGAATGACCAACCATCGCGGCTGACATCTCTGCAGCCATCGCCCGTACCTGAGCGAGCGCAGAGGCGACACTGCTGACGATTGCGGACATACTGCTCTGAGCGCTTGATGCCATGCCTGAGAATGTGCTCGTGAATATGTCATAGATTCCAGATAGCGCATTCTGGAAGTTTCCTGTCAGCAAGGCTAGGTTCCCTGTAGTTGTGTCTTGAATGAGTTGATACCACGATGTCAGTCCCGCCATGATTTGACCGCAGATGTCCATCGCTGACATTTGTATATTCATCCAGCCTGTCTGCCAGTTTATCAGCAACGTCGCAAGATTCGTCGTGAATAGAGTCGCGACTTGAGCGAACCATGCTGTGAGTCTAATCTCGATGTGCGCCCAAATGCTTGCTGCAATGCCAAGTATGGCTGCCCAGGATATCTGCCAGGCTTCGGTGATGTTGGTGAGTCCTGTCGTGAAGCTCTCTTGGAGCATTGACCACCACACCGTCGAGCGACGCTGAATGTTCGCATAGATGTCGGCGATGATTGTCTCAACCTGCATCCAGGCCGTCTGCCATGAAGTATTAACCTGATCGAGCCCCGTGGTGAAGAGTGGTGTAAGCTGATTCCACAGTTCTGTTGAGTGCCCTATGAGTGCATTAACTAGTCCGTCCCAGAAGCTTCGCATAGTGTTCGTTGTTTCTTCCATTTTGCTCAGAAGCGATTCCAGCATTGCTTTCCATTGCTCAGTGAGTTGCTTCGTACCAGCTTCCATAGCCGGGAAAACGCCGTGAACGAAGAAACTCTGAAAACGCAAAGCGGAACGGAAGAGATAATCGTTCGTCATCTGGTGGAACGTGGCGAGGATGCTCACCCAGCCGCTGAGCAAATCAGTTCCCGGGCCCTCCCAACTCTTGCTTATCCAGGCACCGGCTTCTTCCCAAACGGCCTTGGTGATGACGGTCCAATCTCTGACTTGGTTTCCCATGTCATCTAAGGTTCGCCATTGAACATTGATACCGAGTAGTTTTGCCATACCGCTGAGAGAATCTACGACGGATTGCTGGATCTGCCCGAACCCAATTTGGGTTGCCACAACAACATCGTTCACATTCGCTTTCCAGTAGGCCGTCGTCCATGTCCAGAAGGCACTGATCGTGTCTCTTAATGTTCCGAGGGTTGTGGAAACGGCTGAAACGAGATCACCCCAGTCCTTTGTAGCCCCCTGAATCAACGTTTGAATACCTCCAATGAGCCCTGAGAGAATACTAACAGCTCCTGATACGACTGTCTGCACTGCGGCGAATGCTAAACCAAAACCTGTTGTGAGAATGGTTTTGAGAGCATCCATACCAATATTGAACACGCCTTTCCAGAGTTCGAATGCACCCTCAAGGATTCCTTTCAAGAGATTTCCGACGCCAGACGCAACCTTAAGCAGCTCATTCCACATATCCTGCCAGAGTGAGCCACCGACAAGCCAGGTGTAGAAGCCATAGAACGCATCCTTCAATACCTTGATGAAGCCAACGACCGCGTCTTTGATTCCTGTTATGATTGGAAGAGCGAAGTCAGCGGCGTCTTTGAATGCTTCCGCGAAACCTCTAATAACTGGCACGGCTTCTTTGATTGCTGGCACGACTACTTCCCGTATGAATTGTGCGACGAATTTGAGAAAGTCCTTGAGCCAGTCAGCACCCTCTTGGCCGCCAGTGATTGCAGCCCAGACTTCACCGAACGCTTCTCCGATAGGAGCAAGCGCATCAAAGACTTCGCCAAGGGCGTCGCCTAACTCTTTGAGGACGGGGCCGAAAGTCTCAGAGAGGAACCCCCAAAAGTCCTGCATCCCCTTCCAGAGACCATCGAAGGCGCCCTGAACAATGCTAACGAATCCTTGGACTTCAGGCATCTTGCCAACTTCAGTAAGCCAGTTGCCGACAGCGTCAACTCCTTTCCCAAGCCAATCCACAACCGGAATCATGGCTTCCGTCATGCCAGCAAGCGCAGGTAGAACCATACCACCAATCTTTTCACCAAGATCACTCATCGCGTTCTTGAGGCGCTCCTGGGTGCCCGCATAGGTTTTTGCCTGCTCTTGGGCGGTGCCACCGAACTTCTCGTTCAGCTCCGCCATGACGCCGGTGAAGTCCGCAGCTTTAAGGTTAAGAGTCGTAACATCTATACCAAGATCGGCCAGCGTTTGGCCGTACTCCTTTGTATCTATTCGACCTTCTGCTAGAGCGCTCACTAGATCGGTTGCGATGTCTTTGAAGTCCCGCATCTTCCCATCCGCATCATTGATCTTAACACCCATGTCGCCGATGCTATCCTTGAATCCGTCTAGGACACCTCCAGTCTTCTGTGCGGTGGAGAGGGCATCCCCTACCTTATCCACGGCATCCTTGAAGGCAACGGTGGCTTCCTTACCTGTAGTGATGTCAATTCCGTACCGAGCAAGAATCGCGGTGTTGCCCATGAATGCTTTGCCTAGAATGGTTGCGGCGCTCCCTAGGTCGATTTGTTTCGCTGCGGCAAGATCAACCGTGGTTCCGAGGGCCTTCATGGCCTCGTCGTACGACATGCCGAACGTGAGGAGCTGCTGTAACACGGCCGCAAGTTGCTTATCTGAATATGTTGTGAACTTCTGCATTTCTGAGAGAGCCGCATTCGTACCTTCCTTCACGGACTCCCAGCTGGTGCCACTCTTCTCGACGGCGATGGAGAGGTTCTTGATCGCTTGCTCCGCTTCACTAGCCTCACCGATAGCCCACTTGAGACCTTTCGCAACTTCCCCGATTGCCGTGACGGCCGCGCCTGCAACTCCACCAGCCGCAAAACCTTGCATTACGTTGCCAACGCTGCCGACTGCGCCGCCCATGCTTTGAAATGCTGAACCGAGTATGCTAGTTGAAGCGCGTATCTTATCCATCACACCGCTGGCTTCGTCAACCGCCTTAATGGCGATCATAACGTTGCCTAGGCTGGCACTCAATTTCTTTTCACTTTCCTCATCTTCGTCTGATATGACGTGGGTTCTGCTTTGCGTAGATGGCGAGTAACCACTGACGCTGCAGCGGTGTCAGTCGGCTGATTTCGTCAAGTTGTAGATGGAAGTATGTTACGAGGATTTCGAGTTGCGCGGAGTAGACACCTTGGACGAAGCGGTCGATTCGGATTTAGGGCTCACTGTGAGTCCTGAGAGCTCGAATGTTTTCATCATGATCTTTGCGCTCTCATTCGGCATCAAAACCGTGCAGATGTTGTGGTCCCGCGTTGCTGTTGCAGCGATCTTCTGTAGAAACTTCAGGTTCGCAACGAGTTTGTTAGGGTTCCCGATATCAGTTGGATCTACACCGCATTCTTCGAAGACCGCAGCAAAGTCAGCGTCACTCAACGGGTAGACTTCAACGTCATATTCTTTCTTGTCGATCGCGTTGACTTTGATGCTTTCATGAAATGCGGTGCCTTCCTCAATCATTTCGCTGAGACGTCTATGGTCTTTTCGGACCTGCAGTATCTCTTCTCTTTCTTCTTCACTCATTTCTTCTCATTCCCTCCCTTCTTTCTATCATGCAATTCCTTGAGATGCGAGACATCACCGTGAATCGCTCGCTCCACCTGGTACTCGCGGAGAACGTAGAGCGGGCCGTTTGAGATGGTTTGGAAGGCGATCTTGCCGCCTAACCGCTCGATCTCATCCCGGATCCTCTGAACATCAGCCAGGCGGGCGCTGATGATGAGACCGAATGAGACGTAGAATTGCTGATCAGCCGGGGCTACGCTAGCCGGTTGAGTCTCCGAAAAAGAAGGAGCTCTCACATCTCACATCTCACTGTACGGATCTTAAACGGTATAGGTTCTTTCCGCAAGAAAAACGCGGTGGGGACGTTCTAGGACATGCTGATGTCTTCGAACTTGAAATCCCACGACTCCATCCAGTAGCCCTCAGGGTCATCGACGGGGCGTGAGTACGCGCCTAGACACTTCTTCAGTACCACGAGCTCGCCGGTGATCCTGTTCTTCACCTGCACATAGAGCGGGGTCATGCTGCCCTGCTGATATGCGCCGACGGCGGTTGCGAAGTCGCTTGAGCCTGCGGTGGCTGCCTTATCATGCCATTTACTGATTGAGCCCGTGTAATCGATGAGGCCCTCGCTGACGTCCTTAAGACGCGAGCCCAAACCGGCAGGGGCGGCGTCGATGTTCGGCTCCTCGTTCCATTCAATGCTCTCGATATTTGCAAGCGTGGGAGCGGACGCGAGACCGCCCTCGGTGGTGGCGATACGGATTTCAGTGTCTTTGCCTTTGTACTTCACCATGGTTCATCAGTCCTCTAGGTTCCGTAGGCGAAGCCGACCACTGGTACGTTCGTAATCGTGACCTGGGTGATGGTGATCACATTGGTGGCTTCCGTGAAGGTGATTGCGGTGCCGTCTGATTTCTTGAATACTGCGGCGCCGAGAATGTCGGTTAGGTCGCCAAGCGTGACGGTATCATCAGTGCTCACGGTGGCTTCGAAGGTGATGTACTTCTTCTCGGTGGCTGCGGTGACGACTGTTTGCTTTGAAGAAGTGACTGTTTCTGTTCTATCTGCCAATTTTTCATCCTCCTACAATTTTTTTTATCATGGCCCCCGACTCGAAGCCGTTAGAGCCGTGACTATGAAAGATGCGATGACGCACCGCAAACATCGCAGCGCCAAACCTCACCTTGAGGCCATACCGCTTCACGACGCATCGGCGCACCACAGTGGGAGCAGTGCTTGAGCCCTACTCCGAAAATATTCTTGACTCTCATCTAGGTCACCGTGCGATGTGTTACGAACTCGAAATCCATCAATACGCGGCTCTGATGCAGAGTCGGGTCAGGCGGCGCAGCGTCCGTATCCACAATCTTCTGCACCTGGTGGATATCGTAGGTGGATCGTAAGGTGTCGATGTGGTCCATGATGGCCTGCTCCACCTTATCCGCCAAGCGATCACACTCAACCTTAACATCATGATAGCAATCGATCTGCATACGATGCCGCGCCTCCAGCGCCCGCTCGGTGGGCGACTCCTGCAGGCCAAGCGATCCCGCCTGGGCGGAGCCGCTTACGAAAGTTAAGACAACGCTGCGGAGTGATGCCCCAGCATAGGGCATGTCACGGTAGACCGTGACGCCTAACGAGGCAGCGTCTAGGATAGCCTTGAACGCATCCTTCGCGTTACCACGTGGCGTTGTTGATGGCATCCTGTTAGACTCCTAACGCATTGAGGCAGCCGACGCGGATCGCGTCCAGGATCCGCTGCTGATTCGCGTCGAGGGCGGGGCGGATGTAGGACTGCGCCCTCATGCGGGGGGTACCGAATTCTACGTATGACGCGTAGTCCATGGTGGCGCCGAACTCTAACTCCAGCCCCGCCGGCCTATGATAGATGCTTTCACGTAGCGCCCCCGTGTCGACGGGGACAATGCTTCGCGCCAACTCAACCATATCAGCGCCGACCACGTCAAGCTCCATCTCTACTTCATGCTCGATCTTACCCGAGAAGGCGGCGAGTTTAGGCGTGACAGTGTCGGCTACGATCTTCACTGACCAGTTCGGCATTCAATGCACCTTTCTTCGCATGATCGGAGTCCAGAAAGCAAATAGGGCAATCAGAAACCATAGAATAGGCGTTGGAAACTCGGGAACTGTTAAGCCGTAGGCTGCTCGTATCTCCGTTACCTGTTCACTTGTTGGGGGAATAACGATCTTTGTGTCGATCCAATTCATCCCAACGTATCCCATGAGGCCACCGGACATATCTTCTAATCCGAGGGCGTGACCGATTTCATGGCAGACTGCGTTGGTGCCTTGCTGGAGATCTGCGCGAGAAGAGAAAGCGTAGAGTCCTAACCTAATCTCGACATGGGTGAAATTGCCTGATGGTGGAAGTACGATGCACTCTTCCGAGGTGCCACAGATCGCCGGGTCGATTCCTGAATGCATTGGACAAGTGAAGAGGATCTGCTCTTTTTCAAGCACTTCGGTCAGGTTAAGTTCAGGCAGCCACATGACCCAGTTTGCTATACCATATCTGATGTGAAGGTCGCGGAATCCGTCTTTGCAGTTCTGGTCAATCCTGTAACTCAAGTTGAGGTCGGGCCAGCGGGGAACAAGCGCGTGGATGATTGAGGCTTGGGCTAGGAATAGCATAAACACTACTGCAATAACGTAGACAATGCGCAAAGAACTCAAAATCTAACTCTCTTCCCAGCGTTCTTTGATATCATCAGTCTGGTACGGTGTCGCCTTCACTGACGGCGTGCGAGCTTTAACGAACGGGACAAGCTCGTCACGGAGTTCAGGCGTGAATATGTCGGACCGCGAGAGTTCGACCTTGTAGTCGCCGACACGGATCAGCGCACCCATCTTGCGGATGCTGATCTTCATGAGCGCCTGAGCGCAGACACGCATCGCCGCATGCTTCACAGCCGCGGGCACCTCCTCATCCTCATAGGTGCGGTGGAGATGTTCCTCGATGAGTCCCTGCGCCGCCGGAATCAGGTACGTGGCCACATGCGACTCCATGAGGGCCTGCGTGTCGAATCCTAACGAGGGCGGGTCCGGGTGGCCAGCCTCCGCTATCACGGCGTCGGTGATTATCCATGGCATCCTCTCATTCGCCTCCTTTTGTTATCATACCAGAACAGTATGAAGCCCAGGGCGAGACCGATTAGGATCGGCGCGGCCTCAGCCTCCTCTAACATTGTTACTTCGCCAGTACCTCAGCAATCGTCAACAATGGTTTGAGGAGCGCTCGCTTCACACGTTTGAATCGTCTATCTTTCACCATCCAGAGCGTGTAGCCCTGGACTGGAATCTTGGCAGGCATCTTGCGGCAAAGCACTCTCCTCAGGAGGCAGCTGAACATACAGGTTACATGCCACCGATGCAGATCGAAGCCGCATAACGAGCGGCATGGTGGGGCGAAGCGTCGCTGTGGCAGCTTCGCCAAGTTATCGTATCGGATTCGGATCTCCATATGGGTGACCGAGCGTTCATCATACTGCCCGTCCGCCCGGTACTCACCATAGAACAGTTGGAGATAACCTGGATAGCGGAGGGCGTGGATCACGCATGACGTGACGCTTGCCTCCGCATGAAACGGTATGATTTGGAAAGGCCGCCAGTCGAAAAAGATGGCGGTAAGAGACTGATGCGCATACGAGGCCTCGCGGCCATGTATGGCGACTAAGTGAGACTTGTCAGAGTGCAGATCGCGTTTGTTTCACGAATGCGCGGAGTGATCGCTTCCCACACAACGCCGTACAGGTCCTTGAACTCGTTCAGCGGCAATTCCTCGACTTCAGCGTGTATATCCACGCCGAGCGGTAGGTCGAAGAATCCAGCGTCGGGCATGGCGAGCATCATAGCGGTTCCGTCTGTGAGGAATCCGCTGGGAAATACCTCGCCGCCGATCAACCGTTTCATGACGTCCAAGTACCACTCACTGGTGCCCGAGATGAGGTTGTTGAGGTATCCCCACTGTTCCTCCGCTACGACGAGGTTGTAGGGGCCGTAGATATTGTCCTCTCTCAGTTTTGCGATTCCCTTATTCAGGGTTAATGGTATGTTCGTGAGGGTTGCCCAATCGGCGCCCGTGTCGGTGTTGCCGGCGCTGGCATAGAGGCCGCTGATACCGCTGTGGGTATTTATGACCAGCTCGTCCTCTAAGAGGGCGACTTGGTAGGCTGCGGAGCGGGCTGTGACCACGTCGAGTGGCGTGCCCATCCTCCGGGCGGCTTCTACGGTTCTACGCGGAATCCTGAAACCGCGGGCAATGGCGGGTATGTCTAGCGAGCCGACCGTTCGGTCGACCACGTCTTCGCCGAGGGTTATCTTCTGACTCTTGAAGAGCGTTGCAACTCCGACCTCGCTGACCTTGTGGTAATCAATGGTCAAGACACCTTCGCCTAGTGGGCCGAAGGTGTTTGCGATTCTGCGGCCGACCAGTATCTTTCGCGGCGGGTCCTTCACTGCGGTATCTAGGAACTTGTACTCCTGCTCGGTTAAGGTTACCAAACTCAGTCAGCCTCCTTAGATTAGACTCTCCACAACGATGTTCTTTGCGCCGCCGGATGCATCACAATTCTCTTTTGCGAGGGCAACGATCATGCCACCCGCCGGGAAAGAACCTGTGGTCGCGGCGACGTGTCTCGTGCCAGCTTGTTCTGCGGCCGCGATGTTGGCTGCGGCTGTTAGTTCTCCGTCAGCTGCGGGGACGAGCGGTTGATCCTTGGTGATGTTCTGTCCGTTGGCAAGTCGGGCGTAGACAATGATGCCTGGGCCGTAGGCGACAGGACATTTCTTGGCAGCTGTGTAAGCCGTAGTGCGGGTTGCGGGTGATGCGGCGGGGTGGGCGCCTTCAGCGTCCCAGCCAACCCATCCAGCGGGTTTGTCTGTTGCAGCCGCGACTACGACGACCTGTGTTGCGGCGGTGCCTTTCTTGCATAAGAGGCTAGGCTTGATGCCGGTGCCTTCAACGGTGAACTCCTCGATGATGGGGCTGCCCGCGATGACGACTTTACGTCCAGATGGTGCTGTGAAGGGCATTACATCTCACCTAACTTCTTGCCGACAAGGCTGCCGACCGTGGCCTGCGTTGGATCGAAGTGGCCTGCTGCGCTTGCGGATGGGATTAGGCGTGCCTTCGGGCCGCTGGGCAGTGAATCGAACTTACCCTTTACGGCGCTAAGCGTCGCCTTCATCATATCAAGCGCGTCGTTGGGCAGTTTCTTGAGGGCTTCAACGGCTGCCTGTACTTTAGCAGCTTCGACTGAGCCCGTGCTGACTTGAAGATCGACCACTTCCTGCACACGTCGCATATGGTCCGCTTCCTCAGCGGCAACTTTCCAAGCCTTCAAGGTTTCATACTCGGCCTTGATGCTCTTCAACTCCGCCTGGACGGCGATCATAGCATCCGACGCCGTAACGGGCGCCGCCGGTGCGGGTGGCTTCGCTTTCAGTTCCTTGAGTTCGGCCTCAAGCTTAGTATTCTTGTCTGTGAGTTCAGCGATCACTTTCTCATGTTCATATTTATCCATACATGAGACCTCCTTTGAGAAGCCGCCTTTCACAGTGCCGCAGACATCGCTTTGAATATCAAACTGTTTAGCGGCTGAGCATATCTTCGCCTGCGCCTCATCCTTCGAGACGCCCGTGCCAGCGAAATCAGTCTGGTTGAATCGTGCCAGAGCGTTCCTCACTATGTCAGCATCAAGATCCTTCTTCTGGATAGAAGCGAGCGGCAGCTTCCGCAATGACTTCTTTCCATCCGGACCTTTCGCCTCATCCGGCACAACTGCGAAGAACTTGTCAGGCGCGTCAGCGGTATTCCAAGCGTCCGCTGCGAGCACAACGACGGCTTCGTTTTCCATATTTTTCATGATCACACCTCCTTGGGAGTGATCACTGGTTTTGTCTTCAGGAGCCTTGCCTGCCTTCCCTGTCGGGGGCGAGTAGGCTCCCACATCTGTCTCGGTTCTCGGCCTTAGGGTCTCCAGCCGTGACTTTGAGGAATTGAGCGATGCCATGATCGCTCCGGTGAAACCGCATAAACGTGGATCTCCGACGCAGGTGGATTTGACGCCAGCGCTCGGGTAGGCGCCTTTGGGCACGAATGCGATATTATCCCACATCCACTCATCTAGGACGAATATGTCATCCTCATAGTGAGCCGTGATTGGAGTCATCTTCGGGCTTACCGGACCCCACTCACCGCGGTCTATTCGATTCCAATTCTGCAAATTAGGAATCTCGTATAGGACTTGTGTGGCGTGATTGCTCGTAAAATCAACCGGTCGCCCGACAACCTGGGTGGCTTCATGTCCTAATTCAGGCGGGCCAAGCAGAGGCATGTCAAGTAGGCCAGCGAGAGCCCTCGCTTTTCCAGCTGGGTTTATTCGGATGGAGGTGGCGGGTGGTGACTCACAAGGGCCTGAAACATCTTCATCTATGACTTCGATGAGCGCGTACTTCTTTTCATCCCGCTCGACCGCCTGGGCTCGCACGTAGTATTGGACTGGCGCGCCGGCTGAAGCGGTTTCATGCTTGCTGAACCATTCCTTCGCCTTCCCAACTGTCCAGCCTTTCGCTTTCGGGAAGAGGAAACTCTGGACGATTGTGGAGTCTTTGCCGTGCGGGCGGCAGATGATGGCCTCGATACCTTCAGGTTTACTGATCGTGATGGTGCGCTGGCTGCCCCGCTGGCACATGCCGGGATCCCGGTGGCCGCTTCGAATGAAATCTTCAGTTTCTTCCCAGGGCATTATGTTTCACCATGAAACATTATTGGCTACGGATGGTCCAGAAGGTTCGCGATTATGATCGCAACAGGTGCGGCTGCTACAGCGAGCGCTATGAGTAGAAAGAAGGTGAGCAGTGATGGATGGAGGATGAGAGCGAGGACGCCAACCCCGACCATAATGAAGGCTATCGTTAGGAAGATTGCGAAGTACCTGCTTTCGCTCATCCAGCGCGGCCGAAACCTCAAGCGTTCTCGTACCTCAACACTTCATACGTTAGGGCGGGATGTGACTCGATCAGAGCCTTCAGCTTCTTCTCAGTCGGCGTAAGCGAGCCGCTGGGCCCTTTCACCTCGATGAAACGGATCTTACCCTGCTGGAATACGATGAGATCGATTGAATGCGGGCCGATGACAGGCGCGACCGTGACTGTCTCTTCCTTCTCCAAGAAGTCATAGGCGAAGCGGAGCAGCCATTCATCATGTCGAAGGCTGTCCAAGGTGGCGTAGACCTTAAGTCGTTCAAGATCTCGACTCGTCACAACACGTCTCATTGTTTCTTCAATACTCCTTCGTTTCTAACGTTTCATATTCGCAGCGACAGAACGGATGCGAGTCATATGGAATCGACGGGATTGACGGGTCCCAAACGTTCCAGCCGTCGCGTTGGATGCTTACCATCTCGAACCCTAGACAGATATCGCAGACGCGGTCATCTGTCTCAGTGATCCAGAATATTCGCTCAGTCGGGGCGAGCTGCGCTCTGACGATGCTTCCGCCTTGAATTATTGCGGTGATTGCGAGTTGTCCAATCTTTCCCTGCGCTCGCTGGCGGAAGGTGGATAGTTTACCGAGATTGTAGGCTTCCCACACGAGTGCTGATGCGAGGGCGGCGATGCGATGCTGAGTCTTAGCGGGCTCCTCCAGGATGCGTTCCCGCTTGATCTTATCCACGTCACGGAGATATTTGACGCGCATTTCCTGTATGGCTTCGAGATCATACTCACCCATGCTGTAGTCATGCTGGCGGTGGAGTTCACGGACGGCGTGGATCTTACCGGCTTGGTAGGCGTTGAAGACGGTGGATCGTATCACACGGACTTCATCGTTCTGATCACTGGTTTCAATCGTATGGGTCAAGTCGCGTAGCAGGCGTGATTCAAGGCGGCGTGGGCTCAGCGTCTTCGCGAGCTCGTGGAGGCTCACGGCGCATACTGCGCCTCCTGTTTCAGCTCTTCAGGATCGAAGCTCGTGGCTTTGCCGTCACGCATGAGCTCGTAAAACTTCTTCTTACTGATCGGGCCCATACCTTCACCGTAGCCTTTGATACCAGTGTCAAGTAGGTTCAGCCAGTCTTCCACCCGGATCTGCCGCCACCGGTGTACGACGCGGGCTGGCGCGGCCTCTTCAGGCTTCAGCTGGAGGAATTGGTATGTGAGCGGTTTGTACCATTGAGCTTCAACGGTTCGTTTGAGCCAGCGTTGATCATCTATCACTGCGCCGTCAACGAAGGCTTCAAGCTCCTTCTCGGCGGTGGCGCGGTTCAACTCCTTCTCGATGTTGAGTAGGAAGCGTGGGACTTTGAATGAGCCGAGTATCCGCCGCTCCAGTTTATCCGATACTTCGAGTAGTTGCCGGAGGTCCGGTTTGATATCAAATGAGGCGAACTTCCATAAATCATCGCTGACGAGCCATTCCCCAGGCTTGAGTGCGTCTCGCATCTCGGTTTCTATCTTATCGATATCTGCGTCGTCTTTGATTCCTGCTTTTGCGGCTTTCTCAAGGTCTAGGAGAACGGTTCCGATGCCTGCCCAAAGGGTGGTCGCGGCCTCCATCAAGTCCTCACGCATTATTCGGTCGTCAAGCGTTGACTCCACGATGACTGACTCAATATCGCTTCGTCCCCGCCAGTCATCATCCATCTCATTGCGGACAAAGAAGAGCACCTCGTTAGGATCATAGAACGCTGGTTTACCGTCATACTCGAAGCTCAGCAGCTTCCAGGCGTCGAGATCGACTTCAGGCTTCAGTAATCTTGAGTTGAGCGCGTGAAGCGCCACTGGCTTGTTCGCCGCAGCCCATGCGTTGTCTTTCTTCTCGAACTCTATCTCGAACCCGGCGGTTCCCTTTGCGGAGATCTGCGCTTTCTTCATAGCCAACCGGAGGCGGTCATCAAGCCCCACCGCCGCGTTGACAGCATCTATGTAGGCTTTGAGTTCATCCTTCTTCTGCTGGCTTAGGAGGTTCTCGCCGCCAACATCCTCAACGACTGTGTCGAATCCTTCCTTCGTCGCCCAGAAGGCGCGGGCGTCGACGGCGCCGTGTACTAGAAAGTTGCGGTAGTACTCGCGCTCGTAATCATCCATGCCAGCCCACAGCGTGTCGGTGCGGCGTAGAAAGGTGACGCCGGCAGCCTTTACGGCGCGGACTAGGCGGCGGCTAAGAATTCCCTTCCTCGGCAAAACAACCTCACTCCACAACCTTCACATGACAACGCGTGATCTTTGGATATCGTCGTCGCTTCTGTATGAGTCGTGACAGTTTCTCCAGCATCCTCAGCGGCCTCACTTTTGCTTGATATGCGCTCGTGTGATCTGCGGGTACGGCGCGTCCTGCCTGGCCGCGTAGACGGCGAGCGCGACCGCGAAGAGGCGGTCGTCATGCGTGCCCGCGGGGTGGCTGAATTGGATTTGACCACCCTTCGTCAACTCGAAACGTTCCACATTCAATTCAGAGATCAATTCGGAATCGTAGGGCATAAAAAACGGTTTTCAGTCATCATCATCTTGAAGTATGACAGGATGTCAGTCTTGGTCGGCGCCGTCAATACGACGCCGTCAAGCTTCGGTACGCTCTTCTGTGCTTCCTCCACAACCGCTTCCCCAACCCCAGTCTGGTCGACAAGGATCTTTCGGATACTCAAGCGGTCTGAGAGGACTTTCAGGTAGCCTATCACACTCGCGTAGGAGGTGCCGAGCGCGAACTGCTTCAAATGCACAAGCCGCAGCGCATCCTTATCATGACGAACCACGGCGACCACTGAATGGTCCTGCTTCTTGCCGAGGTCGCAGCCGACGTAGAAGTCACCGGTGAGTTCAGACATTCTTACATCAGACTCGGTGTGATCAACCTGTTCGGGATGTATTCAGCGTCACTATCGATGCATTGCGTGATCAGGCTCTGCGGCAGCCACGCGTCCTCATCCTCGCTGAATTCGGCCTCCATCTCACGCTGCCAGCGCCACGGGTCGGGGGCCAACTGCTTCTTGATCTTGTCGAGGATGTTCGGGTTCAACGGACCTTTCGGGCTTGTGGCCTCTTTCCACGTCATGTGTAGGCGGCCGAAGTCCTCGAAGGCTTCATCGAAACACATCTTGTAGAACATTGAGTCCCGGTTCCACGGTGTTGAGGAGCCAATGAACCATCCGTTTGTGGTGCCGAGGGCGAAGAGGATCGCGTCGTACATGTCGTCATCGTTCTTGATGAAGCCTATTTCGTCGCCGTAGATGCCGTGTAGTGTGGGGCCGCGTATTGTGTCAGGATTGTTTGGGAAAGCCTCGATGATGGATCCGTTCGTGAAGTATATCCGCGTCTTGAGCGGCCGCGCGAAACCTTTCGGCAGCTTCCTGAGGAAGCCGGTGATGCGCGTGATCACTCTCTTGCTCTGCTTGAAACTCGGGGAAATTATCGCCAGGTGGACTTGGCGGTGCGCCACCGCGAACCAGAGGATAAACGCCGCGACGATCCAAGATTTGCCGCTTTGACGACACCAGCGGATGACGATGAATTGTTTCAGGCGAGTGAGTGTGAGGAAGGCGATCTGGTATTCATAGGGCTGGAACTTGAGGACCGCGATGCAGAAACGCACCGGGTCCGCAAAATCTTCAACCGTAGGCGGGTGATTTGTCGGCGGCTGCTTCGACTTGCTCAAAGAACTGCTTCAACTCGTTCTCAACTTCAGCCTGCGTCTTGAACTTCAAGCGCTCGCGACGGTTCGCGGCCAGCGCCTCCAGGGCCTTGCGGAAACCGATGTTGAACTTGTTCACGGCATCCGAGTAGCATGCGACCATCTTCGCGTCGGTGAGCGTGTCGAGGGTGTCCTCGAACTTGCCAGCGTAGATGAAGGAGGCGACGGCGCGTTCGATGAGTAGGTCGTCGATGGCGGGTTCATAGTCGCCCATGCCTTTGATGGCTTCAGCGATCTTGCTGGCGAGGCTGTCGGCTTGCTCGCGCTCCTTCTTGTCTAGGCGTGGTTTCTTCGGTAAAGTCTCTATTAGGATCTTGGTGTAGAGGCGGGAAAGTTTCTGGCTCACAGCTCATTCACCTTGATGATGATAGGGTTCACGTAGCGGCGCGATTGGAAGAGGACATCGCCCTGCGTTAGGAGGCTTGAGACGGGGCCAGACCTGCTGCCCATGATCCGCGGTGTGTAGATGGTCTCATCCCTTTCATCATCTTTCCAGACATTGATGGGGCTGAGCGCTGCATCCAGATCTTCCTTTGCAGCAAAAACGCTTACAGTGGCCCTCTCTTCATGCCGTTCACGGCGGCGTAGATCATGCAGTGTCTTCGATGGTCTCTTATTATATGACGGCACCGGTTCTCTCTTCAATCCACCGACTCGCGACGCGTTCGCATGATCATGCCAGAATTTTGCCCACTGCCCCAATTCTATCACCGCAGAAAACACGCTCTGAAACGGTCGATCTTCACATGGCACGGTACGCAAACCACGCAGAGATTATTCGGATCGTCCGTACCGCCGTCACGCCGCGGATTCAAATGATGAGCCTCAAGAGGGCAGCCCATCGCACCGCAGAGCTCACAATGATTCACTTGGCGCGCGTAACGCTGCAGGCCACTATACTTTCTCGGCCGCTCTCTGGGCTCAATTAACTCAACCTTAAGCCGTCTCGGTGGTTTGGCCTTGAACTCGTCATAACGTATAGGTATCTGAAGTGCTCGGCGTTGAAAAAGGATTCTCTTTGTCCACCAAGGGCTTCCAGATCTATGATAATTTGTCTTCCGCTCCCAGCAGCTCTTTGAAGGCACCCTCGCTACCCGTTCTCGTGAATGCCAGAGATGCGATGACATGGTCTGACGCTCCAGTCGAAAGCGCATCCGCGCCCCGACGGTTTGGTTTATACAGGCATCGTACTGATGTTATAAGATGAGATTGCATCAAGAAACATGTTGTCTGGATATGCATCATTCGCACAGTTTCACATACGAGTGATCGCGTGAGACAGCCCCATGCTTATTGGTGCGGCCAACGAAAATCGGTTGAGAATCATGAATGAGAAATGTGAGGGCGCCTTCGAGGCGCTTGTCTGGATTGAGGACTTGATCGAGAAGAACCGGGCAACACCGCGCGGCTTGGAGGCCGTGCTCGCTCAGGTGCGAGAAATGATTAAGGCCGTGAAGTCAGGCGTCGCCGGTGACTTTCCCTTTAGGCTACGCGCGACGGTCTAGGGCGCGCGGTTGATCTTCTCAGCGCTCCTGTAGGCATCCCAGATTCCATAGATCCATAGACCAACGAGGAGGATTGCTGGAACTATGAACATACTTGTCAGAATGCATACGACCGCAATGATACTGAGCAGGATTCCCTTACCGATTTGACCGTTGTAGATTTGACCGATGCCCATGAAGAGCGCTGAGAGGACGGCCGCCAGCCCTGGATTCTTGGTATGCGCGATGCGCACTTGTGCTGCTTGGACTCTGACACCACATTTCGGGCAGATCTCAGCATCCGCAAATATCTGCGCCCCACAACGCGTGCAGTACTTCATATCTCCACTCATTTCCTGTTCTCACCTCCCCGCTCATTTGTAGTATCCGAGGTCGCGTAGCCTCATCTTTGCGGCCTCTGTGATGAACTGGTTGCGGCTGAGGTAACCGTACTTGCCGCTCTGGATGACCTGGTCGATGAGTTCCATTATCTCGGTGGGTATGCCGGCGTATGTTACTCTCTCACGACCCTTCTTTTTCCTGTCAGGGGCCACGCTCGCCAAACCTCTAACCTGTCCGTTCATGCATACTGCACTTATATAGGTAACGTAAGCGTATGGTAGGACCATCACACCTGCGTGGTACAGGCATGGCATCCAGCCCACATCGGATCGACATGGACGCGTTCATGCGCTTGCTGGACGTTATCGAGACTCGTAGCCGTCAGGAGAATATGACCGCGACAAGACTTGTCCACCTCTCATTACCAGGCCTGAAACAGCCGCAAACAATGTACCGTTATCTCAGGTATGGACTGAGAAGAAAAATTATCGACGTCAACACTCTCCAAGACGGCCGCTGGTTCGGCGACATCAAATGCTACATTCCGACGGTGTGCGGTGAGCGCCTACTCCAGGTGTGGAAAGAATGCGGAAAGGAGGAGAAAGAGAAAAATGGGAATTGATACCGAGAAAGCGCGAAAGATCGTGGAGTCAAGCCGCGGCGCCGGGTATGAGCGTTACCCCTTCTGGCAGCCGCCCGCGGACCTCCGCGAACGTGTAACCTTCCTAAGTGAGCCCCGCACCATCGACACGAAACATGGACCCTGCGACGTCATCGATGTGGAGCGCCCGGATCAGAACGGTGAGAAACGGTGCATGAACCTGACGAAGAAGGCTCTTAGCAGCAAGATCCAGAGACTGATACCGCTGAAAGGTAAGACGCTCATCATCGTCGGCCTCGGCAAACCGCCTGAGAAGAAATATTTTGACTTCTATGTGGCGGATCTGGAGCAGGCCGCGAAGGACGGCGTTGTGGAGCGGCTTGAGTCTGTGAAGAACATGACGATGAGCCGCGACGCCCTGGAGTCGTATGTGGCAACGCTCTTGGCGGGGAGGAGGGCGTAGCGATGGGAGATCCATACAGGGCCGTCAGACAACTACACGCTCAAGCGCAGGAACTAGCCGTCAGCAAGGAGGGCCTCATCGAACGGTTCAAGATGATGCTTGACGCGGAACAGGAACGTGTGAACGATCTTGACAAACGCGCAGCACCCTTCCTTGATATGGCTCGCGAAATAGGGCAGACAATGATGGCTGCGAGCCACGCGATAGAGGCAGTCCGCAGTACACTTCAGGGGGTGAAGTGAGTCATGAGCAAACCAACCAAAAGCGTAGGCGACGTGTGGCTTCTCTGCCACGAGCCTCAAGCTCTAGCGCTTGTGATGCAGCGCGAGTTCAAGGTTTCGACAGCAAGTTTCCGCGTGAGCGCCGGGCGTGAGTACATACACATCTACGCGAAGATGCTGCCTAAGAAACTGCTGGAAAACATCAACGATCCACAATTCCGCGCGAAACATGGTATAGTGCAGATCCACTTCGAGCAGCCCGTAGGCATACCGAGACCAGTCACGGGAGTGTGAGACAGACATGGACAAGAGCGTACCACTGATTCGCGCGCCTGAACTGTGGGCGCGAGGCGTTACTGGCAAAGGCATCCTCGTAGGCATCGGCGACACTGGCTTCACATCACATGGCGACTTAGACTCAGTGATCGTGAAGAAGATCCCGTATACTGACGGCTCCACTAAAGACGGTTTCGGCCACGGCACGGCCTGCTCCTCAGTCATCGCAGGCCAAGCAATTAGATCGAGCGGCAAATACAAGGGTGTAGCCCCTGACGCGAAGATCATCATGGCCAAGGTGCTCGACGACGACGGCAGCGGCTCCTATGAAACCATCATGAACGGCATGCAAGCGCTCGCCGACGCGGGTGTACAGATAGTAAACCTGAGTCTGGGCAGCGACGGCCCCGCAGACGGCACCGACCCATTATGCCTACTCATGGACCGGCTGACGGCGGAGCGCGGCATCGCGTTCGTTTGCGCCGCAGGCAACGCGGACGGCGCAGCTGGTTCAATGATGGTAGGCTCGCCAGCGGTCGCCCGTTCAGCCATCGCGGTTGCCGCGTGCGGAAAGGATAAAACAATCGCGGAATTCTCAAGCCGCGGCCCGTCAGCGGACGGGCGGGAGAAGCCTGAGGTTACAGCGCCAGGCGGCAAGAACGCCGTGACGCACTGGATCGTTATGGCCCGCGCCCCAGGCACAACCATGGGCATACCAATCAGCAGCGACTACATTGCGGCGCCAGGCACCAGCTTCGCGTCACCGCATGTGGCCGGACTCTGCGCGTTACTGAAGCAGGCGTACCCTGAAGCCTCGCCTGAGGCTTTACGGGAAATGCTCATCAAAGGCGCAGGCGGCTCAGTGTGGAAATCGGATTTCGGGTACGGAGTCGTCGACGCGGTCAAAAGCGTCGAAGGCGGCAACGGCGATGGTGGGGGAGAACCTGAGCCGCCAAAGTTGGAAGTCTGGATTGGCGCAAGCATCGATCAGGGCAAGAACTGGTATGTGATCACTAAGATTCCCGTGAAACTCGGAGCCGAAGCCATAACATTGAAAGCGAGGCGTTTCGGAGCGCTTGGAAGAATCCTGACTAGCAGCGTGTTCGAGATAGTGCAGACAGTAATCGCCCTAACCGTCACCTTCGGTTACATAGGCATGCTCGGCTACAGCCTACTGAACTCATTCATACCCGCATATGCGACAAGCTTCAACACGCTGATCGACTGGGGCATCGTCCCCGGCCTCATCTGGGGCTCCTACTTCGCCACGACCGCGTTCAAAATCTACCTACGCCGCTACTACGCCACTACGACTGATGCGATTTGAATTCCTTTCTAGTCGCCTCAGCCGTCTACCTTTTCTTAACACTCGCCGGCCTCGCAACACCATACCGTGAAATCATCGCCCTCATCTCCTGGTCAGTTGAAGTGGTCGGTAACTATCAGGACGCGAAACTTCGCAAACTGAAGTCTCTGGTGATAACGTGAAATGTGACGGGTCCTGCGGCCGAGACCTACCGCGTAACTTCCTTAAACCGCTTGAAATAGACAAGGGGGGCGGACAGATCGAGACATACTATGTCTGCCAAGACTGCAGGCGACACTTCAAACCTTCTAGGAGAATCAATTAAGGTGATGCAAAGATGACTCGTGAATGCGCTCGCTGCGGCATTATGCAGCAGTACCCTGAATGGACCATCATCCACCAGCAAAACCACGGCACCGACACTCGCTTCTTCTGCAGCGCCAAATGCGCCCGCGAATACCTACAGCAGGAAGAAGCCGCCGCGAAGTGATCAGTCAATATATTTGACTGTCCCATCCGAGAATCTTTGTGTGTGGCGGCGGTGTCTGCGGCTCCGCACGCGTCGGCCGCCTTCTCCGTTTTTTAATTCTTTGAGCGCTTCCTTCTTCGTCAAAGGCAGGATGCGTTTGATCAAGTAGACGGGGACGCTCGTCACGTGCCACTGTCCGGGGCCGCGGCTGTCCTTATCCACTGATTTGAGGTAGTAGATCAAATGCAGGTCATGCCAGGTGTCCCCCTTCTGCAAACAGAGATAGTAACCCATCTCCTGCTGCCGCGTCTCAACCGTATGGTTTGCAAGCGGTAGATCGATGCGGGGCACACGGCTTTCGCTGGCGTCGATCCACTCAATCTCGAAACGGTCATGCGGCTTCAGCTTACGCAATACCTCCAGAATACCGTTACTGTGCGGTTGCGGCTGCTTCAATGAGTTATCTCCCTCATGATGATCTGACCCATGATTCTTGTTGCAAACACAGCGCGGCCGCCCGTCCCCCGGCATAGGTTCAGCAGGATGCGTTTGTCTTTACCGGTGACTGGCCCCAGTTTGCACTGAATATGGAGTAGGTCCGAGGTAACTAGGCTGCCGCCATCAGTCGTGAAGTATATTGCCCGTTTTGCCATCCAAATATCCGCGGGGCCGTGGCTGCCCGCTGAGCGTTGACATCTCCAGCCTTCCGCTTCGAGTTTCTTGATGACCGCTCGCTCGAAGTTGGCGCCGCGTTGGTATGCTCTATTTGGCAATACGAGCCAGCTCCCGGCATTCTATGATCTTGTCGAGTAGACAGAAAAACAACGGATCACCGTCAACCTCCATGCTCAGGCAGGCGTACTTCTGTCCGGAATCGTCAGCGTAGATTCCTTTCAGGAAACCGATGACATCGAGTATGAAGTCGGAGGGAAGAGGCTCATCTATCTTCGCCTGAAGGAAGCATCCGTTATCGAGCCCCTTCACTTCTACCTTTACACCGAGAGGCCAGAGCTTGTTGAGGATCATGAGATCCTTTCCGTTGTCGACTCGTTTCATTGTGATGCCTCCAACTGTTTCACGCGATCATCGAGTTCCGGATGCGTTCGCTCATACTCCATCAAGGCGAGCGCACACCAAGCCACAGATGCTAGGTGGTGCTGACCGTCCACGGGATCTAGACGTTCACCGTTCCAGAACGCCCAAGCGTGGCGTTGCATGGCGGCGTAGATGCGGCCCCACTGGATGCCTTTCTCCCAGTTCCGATCCGCATACTTGCGTGCGCCGATCGTGTAGACCTCGGCTAGTTTCCGTAAAGGCTCCACGGGGATTAGGTCGAACCGGAGCTTACCCGCATCGTCCTTTCTACCTTCGGTGGGGGTCATGTCTAGCATCCACTCCTGTCCGGGACTGCATCCAGCGAGGTATAGATCGTCAAGCCCAAACGTTCAGCGGTCTCTTTCTCCTTGAGCGCTCCTTCTGACGCGGTAAGTATTACGAAAGATTCTGATACTCGCAGCCATGCCTCGCTGACACCGAAATAATCCTCAAACCTCATAGTGCCGTCAAGTATACCTGTGAGTAAGTCGAGGGCTGGGATGAATGGTGCGTATCCTTTCTTGATGAGTTCCGCGCCTGCCTCGATCATTCTATGGCAGTTACGTAAGTATTGCAGGACTGCGCCTCGCTTGTTACCTACTAGGTCAGCGTCCACCGGTCCAGTAGCCAGGGGACCGGCAATGTAGATTCTTTCACGGTTCATTCGCAGCTCCTCCATTGGCATCTCGGGCAGAAGATGCAGCCAGTCTGCGGATCATCAATGCGGTTGCCGCAGAGCGGACAAACAGGCTGATTGTTATACGACAATTCAGCGCTGCCTCCAGTGTCTCCAATATCTACGTCTCCAATGTCTCCAAAGTTTGGAGTGTAGACAGTACCAGCACGTGCTAACGAGTTCAGCTGACGCGATTGCGATCGGCGCCATTAGAAGCGGCCCCGTGAACGCGATCAAGACTGCCGTGCCGATGATGAAGGCGATGATTCGGTAGGTGACAGCTTCCAGAATCACTTGAGGTATTTTCATTGTGGAGCATCCTCCCGCCAGCATTGACCTTTAATTATGTAGCCGATCTGTGAATGAGTGACACCATACTCTTCGGCGAGCCGTTGATAGGTAACATGACCCTGATTGTATCGCCTTCGAATTTCGCGAACCTGTGCATAAGTCAACTTCGCGTTGCCGCAACAATTTAGATGACCGACGCGGTACTTCACAGCGGCATCATGTAGATTGTCAGCGTTGGTTCCGAGGAAGAGATGATTCGGATTAACGCAGATGGGGTTATCGCAATGATGAAGTACATGCATTCCTTCAGGAATTGGCCCCTTCAAGAGTTCGTAGGCTACACGGTGCGCTTCCAAAACTTTTCCTACACCGAGAGAGATTCGACCATAGCCTCTATGCGTATGTGCAGTCCAAATCCAGCAGCCGTCATCTGCACCCTTAATTACTTTCGACCAGAATCGCTCCTCTAAAGTTCCATGGCTCCCCGTCATTTCTGATCTTCCTCCTTCGTATCATCCGTGAGGAAGGCTGACCAATCCGCTTCGACTTTCTCCGCGAGATCCTTTCGAAAAACATATACCGGCTCACGGCTACGGTTGAATTTTCGACCTGCGTGGCGCTTGTTTCTCCAGAGCGTGTCAGCCCAAACTTTTCTAACTTCAACTGGTTTTGATTTGAGAAAAACAATGTAAAATAGGAGTGGCTCACCTTGACATGCCTCTAGGCGCGAGCGGGTTTGCCAGATCTGGTCGACGTTTGTTGTCTTCACATCAATTTTCAGATCATCCGTCTTATCATAGAGGTCATAATCTCCACTCCAATCGCCTTTGGTTCCGGGATCTTTACGAATTTCCGTGGATAATGCGTCCTCTTTAGCCGTCACTTCATGTCCTAGACTCTGTAGCCATTTGAGGATCATCTCAACGCCGCGTTTATGCTGTTCGAGATACCGCTTGAACTGCTGGTCGCTCTTCCTGTAATGCTCGGCCTTTGTCTCACGACCGGCAAGTACGTTCTCTCCAAAATCTGGGCCTCTTGGGCGTCCAATGATCCTCTGTAAATCCTCAGCATGTTCCAGTATTCCGCGGGCTTGGTAATCTTCAGCGCACATGCCGATGTGAGGACAAAAACGACACACCCACGGCGTGCATCTCTGCGCCGGCGCCGGTTGACCGCCCTGTAATGCGTCATGGAGCGCCCAGGCGCGCGCCTCTAGATCCTCAGGCGCCTTCGGCTCGATCAGGAATTCACGGTAACGGGCAATACCGCGATGCGACCGCGTCTTTGCTAGGTAGACGAGACGGATCTTATCAACGACAAGCCAGGGCTTCGAGGTCTTCGCCATCGCGACATAGGCCTGCGCCTGGTACACGTGGTCGCTTTCAGGCTCGTCCCGCGCCGCAAAGTCCAAAGTCGCATAAGTCTTGAATTCGAGTACGACGCGTTGCGCCGGGTCATACGCGTCGATGCCGCCTAGGAGTGTGATCTTCTCGTTGCCGCGGGTGAAGTCTTGGGTGACGTAGATTTCCCGGTACGGCCGCGGGTATGTCTCCTGGATGTGTGAGTGTACTGCGTGGCCGAAGAAGTAATCCCAAACTTCATCCCACATCTGCGAGTAATCGTGGATGCGGTCATAGTAAGCGCGGCGCGGATGGACTGCCTCAGTGACGTGGTATGTGCCTAAACGGGACGGGCGGCGTCCTAGAAGTTGCCACCGCAGCTCCCATACCGGGCAGTCGGGCGCCTTCTCATTGTCCATGCAGAGGAGACATTCATCGAACGTGACGTGCGCTTCAGGGTGCTGCTTGCCCTTCTTGAGCGGGCAGACCATGTGGCTCCAGACCATGTTTGCGACGGCGCTTGGGAGGCGCGGCCATGTTTTGTCGAGTAGGGCCGCGTAGAGTTGCTCGCTAGCGAAACGGGCCGGTCGCTCGTCAAGGTCAATCTCATGGTGTAACCATTCATGCACAACCGCGTCGGCAATCATTGGAACGATCAGGCCGACCGGGTCAGAGAACTTCTCAGCATTGAGGCCAAAAACATGAATTAATCGACGCTTCGCCTCGAAGGCGGCCGCGGCGATCTCGTCTAGGTAAACCTCAACGCGGTCATTCTCGCTACGAGTGAAGAAGATGCAGGTTGCAAACTTGTAGAGCTCTCGGTGCGCGTATGTGGTGAAGTCATAGATCATGTCCAGCTTCTTCTGGACCTGAGGCTTCTGTATGCCTAAGATAGCGGCCTCAACGCGGATGATCGCAACGGCGCCGCGACACTGCACGCAGAGCTCACCCTGCGCGTCTGGCGGTATGTCGCCGAGGAATTTGCTATTGTTACGCCACTTCGCCATGAAGCAGGTATAGCAGAGAGCGAGGTTCAAGTCGTATCCCTCCATAACGGGCCCGATTCCCGTTTTTCTTGGCCTTCCTGAGGCGTTTCTGCCGTTTGCGGCAGGTTTTCCTTTCGGGACGTTTCATTTTGAGCCCCGTTGGAATTAACGACATTTTTATTGCGAAATGGCAATTCCGCGGAATTGCCCAATAGCGGATCTATGAGGAATCCCAATTTCGTCAAATATTTGTCGTTAAATCCCCGTCCGCGCAGGAACTCCTCTGTAGCAGCCGTACATTTAGCGTAGAATTCTGGAGGAAGTTGTATCGCAGCCTCATCTCTTGCCCTAGTCGTATAGACTTCCGCCCGACGCCCACGCTTCTTCTTCTCACCCTTCTCGCTGCGCTCGATCTTTTCCGGGAGTTCTATGCTTGTAATCTTGAGGAGGCCCCTCTCCTCAAGTTCCTCAAGATGCTTCTGCGCAGTACGGGCGCTCTTGCCTGTCTCATCGGAAAGCGCTTCACTGGTAACGTAACCGTTTGAGCCAGCCGTTATCTTCTTACAAACATCGAAACTCGCCTTCAGCTGCGTGCTCAGCCCAGTGAAGGTTGAAAGGATCGCTGTCTCACCGATCCTCCAGGCCATCCATAAATCGCTGGGAAGAACAACCAGTACCTTCTTTCCCTGATCCTCGATGATGGGACGCTGTGTATAATGGAAGCGGGCCACGTACCGGATCAGTGCAAGTAATTTCTTGTTATCGCGGCGAAGTCGAGTGCCTTCGAGGAAACGTGTCAGCGGGTCTTTGAGAAGTCTGGCGTAGGGGATGATGAACTCGTCCGGGGCCTCTGCCCGCATGATCATCATGGCCGCCCGGATGATCTCTCTTTCATGTTCTAGGTTCGGCCGCGCGCTCGGTAGGGTTGCGGCGTCCTCAAGCTGTGAATCAACCACCACCTCCGTGGTCGTCTTGCTGTCATCCGTAGTAAGGGACCATATTCGGTTCTCAAGCTCCGGTGCGATGCATACGTCGGTGGAGGTCATTATGATATTCTCGACGCTGCTCTCGATCGTCTCGCTTGTGTCGCTGCTATCGCTATCTCGGGTTGGAGTTACGAGAATTCTTAGTTTACCCTCCGAGAGCACAAGTTTGATATCGTATTCGGCCGTGGATTCTTGTCCGGGTTTATGCTGTAACCGCTGGGCAAGATAGAGCGTCTCAATTGTCTTCTTCAGGTATCTGAGCGCCTTATCGTTGAGTCCGGTAAGTTTCTCCCAGCTGCCCTCCGGCGCCATCGAAAGTACCGCGTCAACTAGAGTATTCTTCCCAGCCGCGCTTTCGCCTCCTACCTCAACACTTTGCTTCGCCTCGTTCAGTACGGCCAAGAGGCGGCGGTTTGCCTCCTCGCATTTCAGTTTATCATCGACCGCGCGGCCTAGTTTATACAGGATGGCCGGATTGGTTAGAAACTCTCTAGCCTTCGCTCGAACTTCCGGGCTGAGATCCTCGACGGTAACCCTTTCACCGATCGGAAACTTCGCCAACTGATTTCTCTTAAGCGGACAGTTGACTCGGTCACAGGTCTGCATCCAATACGAATCGCGGCAGCTGTAGTTATACTCGTAACCTTCCCGTAGTTTCTGCCATTCCTGTTCAAATCTAGCAGTATCATATGGCGAGCTGTTCAGTCTATTCCATTCATCTAGAATGTGCCGGGTCTTATCCCAACCCTCTGGGGTTCCAGCGAGGCCCCTGAACTTCAGAAAATAGCAGCCGATGCGCCGAAAAACCTCATGTCGCTGACCGATCGGCACTGACAAGCCTGAAAGATACTTAACGACGCAGGGCGGGTCGTCGCCCGCGTATGGCTCCTCGCTGCCGGTCTGCGTCTCCATCCAGGGCCTATATTCCTGGATTAACCGCTCCTTCAGCTCGGCTACACGTGGATCATCCGTCAACAGTACGGCGGGTGAAATCTCCTCTAAATATGCGGCATCTGCCTCCTTCCAATCAGGTGTATAGAAGCATGAGCGGAGCGCGCTGACGCGATGGATTCCAAGGGGCAACTTCACTAGGTTGCCATATTTGCTCAGGAGTTTCTCCTGTTTTGGAAAAACCTCGCAGGACAAGCCCGCCTGCTCAGCGATACGTCGGCCCATCGCGTAGGCGAGCATTGAAGGAATCGGTGGATCGAAGAAGAGCCAAACATGAAGGCCCTTAGCGCCTGAAAATTCGATTACTATATTCTTGTCGGTGAAGTCATGCTCGGCCAGTTTCTTCCTAAGCTGATTCACTTGCGGCTTGAAGATCTTCAAGGCTTCATCTTTCGATTTCGCCTGCTCGGAGTCAAAATCCCAAACTATTGTCTTCACCGTCTGCGTAGCGGGATCGATAAGGTAGACGCCTACCGTTCGATTACCCATGAAATGTTCCTTTAGGAGCTGGATGGTTACAGGCTCGTCAACGGTAAAATATCCCTCGGAGCCCTGCTGCGCATAAGCATCGGTTCGGTTGACGAAGAGCCGCATTAAGGAACCGGCAGCGAGCTCCCGGTTCACTTCAACCGTCATATTTGTGGTCTTGACGGGTCCCGCGTCTTTGCGGTATCGCCTGTACCCTTTCAGCCAGCGTGAGATCGCGGAGTCTACTGTGGTGAAGGCGCGGTTGCGTGGCCGTTTGGCTTCGCGTTGAAGCCACGCCTCCAGGTACTCATCGATCAACCTGATTTCGGAGGGGATACATGAGGGAAAACGGAAACTGTATTGATGACCGCTAGAATGAGTGCTGGGAGGCGCCACCACATACCCGCCCTCCCCTTTGACGGCGATGTGTCGGCTGCCGCGGATCGGGATCAGGTATGAGGGCATCGGTTTGCGGGTGTGGAACCATACATGGCAGCCCCGATGCGTCCTGACGATGACGCCAAGCGGGCCTACATCTCCAGCCAGCCTCCAGTAATCCTCGATGCGGTCAAAATCTAAGACGAGAAGGTTACCGCTTACCGAGCCCGTTAGGACCGCAACGTTCGGTTGCTGGGGAGCGTAGCGGCGAAACTCCGCGTCGACTCGATTCTCAAGGAAGTGTGGCGGAAGCGTGAGGAGCCGCTTCAACTCCTTCTTTGAGACGATGAGGCGTTTACTACGCGGTTTCACAGGCACGGGAACTAGGCCAAGCCGGCGGTAATGCTCAATAAAGACTTCCCGCTCCGCCTGGCTCGGAGAAACCTTATTTTTCTCTTCTTCACTCTCTTTCATTGGCGCGCAAGCGCTCCGTAGCCGCGTGACAGGGCTCCGTGAGCCTGTCGTCCCAACGCGGTTACGGTCTTACTGGCCTCGAAATCTGATATTTAATGAGTAACCGACATGGCGGAGTTTCCGCACCGGCGGAGACTCCAATGTGGCGGAGCATCCGCCGAGCCGTCTTCTCGTAACTGGCGGCATGTCGGATCTGCCGCCGTGACGGATTCGAGTTAAGTATCAGATTCGCGGCCGTGGCCCTCGGGACGACAGGTCACACATGCCAGTCACTGAGGAGTCGCCTGGCCTATCGATGCTACCTTGGCTCGGCGGCAAACAGCAACTCGCGCCGCGACTCCTCAAACTAATCCCGGCCCATGTCATGTATGTTGAGGTCTTCGGCGGCGCCGCCGCTCTTTTGCTGAACAAGCCGCCGAGTATCATAGATGTTTACAACGATCTGGACGGCGAACTCGTCAACCTCTTCGAAGTCATACGCGACGACGTCGACACCTTCCTCAAGAAGGCAGAGTACCTGCTGTACAGTCGTGAACTCTACGAGCGTTGGAAGAATGATCTCAAGAGCGGAGTTGTCTGCGATGATAAGGTTGAGCGAGCGCTCCGATTCTGGTACTTAATGCGATCTAGTTTTGCGGCTCATCCGTACAAGGGCTGGGCTTTCTGTCGAAACGACCAAAGGAACCGTCCGGACAGCAACCTGAACGCTCTGGATAAGATGAAAGCGATCCACGAGCGGCTCAAGGGTGTGGAGATTGATCACCTGGATTTCAGGCGGCTCATCAAGAACCGTGACGCACCGGACACGTTCATGTTTCTGGACCCTCCGTACTTGGATGCTGAGGAGTATAGGTTAGGTATTTTCACGCTTCACGATCACGTCGAGCTTGCTGACATGCTACGACATGCAACGAGCAAGTGGCTGCTGACCATTGGTGATCACCCCAAGATCCGCGAATTATACGCGAGCTTCCGCGTCGAAGAGGTCACCTCCGCACTCTGCGTTTCCAAGATTATCGATGAGGAGCGCCCGACCTTCAAACAATTAATCATCACAAATTATGACCCGGCAAAGATGCAAGCCTTCGCAGCTGCGAAACAGATGACACTCATGGACCTGTCAGCTGAATGATTAGATGCGAGCGATGCGGTAAGGAGATTTCGATGTGTAGGGCAGTGGTCAAGATCGTACTCTTCTCCACGGTCCCGTTCATGAGGTATTACTGCTCGGAGCACTGCGCGGAAACTTAAAGATGATTTCATTAGAACCTATCATGGGCATTCATCGTCTGGTAACAATCACCATCTCAGGCTTCAGATCAGCCGCTGGCACGCGGTCCAGACTATCTACTCGTTCGAGACGAAATTCAGAACCCGGTTCGCACTCGCTGAGAAACGTCTCAAATCTCTCTCTAGCTTGTTCCGTCGTCAGATTCCGTGCCAGCAAGACGAGGCCTGAGTGACCTCCGTATAGGTCGAAAGACTTCATAATCTCACCTCGGAAGCTCAACCCCTCTTGTCTCTTTCAACCTAACCTCAGTGAACTGACTTAAGGCTTGTCGGAGCGCCCAGAACTTCTCTTGGGTCGGCTCGGGTAACTGAACCTTCAGCGGCCTAGAGTTATAGCCTAAGTAGACCACCCGAGGACCTATCGCTTTGATCCAGTCAACGAAGATGTCGAAATCAAACTCCATGACAGGCTCGATGGTCACGATTTTATTCGGCCACTGGAGGGCGAGGAAATCTTTGAAGCGCCTCGACGGTAGCGGTGCCTTACTGATCTTGTCATAACCCGCGTCTCTGTTAGTCTCCAGCGTCGTCACCAACACGACCTGATCCTTGATAGGAGCAAGGTCATCCAGGTATTGATTGAGGCAGGCGGGGTTCTTGGACTGGAAGTAGAAAATCTTCCGAGGACAACGGCGAGCATGTACCACAATTATTCCGATTGTTTCTCTGACAAACTCTGGCCGCGCGAATGTGATATCACCATTTCCGTCTACAAAAATGATTGGTTTGCTCGGTATCTTGACGCGTTCTGGGTGCTCATGGGGCTCGTAGGTTAGACACATCTTGCAGTTACTTCCACTCAACTTTGTGAAATGCGCTAGTGTCTCTTGAAAACTTGGTACGCAGTAGATACAGCCGTACCTGCAGCCAACATCCCGATTCCAGGTCTTCGTCTCAGCATACATCCGCGTCATTCAACAATCAGCCCCCCAGGAGTACACCACGCCGTGCCACGGCTTCTTGGTATGGTTGAACAGTATGCCGCAGTTCTCGCAGAGGCACCGCCAGATATGCTTGTAGAAGATCACGGCCCAACGATGCCTATACTTTGGCAGACATGACCGCCACTCGTAATCACTCATTTGTTTGCCACCTGCAGCACCATTATCGGGACACTAACCATCCTCGCCTTGAAGATCCGCGTACTCTTGCACGTGACGCATCGCCAATCACCGTTCAAGGCTAGAAAATGCGACTGCACACGCTGGCAGGCGTGGCAGTAGAGGTCAAGCAGCCGTGTCATTCTCTCACCGTTTTGCAAGTATGTGGTGGCTGAGGATCGCCGACCCGACGACTGACATGCCACACGCAGTGCTCACAGCAAATGTTCGGTTCGCCAAGCTCGTGGCTGTCTATCTCTTGTTCGTATTCTACTCCACAAACATCACAGATGACCTTCACATCGTAGCCTCCAACCATTTCTCATTCGCGTCAACGTCGACCCGGACGATCCCTTTGGTTTCGGCTTCAACGGACTCCTCATCGCACCGCAGCTCCATGACCTGGATCATATTTCGGAAGATTCCATGGTCCCGCGCCAAATGGATTCGCATGGCCAAGAGTTCTTGAACCCCTGACGGGAAGCCTGCTGGCTCCACATCCTTCATGCAGGACGCGACTGGGCATCTCATTGTTTCATCGCCTCGCAGTCATGGCTGAGCGCTGACCGCTTCGTCCTGAAGGTTTCGTCGCAGTGTTTGCAGATCCACTTGCGGATATTCCAGAGATAGAGCAGGCAGCCCGGCCTGATACGATGCGGAACATGCATCAGTGACCCCATCTAAGCAGCCTCCATAGACGACGTATGGAATTGGCGAGCTCACTCCAGCAAGATGGTATATCGGCCGGTCGCGTGGTGGTTGAGGTGAAAGGAACGAAATCCCGCGCCAATTCATCAAGTTCTTTATAACCACGCGCCTTGTACCATGCGGTCGCATGACGCTCTGGCGGCGCCGGAGTTACACTTCCGTCTTGATGCAAGATGCCTTTGCTGACTCGTGGGAAGCCCTCCTGGGCGCGGCGCGTGATGATCCTCTCAGCCCTCTTGCGGCTGGCCCGAGTCATTTCAGGCGCCTCCGCTTCTTGGCGGTTACCCTACCTTTACCGAGAATGCAGCGTTTGTTTACGCTGGGGTGGACCATGTAGA